>Ga0114956_1000150_pt1 | contig 43130 bp, 37 predicted proteins | sample MaitaG_FD_87304 | JGI IMG/M metagenome (GOLD analysis project Ga0114956, IMG submission 87304) | Marine algal microbial communities from Maine, USA - Maine_Asex2 metaG | ecosystem: Host-associated > Algae > Red algae > Unclassified | place: Maine, USA | collected 2015-01-05 | reverse complement strand
GAAGCACCGAAGCCGAAGGTTGAAGCACCGAAGCCGAAGGTTGAAGCACCGAAGGCCAAGGTTGTCGAGACGCCCAAGCCGAAGATCGAGACGCCGAAGCCGAAGGTTGAAGCACCGAAGGCCAAGGTTGTCGAGACGCCCAAGCCGAAGATCGAGACGCCCAAGCCAAAGGTGGAGACCCCGAGGCCGAAGGTGGAAGCACCAAAGGCCAAGATCGACCCCGCCGCTGACGCATCGGTTCGTCGAGCGGCCGAAGCCGCAAAGGTCGACACCGCGAAGGCCCGGGCCTCCGAGGCAACGTCATCGGCAACCGAAGCCGCGTCGACGACCACCAGCAAGGTTGACGGAGCCACCTCCGGCATTGCTGGCAAGGCAGCCGGAGCAGCCGGTGTCGCAGGTGCAGCCGCCGCAGGAGTTGCCGGTGCCGGGCGTAAGCCTCGCCGCCGCGGCTTCTTCGCTTGGCTCTCCGGTGACCCAGAGAACATCGCAACCGACGACCTGACCCAGATCAAGGGTGTCGGCGCCGGCCTGAACCAGCAGCTGTCCGATCTCGGCATCACGAGCTACCAACAGATTGCAAACCTCGACCGCAATGGCATCTCCGAGTTGCAGGGCCAGCTCCGCGACTTCCGAGGCGACATCGCCGGTGAGGACTGGGTCGGCCAGGCCAAGCGTTTGCTCGGCTGATCAAACCGGCCGCTGCATGACTGCAGCGCCCCGACGAAGAACGAACAGAACCCGCTCCGATTCGGAGCGGGTTCTTCGCGTCTTGGGACCGTTGCCGACACCGGTCGAAATGGCTTCTTCGCCGGGTCTCGCGTTGGGCGTCTCGCCTTATGGAACGAGAGCGGGTGAAGGGAATCGAACCCTCATCATCAGGTTGGAAACCTGAGGTTCTAGCCGTTGAACTACACCCGCTGGAATCCACCAAGGTAACAACCCTGACGATCGCTTACACTGCGCCGCAATGAAGAGCACAGTGACCGAGCTTGAAGACAACAAAGTGAAGCTGTCTGTCGAGGTCGATGAGAACGAGTTCGAGCCGGCGGTCGATGCGGCATTCAAGAAACTGGCCAAGCAGGTCCGCCTGCCCGGCTTCCGACCCGGCAAGGTGCCGAGGAAGGTTCTTGAGTCACACTTCGGCAAAGAGGTCGCCCGCGGTCAGGCCATCGAAGACGCGGTCCCCGACTTCTTCTTCAAGGCAATCATCGAACACGACGTCGACTTCATCGCGGCCCCTGACTACGACATCACCGGCGGCATGGAAGAGGGCCCGTTGGTCTTCGACGCCACGGTCGAGGTTCGCCCGCAGATAAACGTCGCCGGCTACGACTCGCTCCGGGTTGAGGTGACCCGCCCCGAGCCGACCGATGAAGAGATCGAGGAACGCATCGATCAGATTCGGGGCCAGTTCGGCGAACTGGAGACCGTCGAGCGGACGGCGGCCGAAGGCGATCACGCGACGATCGACATCACTGGCACTCACGATGGCGAAGAGGTCGAGGGCCTAACCGCCAACGACTACGTCTACGAGGTCGGCACCGGTGCCGTTGTCGCCGAAATCGACGAGAACCTGATCGGGGCGAAAGCGGGCGACATCCTCGACTTTGAAGCCGAGCACCCCGACCCGGAAGCCGAAGGCACCCTGAGCTTCCGACTTCTCGTCAAAGAAGTCCAAGAAAAGGTCCTGCCTGAGGTCGACGACGCGTTCGTCGCCGACGCAACCGAATTCGAGACCGTCGACGAATTGCGCTCCGACATCAGCAATGGACTGCGGACGATGAAGCTGCAGCAAGCCAACACGATGTTGAGCGATGGTGTCGCCGCCGAGCTTGGAAAACTCGTCGACGAAGAACCGCCAGAGGCGCTCGTCGAGAACGAGGTCCATCAGCGTGTTAACGACATGGCCCAGCGCATCGAATCACAAGGCATCGACTTCGGCCAGTACCTGCAGATGACGGGTTCAAGCATCGATCAATTCCAAGAACAGCTACGGGAACCGGCCGAAGAGGGCGTCAAGATCGACCTTGCGCTCCGTGCGGTCGTCGTCGCCGAGAACTTGCAGGTCAGTGACGCCGACCTCGATTCCGAGTTCGAAACGCTCGCCGAGCAGGTCGGCCAGCCCGCCGCCGATTTGCGGGCCCGAATCGAGTCGGCCGGCCAGCTCTCCGCGGTACGCTCGGACCTGGAACGGCGCAAAGCGGTCGATTGGCTTCTCGACCGGGTTCAGATCGTTGATGAGAACGGCGAACCACTCGATCGGTCCGAGTTGGAAATACCCGAAGAAGAGGCCGATGGCGATGCTGAAGCGGGCAGCGCCGATGCGACGCCGGTCGCGACCGTGTCCGACGAAGAGGAATAGGAACAAAGGGACAAACGATGCAGCCTTCGAACTACCACCTTCCATCCGTCATCGAGCAGACCAACCGGGGTGAGCGCGTCTCCGACCTCTTCTCACGCCTGCTCAAAGAGAACATCATCTTCCTTGGTACGCCGATCGACGACACCGTCGCGAACCTCGTGTCCGCGCAGCTGTTGTTTCTCGAGTCCGAGAATCCCGACAAAGAAATCAGCCTCTACATCAACTCGCCGGGCGGCGATATCAATGCGTTGTTCGCGATCTACGACACGATGATGTACATCCAGCCCGACATCACGACGCTGTGTTTCGGTCAGGCCGCATCGGCCGCTGCGGTGCTGCTGGCTGCAGGTGCACCCGGCAAGCGTCTCGCTCTGCCACACTCTCGGGTACTTATTCATCAGCCATACGCTGGCGCTCAGGGCCAGGTCTCGGACCTCGAGATCGCCTCCCGCGAGATCCAGCGCATGAAAGCACAGCTCGAGGCGTTGCTCGCCCACCACACCGGACAGAGCGCCGAGAAGATCAAGGCCGACACGGATCGTGACTACGTCATGACTGCCGTGGAAGCCAAAGAGTACGGAATCATCGACGAAATCATGACGTCTCGGGCCATAGTGGATAACTCTGGTCCAATTACGGCGGTCGGCTAGCAGCAGGGTTCGACAGCAGCAGACTTCAACCAGCAGGCTTCGACAGCAGCCGAGCCAAGAACGGGGAAAAAGAACGTGGCGAAATTTGGGGACAGCGGCGAGCTGCTGAAGTGCTCGTTCTGCGGTAAGTCACAAAAGCAGGTCAAGAAGCTGATCGCCGGCCCTGGGGTCTACATCTGCGATGAGTGCATCGATCTCTGCAACGAGATCATCGAAGAGGAGCTCGGCGAGACCGCTGACCTCGGCTTCGAGGAGCTGCCCAAACCCCGCGAGATCTTCGACTTCCTGAATCAGTACATCATCGGCCAGGAACCGGCAAAGCGGATCCTGTCGGTCGCGGTCTACAACCACTACAAGCGCATCGAGCTCGGCGCCCGCAGCGACGAGGTCGAACTCGCAAAGTCGAACATCTTGCTCCTCGGCCCGACCGGTTGCGGTAAGACTCTCTTGGCGCAAACGCTCGCCCGCATGCTCAACGTGCCGTTTGCGATCGCTGACGCCACGGCGCTCACCGAGGCCGGTTATGTCGGCGAAGATGTCGAGAACATCCTCCTGAAGCTCATTCAGGCCGCCGACTACGACGCCAAACGGGCCGAGACCGGCATCATCTACATCGACGAAATCGACAAGGTGGCCCGCAAGAGCGAAAACCCGTCGATCACCCGCGACGTGTCGGGCGAGGGTGTGCAGCAAGCGCTACTGAAGATACTCGAAGGAACGACGGCGTCGGTGCCGCCGCAGGGTGGCCGCAAACATCCGCATCAAGAGTTCATCCAGATCGACACCACCAACGTGCTGTTCATCTGCGGTGGCGCGTTCGCGGGCATCGAACAGATCGTCGACCAGCGGGTTGGCCGCCGTGGTATCGGCTTTGGCGCCGAAGTCCGCAGCCCCGAGGACCGCGACATCAGCGAACTCTACGCGCAGGTGCAACCCGAAGACCTGCTGAAGTTCGGCCTCATCCCCGAGTTCATCGGCCGTCTTCCCGTTGTCGGTTCGGTTGCGAATCTCGATGCTGATGCCCTCATCCGGATTTTGACTGAGCCCCGCAACGCGCTGATCAAACAATACGCCCGGTACTTCGCGTTCGAAGAGACCGAACTGGCCTTCAGTGAAGCCGCACTCCGTACGATTGCCGAACAGGCCCTTGCTCGCGGCACCGGCGCCCGAGGCTTGCGATCGATTCTCGAAGAGGTGCTGCTCGACGTCATGTACGACCTGCCGAGCCGCGACGATGTTGCCCGCTGCGAGATCAGCGAGAAGGTCGTTCGGGGCGAGTCTCCACCGAAACTCATCACCCGCGATGAGCTCGATCGGCGAGCCGCTTCCTAAAGCGCTGTTGGAGTTCGGCCTCCGAGGCTGAACCGGAACGTCAGGACTGCCGTGGATCTGCAGAAGCTGCTCGCGTGGCTCGAAAGCCACATCAACATCGAAGCGACTGCAGGCAAGGTCGAAGGCTTATCGCTTGCCCGCATGGAGCGGCTGCTCGAACTGTTGGGTAACCCTCACCTCGACGTGCCGGCCGTGCATCTGACCGGCACGAACGGCAAAGGCTCGACGGCCCAGATGATCACGAGGATCCTCGTCGCGCATGGCCTCTCGGTCGGCACGTACGCAAGCCCCCACATCGAGAAGATCAATGAGCGCATCCAGCGCGACGCCGAACCGATCACCGATGCTGACCTTGCGACGACCCTGGTCGATGTCCGGCTTGCCGCAGATCACATGACCGCTGCTGACGATCCGCCAAGTTGGTTCGAGATCGTGACCGCAACCGCGTTTCGATACTTCAGCGACGCCGCGGTCGACGCCGCGGTGATCGAAGTCGGCATGCTCGGCCGGTACGACGCAACGAATGTGGCCGCGACCCGAGTAGCGGTTGTCACGAACGTCCGCAAAGACCACACCGATGGCGCCCACGGTTGGCGCGAAGCCATCGCGTCCGAGAAGGCCGGCATCGTGAAGCCGACCGTGTCACTCGTGCTCGGCGAAACCGACCCAGCCATGCAGCAGATATTTCTGGACGAAGGACCGGCCGCCGCACTCGTGCGCAACGTCGATTTCGAAACCGGCACGAACGTCACGGCCATCGGCGGCCGCATGATCGACGTCCGTACACCCCGCACGACCTACGACGAGGTGTTCGTCTCGCTGCACGGAGAACACCAGGGTCACAACGCCGCCCTGGCGATCGTGGCCGCCGAAGAGTTCCTCGATGCCGAACTCATCCGCGAGCACCTCGACCTTGCGCTCAGCGAGGCAATGATGCTGGGCCGGTTCGAGATCATCGCTCGCGAGCCGCTGATTGTTCTCGACGGCGCCCACAATGTTGCTGGCGCCGAGGTGGCGGCCCGCACGCTGGCCGAGGACTTTCATGTCTTCGGCGGCCGATTCTTACTCGTTGGCATGATGCGGGGAAAGAGTCCGGCCGAATTGCTCGAAGCGCTCGACGTGAGATCCGCCGACCTGGTGGTGTGCTGCGAACCGAACTGGCCACGGGCGTTGCCTGCCGCCGAGCTTGGCGCGATCGCGGTTGGCCTCGGCGCCCAGACCGAAGTTATTGCCTCGCCGATCGATGGAATCGAGCGACTGCTGGCGCTTTCGACCGAGAACGACTCGATTCTTGTGACCGGTTCGATGTATGTCGTCGGCGCAGTGCGGCGAGCCGCATCGGCCTCCGTACACTCGCCCGAATGAATCGCACTCTCGTTCTCTGTAAGCCCGACGCCGTCGAACGTGGCCTCGTCGGGGAGATCATCTCCCGTTTCGAAGCCAAGGGCCTGTCGATCGCCGCGATGCGCATGCTCACGATCGACGCCGAACTCGCCGCCCAGCACTACGCCGAACATGTTGGCAAAGGTTTCTACGACAGCCTTGTCCAGTTCATCGGCCGCTCGCCAGCCGTCGCCATGGTCCTCGAGGGGCCAGATGACACGTGGCAGATCGTCCGCACCATGATGGGCGCAACAAACTCCGCTGAAGCTGCGCCGGGCACCATCCGTGGTGACCTCAGCGCGTTGTTCACGGAGAACCTGGTCCACGGCAGCGATAGCGCCGAGTCTGCAACCCGTGAGATCGGCATCTTTTTCCCGTAGACGGGGGCCGCTTCGGCGCCACGCCTGACGTCTTGATGGATGTCGCCGTATCACCACACACCCGTGGTGATTGCAGTCGGACCCTGGTTTGGATCTAGACTGGCCTATGGAGTTCGGGTCTTCTGTTTGGATCGTCTCCGTTCCGCCTTCCAGCGCACCACCACACGAGCACCAATGTCCAATCTCCTGAGTTCATTAGCGGGCGTCATGAGCCGTGATATGGCTGTCGATCTCGGCACCGCCAACACGCTCGTGTACGTGCGCGGTGAGGGCATTGTTCTGAACGAGCCATCGGTGGTCGCCGTCAACGTCAAAGACGGCCGACCGCTTGCGGTCGGCGCGGAAGCAAAACGCATGATCGGTCGAACGCCGAGTCACATCCAGGCGATTCGTCCCCTGCGCGATGGTGTGATCGCCGACTTCGACATCTGCGAAAAGATGTTGCGCTACTTCATCCAAAAGGTGCACCAGAGCCGTTTCGCCAAACCCCGCATGGTTATCTGCGTGCCGTCGGGTATCACCGGCGTCGAACAGCGTGCGGTGCAAGAAGCCGCCGAGTTCGCGGGCGCTCGGCGCCCGGCCTACATCATCGAAGAGCCGATGGCGGCCGCGATCGGGGCCGGCCTGCCGGTGCAAGAACCGGCTGGCAACATGATCGTCGACATCGGTGGCGGTACAACCGAGGTTGCCGTCATCTCACTCGGCGGTGTGGTCTCAAGTCGCTCGGCACGAGTCGGCGGCGACGAACTCGACGAAGCAATCCTTCAGTACGTCAAGAAGGAATACAGCCTGGCGCTCGGCGAGCGCACTTGTGAAGACGTCAAGATCGCACTCGGTTCCGCCTGGCCTCTCGAAGAGGAGCAGTACGCCGAGATCCGCGGGCGCGACCTGGTCACCGGTCTGCCCAAGACCGTTGTCACGTCAACGGTCGAAATTCGTGAAGCGCTCGAGGAACCACTGTCGGCCATCATCGATGCCGTCAAGGTCACTCTCGACAACACGCCTCCTGAACTGGCCGCCGACATCATGGAGCGCGGTATTGCGCTCGCTGGTGGTGGCGCGCTGCTCACGGGCCTCAGCGAGCGGCTGCACCACGAGACCGGCATGCCGGTCATCGTTGCCCCCGACCCGCTGTATGCCGTCGCATTGGGTTCTGGTCAGTCGCTGGAAGAGTTCGAAGCCCTCAAGGGTGTTCTCTTCTCATCCAGCCAGCGCTGACCGTGACGAACTGACCCGGGCCAGCATTGGCTGCGCCGAACTACACCGGACGGTCGCGTTACACCATCATCTTGTTGGTGCTCACGACGATCACCCTGCTCACCCTCGACTTCCGTGACTTCGGTCCGCTGAACCAGGCCCAAGGCGTCGTTCGCACCGTCATGAGTCCGTTTCGGTCGGCGGCCGACACCGTGTTCAGCCCGTTCGGTAACGGCTGGAAGTCGTTCACCGAGTACGACGATGTCGTCGCCGAAAATGAGGCGCTACGCATCCAACTCGACGATCTGCGCGGCGGCGCGATTCGGGGCCAGGCCGCCGAAGCCACGCTTGAACAGGTTCTCGGCGAACTCGACATCGACTACCTCGCCGCGGTTCGCACGGTCAAGGGACGGGTCGGGGACCGGGCCGGCAACTTCGATAACTCCACGATCACGATCGGCAAAGGATTCAACGACGGGATCGAAGAAGGCATGCCGGCGGTCACCGCCGCCGGCCTTGTCGGTCGCGTCGTCAAGAGTGAGGCCGACCGCTCCGACATCGAACTGATCAGCGACTTTGATTTCGGTATTGGCGTGCGCATCATCGGCCCGGGCGACATCGCGCTCGCCCGCGGTCAAGGCCGCAATAGCGATCTTCTGATCGAAGACGGCATCGACGATAAGAGCGTCGTCGAGGCCGGCATGCTCGTGGTCACGAGCGGCATCGAGGGAAGCCCGTACCCGCCCGATCTTCCGGTTGGCGTCGTCACGAGCGTTGAAGTCGATCAGGCCGAGCTGCAACAGCGGGTGTCGATTCAACCGGCCGCAGATCTCAGTCGCCTGTCGTTCGTCACGATCATCCTGTGGAACGTCGAGGACGTCGATTAGTGGACATTCTGCGCGCGGGTCTGCTTGTGCTGACGATGACGATCCTGCAGGTCGAGCTCTTTGCGGACCTTCGGCTGTTCGGCGTCGCCGCCCAGTGTCTGCTGGCGCTCTCAGTTGCAGCCGGACTCACCGGCGGTTCGATGCGCGGCGCAATTCTGGGCTTTGTTGCCGGCCTCGCGATCGACCTGTACCTCGCGACGCCGTTTGGGCTCAGCGCGTTTGCGTACGCCTGCGCCGCCTCGCTCGCGGGCCTTGCCCAACATTCGTTGAACGAGACATCTCGAATCGGCCGGGCGGGCCTCGTCGCGGCCGGGTCGGGGGTCGGTGCGTTTATCTACGTACTGAGCGGTGCTGCGCTCGGCCAGACCTACCTCGTCAATTCGCGCTTCTTGTCGACGTTGCTCCTCATCATGCTTTGGAACGCGTTGCTCGGTTTGGTGATGGTGCCGATCGCGAACTGGATCTGGGATATCGAGTGGTCACCGCGACGTCGACTCTTGCCCGGACTGTGATGAACTGACGTGATCGACTCCCATCGCATTCGGCTCACGTTGTTCGGTGTCCTCGTCCTGGGTCTTTTTGCCGCGCTCCTCTCGCGACTTTGGTATCTCCAGGTGCTGACCGAGGAGCAGTTTCAGGTCCAGGCCAGTCAGAACTTGTTCCGCACGGTGTCGACGCCAGCGGCGCGCGGCCGCATTCTCGATGTGAACGGCAACGTGCTGGTGGGCAACCGAGTCACGAACATTGTCGAGGTCGACAAGTCTGAGTTGTGGGAACAGCTTCCCGAACCGTCAGGGCGCCGGGAGCTCGCTGTCGAACTGGCGCGAGAGATCAGCCGCACTGGTCGCCTCGTGAAAGCGAAGGCGATCGAGGACGCGTTTAACGACCCAAAGTTCGGCCCGTTCGACTCGATTCCGATCGCATCCGACGTGAACGAAAAATTCGCGATCCTGCTCGGTGAGCGGATCGAAGATTTCCCGGGCGTATCGGTCGGTACGACTTTGGTGCGTGAGTATCCCTATGCCGAGCTCGCCGCGCACATCCTTGGTTACGTCGGAGCGATCAACGAAGAGGAAATCGCGACCCGGCGAAACCACCCGAAGGCGTACAGCCGCAACGACGAAATCGGCAAGGTTGGCGTCGAATCGACGTTCGAAGACGTCTTGCGCGGGGTACCCGGCGAGATCGTCAAAGAGGTCGACGCTCGCAACGAGGTCGTGAACGTGGAGATCATCAGTGAGCCGCAGCCGGGCCAAGACATTGTGCTCACGATCGACATCAACCTTCAGGCGCTCGTCGAACGGGAACTCGCAGTCGGCATCGAACGGGCAAGGAACCTGCCAGTCAGTTCGGCCGATAAAGACTTTGTGCAGGACGAAAGCGACACGTACCTCGCTCCCGCTGGCGCAATGGTGCTGCTCGACCCCGACGGCGCCAAGGTTCGCGCGATGGCGTCATATCCGACGTTCGACCCGCAGGTCTTTGTCGGCGGCATCAGCTCCGACAAGTACGACCGGCTCTTCGGCGAGGCGTCGTTCGCTCCGCTATTCAATCGCGCAATTCAAGGTGAGTACTCACCGGGTTCAACCTTCAAGCCGATTACGGCCTACGCGGCGATGGATACCGGCATGCTCGGGCCGCGAGGCTTCCTCGATGTCAACGAGTTCACGCTCGACGGCGGCTTCTTCCGAATCCCGGGTTGTGAGACCGACGACTGCGTGTTCCAGAACGCCGGTCGTGAAGAGTTCGGCGATGTCGATCTCCGCCGCTCGCTTGCGGTATCGAGCGACGTCTTCTTCTACCAACTGGCCTATCAGTTCGACGCGCGCCGTGGCTTCTCATCGACGGGAATCCAAGAGGGGGCCCGCAAGTTTGGGCTGGGCTCTGCGACTGGTATTGCTCTTCCGCTGGAGGCCAGCGGTCGCATACCCGACCCCGAGTCTCGCCGGCTGCAACACGAAGAGAAACCGGAGGCGTTTCCCGATCCAACCTGGCGGGCCGGTGACACGCTGAACAGCTCGATCGGCCAGGGCGACGTCGCCGCGACGCCATTACAGATGGCTAATGCATATGCGACGCTCGCCAATGGTGGAACCGTGTACGCCCCGCAAATCGTTGCCGAGATCCTCGACCCTGTGACCGACCAGCCGGTGTCGAGCTTCTCGTCGCGCATCAGTAAGCAGTTGTACATGCCCGACGAGATCCGCAATCCGCTTATCGACGGATTGCGAGCAGTATTGACCGACGAAAAAGGCACTGCGAGCGCCGCGTTTAGTGACTTCCCGCTTGATCGCTGGCCGCTGGCCGCCAAGACCGGAACTGTTGAGACTCTCGGTAAACAGGACTCGTCAGCCTTCGCCGCGTTTGGACCTCTTCCGGCACCAAAGTTCGCCGCGTTCACCTATGTCGAGCAGGGCGGCTTCGGCGCGGCAACGTCGGGGCCGATCGTGCGCGAGGTCTTTCGAGCCATCGCGAACGACGATGTCGCGATCGTGCCGACGGCCCAGGAGATTCGTGAGTACTACCAACAGTTCGTGGCGTCCGATGAAGTCGACGAAACCTCAGTGCCGACCGGCGATATCGCTGAAGATATCGTTCGGGGTCTTGCCGCTGTGAACGTCGACGCCGAGGACGAAACCCCGCTGTTGGTCCGGTCGACGCCAACGCCGGTGCCCACCGTTGCCGCCGCCGCCGCCGCCGCCGCCGCTGAGACCGAGCCGGCGCCGGCCGAAGCGCCGATCGCCGAGCCGACGTCGGTCATTGCGGTCGAGCCGACCGCGACCGAACTTGTTGGCGAGCGCGACACCGAAGAACGAACGACCGATCCGGCTACGGCAACTGATGGAGCGGACAACTGATGGCCGTCGCGACCCACCGAACGCAAAAGCGCCAGCTGAATCCGCGCGGTGACCCAACGTCGCCGTGGTGGCACGTCGACGCGATCGCCGCAATCGTGCCCTTCCTGTTGTCGGGCATCGGCTTGTTGATGATCTACAGCGCGACGCGTGGCCGTGACTCGGAGAACTACATAACAAACGTCGTCGAGCGGCAGGCATTCTTCCTTGGTATCGGCGCGTTCATGATGATCGTCGTCGCGGTCAGCGACTATCGCCGTCTTCTGACCGGCGCCCGTTTCGTCTACGTGGCCTGTGTGGTACCACTTGTCTTCGTGCTGATCCCTGGAATCGGCCAGGAACGCAACGGTGCCCGTGCGTGGTTTGAAGTTGCGGGCTTCAGCTTCCAGCCCTCAGAGTTGATGAAACTCGGCCTGATCTTGGCGCTGGCCTGGTGGCTGTCGGAACATCCCGATGGCCTCGACGTCGGTTCGCTTGGCAAAGCAGTTGGCATTGCGGCCATTCCCATGGCGCTGGTCATGGTGCAACCCGACCTTGGCACCGTGATGGTTTTCCTTGCCATCACGATGGCGATGCTGTTGCTTGGTGGCGTCGACCTGAAACACCTGGCCGGACTCGTTGTCCTCGGAGCGGTCGGCCTCGTGCTGGCCTGGCCGGTGCTCGGCGCCTACGCCAAAGATCGCCTTGATGGGTTCCTCGACCCGAATGGCGATGCGATCGCAGTTTACAACGTCAAACAAGCCCAGATTGCCATCGGTAATGGCGGCCTCAGCGGCCGTGGTTTCGGCCAGGGAACCCAGACCAACTCGGGCCTGGTTCCGTTCCAGCACACCGACTTCATTTTCACGGTGATCGGTGAAGAGTTTGGCTTCATCGGCGGCGTCATCACGATTGCGCTGTTCGCGCTCCTGATTTGGCGTTTGTACCGGACCGCTCGGCTGGCGGGCGACGACTTTGGCTCGCTTATTTGTGTCGGTGTGATGGCCATGGTCGTGTTTCAGATGTTCCAATCGATCGGCATGACTATGGGCCTGATGCCCGTGACCGGTATCCCGTTGCCGTTCGTTTCCCAGGGCGGTTCGTCACTGCTCACATCGTTTATCGCTATGGGCCTGATCATCAGCGTGCACATGCGTCGCTTCCAGGCGGAACTCGGAACCCGACGCTAAGCCGCGTCTTGACGAGTCCCGTGCGGTACATTACGGCCGTATGAACGAGGTCTGGACTCAACTCGAGCCCTTGCTCGACAGGGTCCAAAAGCCAGCTCGATACATCGGGTGCGAGGACGGTGCGGTTACGCCGCATCACCACGCTGGCGCCGTCTCCTGGTTGCTTACCTATCCCGATACCTACGAGATTGGTCTGCCGAACCAGGGTCTGCAGATCCTGTACGAGATTTTGAACGAACGGCCGGACGCGTCCGCCGAGCGGTCGTACGCGCCATGGACCGATCTGGAAGCTGAACTTCGGGCGAATGGCGTTCCGTTGTTCTCGGTCGACACCCACCGCGCCGCCCCATCGTTCGATGTCATCGCATTCAACATGTCGTCGGAGCTGATCTACACGAACGTGTTGAACTGCATCGACCTGGCCCAGGTGCCCGTCCGGTCCGCCGAACGCGCCGACCATCATCCGTTGATCGGCGCTGGTGGTCACTGCGCTTTCAACCCTGAACCACTGGCCGATTTCGTCGATTTCTTCGTGCTCGGCGACGGCGAAGAAGCTGTCGGCGACATCACCGAGGTCGTCAACCCGTGGAAGCAGGCGGGCAAACCCGATCGTCAAGGCCTCTTGCGAGAACTGTCGAAGGTGCCGGGCGTGTACGTGCCCGCCATGTACGACGCCGAGTTCGATGGCGCTCGCCTCATGGCGATCACCCCGCGGTTCCCCGACGTTCCCGAGGTTGTCGAGAAGCGCACGATCGCGGATCTCGGCGAATGGCCGTACCCGAAGAACCAGCTCGTGCCCCTCACCGAGGTTGTGCACGATCGCCTCAACGTCGAGGTCTTCCGGGGCTGTACTCGTGGCTGTCGCTTTTGTCAGGCGGGCATGATCACCCGACCAGTTCGAGAGCGCCCTGCGGAGCAAGTGCGCACGATGATTCAAGACGGGATCCGGCGTACGGGCTACGACGAAGTCGCACTTACGTCGCTCTCGACCGCTGATTTCAGCGGCATCACCGATGTTGTTAAGTCGACGATCGGCGATCCGTCGTCGGGCTGCGACAACGTGAGCGTTTCTCTCCCGAGCTTGCGCGTCGACGCGTTCACCGTCGGTATTGCGGCCGAACTGCAGAAGGGTCGCCGTTCCGGGCTGACGTTCGCCCCTGAGGCGGGCTCATGGCGTCTCCGTCAGGTCATCAACAAGCTCATCACCGAAGAAGACCTCTATAACAGCGTCGACGCCGCCTTCTCGCAGGGCTGGCGCCGCATGAAGTTGTACTTTCTCACCGGCCTGCCAACCGAGACCGACGTCGACACGCTCGGTATTGGCGAACTCGCCCGCAACTGCGTCGAGATCGGCAAGAAACACACGAAGAGCGCATCGGTCACGGTGTCGCTCGGTGGGTTCGTACCGAAGCCGTTCACCCCGTTTCAGTGGTTCGGACAGAACACGGTCGAAGAACTCAACCGCAAGATCCATCTGCTGCGCGACGACGTTCGCCGTCACAAGGGCGTGCAAATGAAATGGCACGACCCGAAAGCGACGCTCGTCGAGGGCATCGCGGGTCGCGGCGATCGTCGCATTGGCGCCGCCATCGAATATGTCTGGCGCAAGAACGGCACGTTCCAGGAATGGGGCGAGCACTTCAACTACGACCTCTGGGTCGAAGCCATGGCCGCAAGCGGGCTCGACATCGAGTGGTACGTCTACCGGCACCGCACCGAAGACGAAGTCTTCGCGTGGGATCACCTCTCGGCTGGCCTGCACAAAGACTTCCTCTGGCAAGACTGGCGCGATGCGCTCGACAACCTCGGTCTCGAGGATTGCCGGTGGACGCCGTGTTACGACTGCGGCGCCTGTACGGGCTATGGCATCGAGCACGTGGTCGCCTCGGCGACACCGCCCGCGGGCGGAAGCCAGGGAACCGGCCAGAATCTGGCGACGGGCCATGAGGTGCCGGTGCACCTTGGTCTGCGGCCAGTCGTGTCCACCCCATGAGCGGCGCCGCAGCGAACCCGAACTCGGGTACCGCTATGCAGGTACGCCTGCGCTGGTCAAAGATCGGCAAGCTGCGGTTCACGAGCCATCGCGATATGGCTCGTATTTGGGAACGGGCGCTGCGCCAGGCTCAGCTTCCCGTCACCTACACGCAAGGATTCTCGCCCCGTGCGAAGCTGGCCTTCGGGCTTGCGCTTCCCACAACGTTCGAATCGATGTGTGAGTTTGTCGATGTCAGCCTGAACACGGTCGACATCGATGTTGCCACCATCGCTCGACGAGTTAACCCCTTCCTCCCGGTCGGGGTCGAAGTAACCGCCGTCGCTCCAGTTGAGCGAGGCGAGACTTCACTTCAGCAGGCAGTCACGAGTAGCGAATGGCTCCTCGCGGTCGCCGCTGATGCATTGGCCGTTTCGACCTGGATCGAGAGTGCGCTCGACGCACCCGAGATCGTGGTCACCCGTGAGCGGAAGGGAAAAGAGGTCACCGACGATCTTCGGCCGGCCATCCTCTCGCTCACAATCGCAGAACCTTCGTTGTTCGACGCCGCGAGCGGCGTCCCAAGCGACTGCGTCTGCATCGTCGCCGATTTGGCAACCCAACCACGCGCGCTTCGGCCCGGTGAGCTGCTCGACGTTTTCGAGCCCGGCTTCACCTTCGTGCGCGGACGGCGACTTCACCAATGGATTGCGTCTGCCGGCGCCCGACGAGAACCAATCTCGCTCGGCGCGGCCGCGGCGCCGCACAGAGAAAGTGTCTGTGCGTAATGAGAAGGGACGACAACAATGGCAGAACCTCCAGCCACAGAGCACCGCCACGACGGCGACGCTCGATCGGAAGGTTCCCGAGGTAATTCGGGGAACCGAGGTAAGCAAGAGAATCAGAGCTCGCGTTCGCAAGGCTCCGAAAATGGCGAACAGGGACAAAGTGGTGGCAGCGGTTCGCGCCGCCGACGCCGCGGTGGTGGAGGTGGCGGCGAACCAGCCGACAAACCTCGCATCGGCGACTCGCGCCCCGCAGCCCAAGACAACGGCGGCGGCAATCGCGGCGGACAGACCAAGTCCGAATCTGGCAACGCGGACTCAGGCAACGACGGTGGCGGCAACTCCGGCGGCCAGCGCCGGCGTTCGAACCGCAATCGCGGTGGCCAACAGAAACAGGGCGGTTCAAAGGCCGAATCGAACCAGAACAGCCAAAGCCGCGATGGCGGCGATGGAGGCGGCGGTCAGCGCAAACGTCGCCGCGGCGGTCGAGGGCGAGGCCGAGGAAACAAGGCGGTGCAAGGCGGCGCCGGGCTCAACCCAATCGAACTCGACGAAGCCACACTCGCCAAGCGGCGGGGCAAAGAACGAGATGGTAAGCCCATCGGTCGGTACCTCATGGCCGTGCATGTCGAGGGAGGCGTTCGCCACATAGCGATCCTCGAAGGCCGCTCACTCATTGAGTACTACGTGTCGCGCCCGACCGACGATGCGACACAGATCCATGGCAACGTCTATGCCGGTCGCGTGCAGAATGTTCTTCCGGGTATGGAAGCAGCGTTCATCGACATCGCGACCCCGAAGAACGCGGTGTTGTACCACGGCGACCTGCAGTACGACCCGAAGGAATTCGAAGGCCGCGGCCAGCCCCGCATCGAGCAGGTGCTGAAGGCTCGCAAGATGATCTTGTGCCAGGTCACGAAGAACCCGATCGCTCACAAGGGTGCCCGGCTTACCCAGGAAGTGTCCCTGCCGGGTCGCTTCGTCGTGCTGATTCCAAACAGCAGCACGTATGGCATCTCGAAACGACTCGAAGACAAAGAACGCAAGCGCCTTCGCCGCATTCTCGACGAGGTCAAGCCGAAGGAACACGGCGTCATCGTCCGCACGGCGGCCGAGGACGTCACTGCCGAAGAACTGCAGCGAGACGTCAGCCGTCTTCTCAATCAGTGGGAGCGGATCAAGGAACTGAACGGCGATGCCAACTCCCCGCGACTGCTCTACCGCGAGCCCGACCTTGCCGTGCGCCTCATTCGCGAGGAGTTCAACAAGGAGTACCGCGGCGTCGTCATCGACGACCGCACCTTGTTCGAAGAGGTCAGCGGTTACGTCGACACACTCACGCCCGCCCTCAGCGACCGGATCGAGCACTACGACGTCGAGAAAGAGGGCTTGAGCTTGTTCGAGCGGCACCATGTGCACGAGCAGCTCCACAAGGCCCTTGACACCAAGGTGTGGTTGCCGTCCGGCGGATCGCTCATCATCGAACACACCGAAGCGCTCACCGTGATCGACGTCAACACCGGCAAGAACGTCGGTAAGTCGAATCTCGAAGACACGGTCTTCAAGAACAATCTTGAGGCGGCGAAAGAAGTCGCTCGCCAGCTTCGCCTACGCGACATCGGCGGGATCATCGTCATCGATTTCGTCGACATGGAGAGCCGTAAGAACCGAGCTCGCGTCGTCGACACGTTCCGCGAAGCGCTCGCTCAGGACAAGACCCGCACCCAGGTGTATGAGATCTCCGACCTCGGTCTGGTCGAAATGACCCGGAAGCGCATCGGCGAGGGTCTCCTCGAATCGGTGTCGCACACGTGCCCGGTCTGTGATGGCCGAGGCGTGGAACTTGACTCCGAGGTAGTTGGCGACCTCTAACGCCGGTAGATTGGCAGACTTATGTATGCGGTAGTAGCAACAGGTGGCAAGCAGTATCGGGTCGAAGAAGGCCAGGTTCTGGAGGTCGAACGTCTCGGTGAGGCAGGGAGCACGGTCGAGTTTCGGCCGATCCTGGTCGTCGACGAGGGCACGGTCCTTTCGAAGCCCGCGGATCTCGAAGGAGCGACCGTCCACGCGACGATCGTCGAAGAGATCAAAGGCAAGAAGATCGACGGCTTCACCTACAAGAACGCATCGAACCAGCGGCGCCGGTGGGGACACCGTCAGACCCTGGCTCGTATTGAAATCACCGGAATCTCGAGGGGCTAACGATGTCGAAGACTAAAGGCGGCGGTTCTACACGGAACGGCCGTGACTCAAACGCCCAGCGCCTCGGCGTGAAGGCATACGACGGCACGCTTGTGACCGCCGGCAGCATCCTCATTCGCCAGCGGGGCACGAAGTTCTACCCCGGCGAGAACGTCAAGAAGGGCCGCGACGACACCTTGTTCGCTACTGCTGAAGGTCACGTGAAGTTCGGCACCCGTCGTGGCCGCCGCACGATCAACGTAAATCCTGCCGCGGGCAGCTGACCACGTTCACTCAGGTCTAGATTCAAACGGCGCCGCTTCCGATCGGCGCCGTTTGTCGTTTTGGGGGGACTAGACGCCGCGGGGGAGATCGGCGGTCCGCCAGTTGAGGTGTTTGACCGCAAGGTCGAGTGCGAAACGATCGGTCATGCCGCTGACGTACCGGACCGCGTCGGCGGCGGCTTCGGCCGACCCGGCTGGATGGACCGACCCGCTCCCGATTGCGGCGGGGCGGGCGATGAACCACTCGGTGAGCTGTTGTAGCAGCTCGATCACGGTGGCGGCCTGAGCTCGCGCGTCGGGCCGCAGATAGATGTGGTCGTAGTTGAACGCTCGGAACGCTGCCAGCGCCTCGGCCTCGGCCGGTCGGAGACCGATACGGCCACTTGCCGCGACAGACTCGATCATTGCGGTGATGAAGCGATGCAGTTGGGTTCGACGATCTGAGCCGACGACATCGGCGACCGCTTCGGGGAGCTGGCCTGGGCTGACGATGCCGGCTGAGACCGCGTCTTCGAAGTCGTGACACACGTAGGCGATCCGGTCAGCCCAAGCGACGACCTCGCCTTCTGGCGTTGCCGGCGACGGCCGATTCCAGCTGTGGTTCCGGATGGCATCGAGCGTTTCACTACAGAGGTTGAGCGGAGCGAGCACGACATCGGCCCCGAACACGGCGTGGTGGTAGCCGGCCGGTGTGTACGGCGACAATGCATCCTCCGACGCGTGGCCGGCCGGCCCATGGCCGCAGTCGTGGCCGAGTGCGGCCGCTTCGGTGAGGGCAACGTTGAGCTTGAGCGGCCGGGCGATGCTGACCGCTACTTGGGCGACCTCGATTGCGTGGGTGAGCCGGGTGCGCAAATGATCGTTGTCGGGAGCGACGAACACCTGACACTTGCCAGCCAGCCGTCGAAACGGTCGGCTGTGTTTGATGCGGTCGAGGTCGCGTTCGAAGCACATGCGGAACCGGTCGGGCTCTTCGGCGATGGCGCGGTTGCCGGCGCCCGATGCCCGAGTGGCACCGGGGGCCAGCAACTCACTTTCGGCCGCCTCGCGCTCTTCCCGGAGGGGCAGGGGAGCGTTCGGCGGACCGACGAATATCGCCTGGTGGGCAGTCGAAATCTCAGCCTCTGCTGCGGGCCCAGGCGTCAACTGGTCCGGCCCGGACTGGGCCGGTGAATGGTCGCTCGGCGACGGCGTTGACTGCATGGCTCAACCCTACGGTGTTGCTCTGACACTCTGGCTGGTCGATTCGAGACCGTCGCCCTCGAAAGAAAGTCCCAGCGAAGTTGGAGTCGGCGGACCTAAAATCAGTCAGTGCAGTTTGTCGACGAGTGCCAGATCAATGTTCAGGGTGGCAATGGGGGAGCGGGCTGTGTTTCCTTCCGCCGGGAGGCGATGGTCGAACGAGGCGGCCCTGATGGCGGTGATGGCGGCACCGGCGGCAGTGTCTGGATCGAGGCCCACCACAATGTGTCGTCGCTGCTTGGTTACCGCGATCACCCTCACCGCAAAGCCGAGAGCGGCAAACACGGCTCCGGCAAGAAGAAGCACGGCGCGGGCGGCAAAGACTTCATCGCGCCGGTTCCGATCGGTACCGTGGTGCGCAGTCGTGATGGCGAAGTTCTCGCCGACCTTTCGAACGCCGGTGACCGCTTCCTTGCCGCCCCCGGCGGACAGGGCGGTCGCGGCAACGCCCGGTTCCTGTCGAACAAACGTCGGGCGCCCGCCTTCGCTGAACAAGGCGAGGCCTGTGAAGAAACGTGGCTCAAGCTCGAACTCAAACTGCTTGCCGACATCGCCCTCATCGGTTTCCCGAATGCGGGTAAGTCAACGCTGATCTCCCGCATCTCGGCGGCTAAGCCGAAGATCGCCGACTACCAGTTCACGACGCTCGTCCCGAACCTCGGTGTCGTCCAGACCGATGACGGGTTCGACTTCGTCGTCGCCGACATCCCGGGTCTCATCGAAGGCGCGAGTGAGGGCCGGGGTCTCGGCCATCAGTTTCTCCGACACGTCGAACGAGCCCGCATCCTCGTGGTGCTCCTGGACCTCGCGCCGTACGACGAGACGCCGCCAGCGCACCAGCTCGAGGTGCTGCTCGCTGAGCTTGGCGCCTACCGGCCTGACCTCCTCGCCCGGCCTCGCCTCGTCGTTGGTTCGAAGGCCGATGTCGCGATGTTCGACCTCGATGACATCGATGGCCCGACGTTCCTTATCTCGTCGGTCGCGAATCAAGGTTTGTCGCCGCTCGTTGGCGCCATGGCCGATGAAGTTCGCAAGATCCGAGACCAAGACGAAGAACTGCCCGCCGAGCCGGTTATCCATCGGCCTGCGCCGCAAGACATTTCGATCGAACGCAACGACGACGGCTCGTGGAGTGTGATCGGGCGCAAAGCCGAGCGCGCCGTTGCCCTGAGCGACTTGACGAGCTGGGAAGCGTTGTCGTGGGCTCAAGGTCGATTGACGAAACTTGGGGTCGACAAGAAGCTGGCTCGCGCTGGTGTGAAGATCGGCGACACGGTGCATATCGGCGACATGAGCTTCGAGTATGAGGCTGATCAACTTTGATCCTTGTCGTCAAGGTAGGAACGTCGTCGATCACGGCCGACGGTGGCGCGCTGAGCATCGAGGCCATGCGCAAGCTGTGTGCGGAGATCGCGGCGGTGCGTGCCGATGGCCACCAGGTCGTGCTCGTGTCGTCGGCGGCGATCGCGGCCGGCATGGCCAAGCTAGGCCTCGAACAGCGGCCACGTGATTTTGCGGTACTGCAGGCGCTGTCGGCGGTCGGCCAAATCGAGTTGATGAAAACCTACGACAGCGTTGCGTCCGAATTCGACATGCAGATCGGCCAGGTGCTGGTCGCGCCGCCTGATTTCTTTGACCGAGCGCGGTACCTGCGAGCCCGCTCGTGTCTCGAACAACAGCTCGAGATAGGCGTCTTGCCGATCGTAAATGAGAACGACGCGGTCGCCGACGATGCCATCCGTTTCGGTGACAACGACCGAATCGCGGCGCTCGTGGCGCACCTCGTCGGTGCCGAGCTGTTGGTCCTGTTGACCGACACCCCCGGCGTCCTGACCGCCGATCCGCGTATCGATAACACCGCCTCGTTGATTGAAGAAATCGTGGCAATCGATCATGACCTCGAACAGATCGCAGGTGCGTCGGCATCGGAGATGTCACAAGGCGGCATGGCGTCGAAGTTGTCCGCGGCGAAGATTGCATCGTGGTCGGGCATCCGCTCGGTCATCGGCGCCGCCCATCGAGACGACGTTCTCGCCGATGCGATCGACGGCGTTCCCGGTGCTGGCACGACGATCGTCGCCCGCCAAGCAAACCTGTCGGCCCGAAAACTGTGGATCGCCTTCGGTGTCGGCTCGACGGGAACGCTGCAGGTCGACGCCGGAGCGCAACGAGCGATTGTCGAACGCGGCACGTCGTTGCTGCCCGTCGGCGTCACTGGGCTTTCCGGAGTGTTTGATGCCGGTGCAGCGGTCGAGATTACCGGCCCCGATCGCGCGCCCTTCGCCAAAGGCCTCACCCGCATGCCGTCGGACGAGATCGAGCGAGCAAAGGGTCTTCGCAGCGCCGATGTCGACGGTGATGGCCCAACCGCGGTGATCCACCGCGACGACCTCGTGGTTTTGCCCTGAGATTGTTTCGGTGGTCACCGGTCGTTGTTCTGCGATACGCCTGGAGATGAGCGGCGGCGACGCGGCAGGCCAACGCGTGTAAGACTTACCGCATGATCTCTGTTCACATCATGTATCCAAGGACCGACGACGCAACGTTCGACATGGACTACTACTGCTCCAAACACATGCCGATGCTCGCCGACGCCCTGGGCGATGCGTGCCTGGGCTGGGGAGCGTCATCGGTCGCTGCCGGTTCGTGGCAAGCCATTGGCTGGTGCAACGTCGAGAGCCAAGCCGCTTTCGACGCGGCGATGAGCGAGCACGGTGCCGCCATCATGGGCGACGTTCCGAACTACACGAACGTGGCTCCCGAGCTGGTCATCGGCACGATCGCCCACCCGAGCTAATCCGGCTACAGCCGGCGTCGAATCGGGGCGAGAAGTTCGGCGCTGGTTGGGTTCCCGAACTTATTCGCGAGCAGGACGTAGACGCTGCCGCTGATCGCAAGCGCTAGTGGGGCAGCGATGAGATGAGGAAGGCCGCCGAGCCCGAGGGTCGCCAGAATGCCGAGGCCACCGGCGGCAGCAGTCGCCGGCCACAGTCGGCCGACGGTGCGCCGAAACGACATCGTGCCATAGGTCTTCGCCACTCGTTGCTGTAGTAGCGAGAGCTCAACCCACGCGCCGAGCATCGAACCGACCGCCAGACCGAGCGCGCCCAGCCGGTTGGCGTCGCTCGATGTTCGCAGGTCGGCGTCGACCGGGCCGAAGGCGGGCAGGTCTCCGAGCGAGTACCAGTCGCCGCCGATGATGCCGATGCGATCGAACTGCAGCATGAGGACGATGCCGACGATGACGGCGAACACGACCCGGTACAGGGCGATTCGGGCCGGACCTCTGACATCGCCAGCGGCGAAGGCGGCGTTCTGCAGGAGACGCGAGAGCCCTGCGGCCACGAGCCCGAGCGCGTAGGCGCCAAGCACGATCCAGACGACCGCGGTGTCATCGCCTGAGAACTTGCCGTGTTCGAAGACTGCGCCGACGACGAGTCCGCCCATCGTCACGAACGCGACGGCGCTGAACATGAGAAAGAACACGATTCGATCGGCGCCGGTGTAGATACGGGCTCGACTGGTCTCGATGCTGTTCTGCTCTCGGGCCAGTTCCGGCAAGTCGGCCGCGGCAACGCTCATGGCGAACACGCTGATCGGCAAGAGGTACAGCACCTGGGCTGCGCTGATGAGGGCGAGCGCGCCGGACGCGAGGAATGACGCCAGTGCAACGTCGACGAAACTCGCCAGTGTGACGACGCCTCGACCGGCGACGGCGGGGCCGAACCGGCGGGTGATCTCCTGAACCCCCGGACGCATCGACAACGACGGTCGGAACTTGTCGACAACCCGTAGTACGGCGGGAAGTTGCACGATGAATTGCAGCACCCCGCCGATCAGCACACCGATCGCGGCGGATCGGGCGACACTCTCCGGATCATCGGTTGCCGCGAGGGTGACAATTGCTGCGATGATCGCGATGTTCCATAACGCGGGCGCAACGTACGACAAGAAGAACTGCCGGTGGGAATTCAAGACGCCGAGGCACCACGCCGCAAGCACGATGAAGCCGATACCGGGCGCCATGACCTTGGTGAGTTCGACGGCGAGTTCGAACTTGGGACTATCGGCGGGGAAACCAAACGCAATCAGCCGAACGAACCACCGGGCGCCGACGACGACAATCAGAACGATCGCGGCGACCGCCGCGACCAAGAGGCCGAAGATCGAACCGGCGACCTTGTTGGCCTCTTCGCGGTCCTCGTCGAGCAGCGCGGCGTAGACGGGTACAAACGAGGCGGAGAGGGCACCTTCACCCAACAGATTCTGGAGCAGCTTCGGAATACGCAATGCGGCCTCGAACGCATCGGCAATGCCGTTGGTTGCCCCGAGGCCGAGGAAGTTCCGCAGCACGACCTCGCGTGCCAGGCCGGTGAGGCGCGAGATAAGAATGCCAGCCGCGACGAACGAGGCGAACCGGCCGCTCTGGCGGGCGCGGGCCGTGGCGACATCGGGAGCGGGGGAGCCGGTGTTGGGAGACTGGGGAGTGGCCATCGAGGTACGGGTGGACGGCCGTTAAGGCTTAGCGACGTCCGAGGCCGGGGCGCTAACCTCAAGCCATGACTTCAACCGTAGATGCCACGCCGTCGTCCCGGGTGGCAACCCCGGTCGCTGAACTCGGGCAGCGGGCGAAGGCGGCTTCACGAGCGCTGGCTGCTGCGACGACCGAGCAGAAGAACGCGGCACTTCTCGCCGGTGCCGACGCCCTGGTCGCGAGCACCGATGTAATCCTTGCGGCCAACGCGATCGACGTTGCCAATGCTGAGGCCAACGGCATCGGGGCCGGTCTCGTCGACCGACTCCGTCTCGATGGTGCCCGCATCGAGGCCATGGCCTCTGGGCTGCGCCAGGTCGCCGAGTTGCCAGACCCTGTCGGCGAAGTCACCGAGGAATGGACTCGCCCAAACGGCCTCCACATGCAGAAGCGGCGCGTGCCGCTCGGGGTCGTTGCGATCATCTATGAGAGCCGACCGAACGTCACGAGCGATGCCGCTGGTCTGTGCCTGAAGTCCGGCAACGTCGGCTTCCTCCGCGGCTCGGGCAGCGCGATCAATTCGAACCTCGCCATTGCCGGTGTCCTTCGGCCCGCATTCGCCTCGGCTGGTCTGCCGGAAGACGCGCTTGTCGTGGTCGACGACATCTCTCGCGAGGTTGCGGTCGAGTTCATGCAGCTGCGCGAGTACGTCGACTGCCTGATTCCCCGCGGGGGTCCCACGCTCATCCAATCGATTCTCGACAACGCGACTGTGCCGTTCATCGTCGATGGCGCCGGCAACTGTCACGTCTATGTCGACGGTGCCGCGGATCTCGCGATGGCCGAAGAGATCGTCGTGAATGGCAAAGTGCAACGACCCTCGGTCTGCAACGCGGTCGAATCGCTCGTGGTGCATCGCGCTGTCGCAGACACGTTCCTTCCCCAGATCAGTGCCGCGCTGCCCGGTGTCGAGTTGGTTGGCGATGATGCGGCGCGGGCCGTGGTGCCGTCGATCGGCCCGGCCGACGACGAAGACTTTGCAACCGAATATCTCGAGCTGAAGATGTCGGTCAAGGTCGTCGACTCGATCGACGACGCCATCGACCATATCAACGCGACCAGTACCGGTCACTCCGAGGCGATCGTCACAACTGACGACACCGCCGCCGAACGGTTCACCAACGAGGTCGATGCCGCCGCCGTTCTCGTGAACGCCTCGACGCGATTCGTCGACGGTGAAGAGTTCGGCTTTGGCGCCGAAATTGGAATCAGCACGCAGAAGCTGCACGCTCGTGGGCCCATGGGCCTACGTCAACTGACGACCGAAAAGTACGTCGTGCACGGCACCGGTCAGACCCGCGGCTGAAACCGAATACGCTGCCATGAGACACATGGCAGTCCATGTGACACAAAAGTGTGACGAGGCGCCCCGACGGGGCTGAACTCGCATGACAGAAAGTGCGAAATGACAGAGCGATTTACTGATGTGCCGAGCGTGCGCGACGGGCTCAAGTCCGTCGATTACCTCGCCGACGATGGGATCGCCAGCGTTGCGTTCCTCGCGGATCGGCTCGACAAGCCAATTCTTGTCGAGGGTCCCGCTGGCACGGGCAAGACCCAGCTCGCGAAGAGCGTGGCCGAGATGACGGGCGCACGTTTGATCCGCTTGCAGTGCTACGAGGGCCTCGACGAGGCGAAGGCACTGTACGAGTGGAACTACAAGAAGCAGCTGCTGCGCATCCAGGCCGAACGGCAGAGCGACGCGGGCTGGTCCGAGCTCGAAGACGACATCTTCTCCGACGAGTTCTTGCTGACCCGGCCGCTGCTCGAAGCGATCACGGCCGAGGACCCCGTCGTGCTGCTCATCGACGAGGTCGACCGCGTCGAGGTCGAGACCGAGGCGCTGCTGCTCGAAATCCTCAGCGACTACCAGGTATCGATCCCCGAGCTCGGCACGATCGAAGCGAAGCAGATCCCGCTCGTGTTCCTCACATCGAACAACACACGCGAACTGTCCGAGGCCCTCAAGCGTCGTTGCCTGTACCTCTACGTCGACTACCCCGAGCTTGAGCGTGAGAAAGAAATCGTTCTCACCAAGATCCCCGACATCAACGAAAACCTTGCCGATCAGATCGCCCGGATCGTTCGTTCGATTCGCCAGCTTGAACTGAAGAAGGCACCGTCGGTGTCCGAGACGCTCGACTGGGCCCGCACGCTCGTGCTGCTCGGCGTACAACACGTCGATGCCGACACGGCTGCTGAGACCGTCAACATCCTGCTCAAGTACCGCAGCGATATCGAGAAGGCGCTGAAGGATTTCGCGTCGAACGACGAAACCTTCGCCGCAAGCTAACCAGACCAGGACCTGAAACTATGAGCGGCAAACGATGAGTGTTACCGAAGCGGCACCGGCCAGCGAAGGGGAAGGCGACTACAGCCCGATCCTCGAGCTGCTCAACGGCTTCATGGTGCAGTTGCGCGAGGCGGGGTTGCCCGTCAGCCTCACCGAGAACCTCGATGCGATGGAGGCCGTCAAGAACATCCCGCTCGGCGACCGCGACACATTTAAGTACGCGCTCGCCGCAACGCTGGTGAAGCATCACCAGCATTGGAATGCGTTCGAGACGGTCTTCGAGGTGTACTTCTCGCTCCGCGGCGCCGAGTATGACCTGTTCGACGAGGACGGCAATCCGCTTGAGGCCGGCGAGGATCCGTCACAACAGGAACAAGAGGGCGGCGCCCAGGGCCAAGGTCAGGGCCAAGGCGAAGGCATGTCGGCCGACGACCTTGCCGAGATGCTCTATCAGTCGCTTATGCAGTCGGATCAGAATCTGATGCGAGCGGTGGCCCGTTCCGCAGTGCAACGGTTTGCGGGCATGGAACCCGGTCGCCCGGTTGGCGGCACGTACTACCTGTATCGCACGTTGCGGAACCTCGACCTTGAGGCTGTGCTCGAGCGGCTCATGGAGCAGGCCAAGGACCAAGACCTCACGCCGTTCCAGCAGCGACTTGAGAAAGACGAGTACGAGTCCCGCATCGAGAAGATGAAAAAGGAGATCGAGGCCGAGATTCGTCGCCGCCTCGTCGCCGACCGTGGCGTTGAGGCAATGGCCAAGACGCTGCGCAAGCCACTCCCTGAAGACGTCGACTTCATGCACGCCACGCGTGACGAAATGACGGCACTTCGCAAGGCGATCCAGCCGCTGACCCGCAAGCTGGCCATCCGGCTGGCTCGCAAGCGCCGGCACTTACGCAAGGGCGGTCTCGACTTCCGCCAGACCATCCGCACGTCGTTGAGCTATGGCGGTGTGCCAGCAGAACCCCGGTTCCGCACGCCGAACCCCTCGAAGCCCGAGCTCGTCGTGATCGCCGACATCAGCGGCTCGGTGGCAGCATTCGCTCGCTTCACCTTGCACCTGGTCTACGCGCTCAGCAACCAGTTCTCGAAGGTCCGGGCGTTCGTGTTCATCGACGGGCTCGACGAAGTCACCGACTACTTCGACAACGTCGATGACATCACCGACGCGGTCCATCGAGTCAACACCGAAGCCGATGTCGTCTGGGTCGACGGTCACAGCGACTACGGCCACGCGTTCGAAGTCTTCGAGCGTGAGTACTGGTCATCGATCACGTCGAAGTCGACCGTGATGATTCTCGGCGACGCCCGGAACAACTACCACGCGGCCCAGGACTGGATCATCAAAGCCATGCAGCACAAGGCTCGCCACGTCTTCTGGCTCAACCCGGAACCGGGCAGCTACTGGGATACCGGCGATTCGATCCTCAGCGAATACGGCCAACACTGCGACGGCGTGTTCGAAGTCCGCAACCTCCGCCAGCTTGAAAAGTTCGTCGAAGTAGCGCTCTGATATTGATCGATTGGGCTCCGCCCAATCGATGCGTTCCCACGCCGGCCCGAGACCGTCGCCGCGGATGCGTCGCATCCGCTCCGCAAGATCACTGCCAGCGGCGGCGCCGGCACGCTTGTTTCGCTCCTCACGTTCGCGTCGCTGGCGCTCGCTCTCGAAAGCTCGCTCAATCAAGCGCACCGACACCGCCTCCTCGGTCTCGCGGCCTGAGCGCTCAGCCGAAGCTGCGGGCCACGCTTCCGAGCGGAGCGAGGAACAGTGTTACCCCGCGAGTTTGACGAAGGCGGCGCGGACGAGCATGGCGCGACCGTCGACTTTGCAGTCGATTTCGTGGTCGCCGTCGATGATGCGGATGCCCTTGATCTTGGTGCCGGACTTGAGCTTGCCGGACTTGCCGTTGATCTTGAGGTCTTTGATCAGCAGCACCGTGTCGCCGTTCTTCAGCGGTTTGCCATTGGCGTCGACGACGACTCGTTCATCACCGGTATCGCTCTTCGGCCATTCGTGACCGCACGTCGCACACTCGTGGCTGTCGCCGCCGTCGAGCAGATGGGTCATCGTGCAGATCGGACAGGCCAGCTCGTCATCCATGCTCCGCTGTGTACCAGCGGGCCGAGGCTCTGAGGCATCCGCGGCACCACCACGGCTACTCCGGCAGACGCAACTGATCCCCGATGCGGATCATGGCACCGGTAAACACGCGGCAGTGGATTCCGGCCAGACGTTTGAGTGCCTCGCGAGCGCCGTCGCCGAACTGTGCGGTCATGAGACTGCACGGGGCGGCATCGGCGAAGACTTCAAGCTCCGCCTCGCCCAGCCAGAGCCGCTGGCCTCGCGTGCGGGGCAACGCCCCGCGATCGAGCGTGATGTTTCGGCGGCTGAGATCGCAGTCGATTGGACGTCCAAGTCGTTGCGAGGCGGTGTTGAGTTCAGCTTGTGACTGAATCGAGACCTGGCGGGCCGGGTTCCCTGCGTGGCGATCACCGGCCAGACCGAAATCAGCGATTGCCTCGATCTCGTCAAGCATCTGGAGCTCCGTCATCGTGGCCTCGGCGATCGAGATGCGAGTGACGCTGCCGAGTGGTTCGATCACGGATCGATGCGTGCCGTGGCGGTGCCGGTAATGACGGGCACGTTGTCTTGGTTCACCGTGGTGATCGAGAGGTCGACCAAGTGCTGACCGTCTGCGTCACGGATCGCGGCGACCTCGGCCGTGCCCGTCAGCGTGTCGCCGGGCCAGACTTGGTTCACGAAACGCACCCCGTACTTCGTGAGCCGACCGTCGCCGACCCAGTTCGTGACGAGCACGCCGGTCATGCCCATTGTGAGCATGCCGTGAGCAAAGACGGTGGGGTAACCGGCGACCTCGGTGACGAACTTCTCATCGGTGTGCACCGGGTTGTAGTCGCCTGACGCGCCCGCGTACTGCACGATCTGGGTCCGTCGTAGGTCTTCGACGAGTTGCTCCGTGTGGGTGTCGCCCACGGCGATATCACTTGCGTTCAAGGCCATGATCAGCTCCCGACAACTTTCTCGGTGATGACGCCAACGCTGCGAGCAGTGATGACGAGTTCGCCGTTGTGATCGCGGTACTCGGTGATCGATTCGGTGAACTTCAACAGTCCCGCTCGCTTCGACTGCTTTTCCCATTTCTCGCCGGGCCGGACGGTCGAACTGAGCACGTCGCCAGGGCTGATGTGGCGGTGGTACTCGAAGTGCTGCTCGGCGTGGAGCAGACCAGCCGAGGCGCCGCCGCCACCCTCGCCAGATGATTCTCGCGTCACGCCGGAACCTTCCTTGCCCGAGCCGAACCACGGCTTATCGAGCTTTGGACGAAGCGGGTAGTCGTCGTCGAACTGGGCGCTGGCCTGCGCGAACGTCGGCGGCGCGATGACGGCGCCCGGCTCGCTTCCAGCGGCATAGTCGGCGTCGTAGTAGATCTGGTTGCCGTCGCCGACGGCACGTGCAAACAGTTGGATGTGTCCTGCTTCTATCGGAAATCGATCGACGGCCATCGGCCTCACCCTCAGTCATCGGTTGGTGCTACCAACGTAGATGACGGCGGGGGAAGGTCGGTTCAGATGTTGGTTGACTGACGGGGACCGCGCTGCGCCACGTCGACGGTGATCGGGTTCAGCAGCTCCGCTACCGAGAAAGCGAGGTCGATGCCTTGTTTGCCGTTGAGGCGCGGGTCGCACATCGTCTCGTAGCGAATCTCGAGGTCTTCGTCGACGAGGTCAGCAGATCCGCCGAGGCATTCGGTGACGTCATCACCGGTGAGTTCAACGTGGATGCCCCCAGCCCAGGTTCCTGCGGTTTCGTGGGCCGCGAAGAATCCCTGGATCTCGGCGAGGATGCTGTTGAAGTGCCGGGTCTTACGACCGCCGGAGCTCGTGTACGTATTGCCGTGCATTGGGTCGCATACCCAGACAACGTGGTAACCCGCGTCACGCACCGCTTCGAGCAGGGGCGGCAAGCCTTCGCCGACTTTGTCGGCGCCCATGCGGGTGATGAGCGTGAGGCGGCCAGGGATATTGTCGGGGTTGAGCTTCTCGCAAAGGGCGAGGACATCAGCGGCGGTGGCGGTCGGGCCGACCTTGCAGCCGATCGGATTGTTGATGCCGCGGAAGAACTCGACGTGAGCGCCGTCGAGTTCGCGAGTGCGTTCTCCGATCCAGACCATGTGCGCCGAACAGTCGTACCAGGTGTCGGTGAGTGAATCGACGCGGGTGAGCGCTTCTTCGTAGCCGAGCAACAGCGCTTCGTGGCTGGTGTAGAAGTCGACCTCGTTAAGGCGGGCTTCTTCGGTGGGGGAGAGACCGCACGCATTCATGAACCGGAGCGCGTCGTCGATGCCCTTGGCCAACTCTTCGTAGCGTTGGCCCTGCGGCGACTCGGCGACGAATTCGAGGTTCCACTGGTGAACGCGAGTCAGATCGGCGAAACCGCCCTTGGTGAAGCCTCGCAGCAGGTTGAGGGCCGACGCCGAGCGGTTGTAGGCCTCGAGCAGCCGCTCGGGGTTGGCTTTGCGCTCATCTTCGGAGAATCCGATGTCGTTGACGATGTGGCCTCGGAACGATGGCAGCTCGACGTCGTCTTTCGTTTCGGTGGCGCTCGACCGGGGCTTTGCGAACTGCCCGGCGATCCGGCCAATCTTCACCGTCGGCACACCACCGGCGTACGTGAGGATGACGGCCATCTGCAGGATGACCTTCAACTTGTCGCGCAGGTTGACGGCCGACATCGACTCGAACGATTCGGCACAGTCGCCACCTTGCAGCAAGAACGCTCGACCAAGCGCGACCTCGCCAAGGTCCGCCATGAGATTGCGGGCTTCGCCAGCAAAGACGAGCGGCGGCATCTCAGACAACGACTTCAACACCGCATCGACGGGGACCTGGTCGGGCCAGTCGGGCTGTTGCTTGGCCGGGAAGTCGCGCCAGCTCGATGGATTCCAGTCAGCTGTAGTCATAGTTGGTGTTCCGCTCAGGTGTGGTGGGTTGGTTGGGTTCCGAGATTAGTCCGGGCCCAAAAATAGTTATGCACCGGCCATAGCCGGTGCAAACCATTATCGCCCGTGTTCGGTTGAACTACGCCGCGTCGAAGGCCGCCGGGGCATTCTCGCGGACGGTGTTCACCGCACGCTTGACGAGGCGGCGTGCGGCCTCGGCTGTAACACCCAGCTCCTCGCCAACCTCCCGGTAGCTGCGCTTGCGGCCGTCGTGCAGACCAAAGCGCTGTTCGACGGCGTAACGAGCCCGCTCGTCGAGGACGTCGAGGAGGCCCGTGACCATCGTCTCTTCGGCGCGGTCCATGACCAGGGCTTCTGGGCCGGGGTTGGCGTCGGGAAGAAGGTCGACGAGTTCGTTGCTGTCGTCGTCGCCGATCGTGCGATCGAGCGAGGTCGGCGTCGTGAGCCGGTGGAGGCGAGCGTGCTCTTCGTCGAGCTCGTCACCGTCGCCGGAAACCTGACGGAGGGCGGCTCGAAGACTGGCCGAGCGATCGCCGGGGAGGCGAACGAGGCTGGCCTTCTGATCGAGGGCCCGACCGATTGCCTGGCGGATCCAGAATGTGGCGTACGTCGAGAACTTGAAGCCCTTGCGCCAATCGAACTTGTCGACGGCGTGCTCAAGGCCCAGGTTGCCTTCCTGGATGAGGTCGAGCAGTTCCATGCCCGGAGGCAGGGGGTAACGACGGGCGACACTCACAACCAAACGAAGGTTCGCTCGGATGAAGCGGTCCTTTGCGGCGGCGGCTTCGGCGATCGCCCGATCGATGGGGCGACCACGTTCGCCCGCTTCTTTACGAGCCCGGGCTTCGACGCCCCGCTCGATTGCCTGCGAGAGCTCACGCTCTTCGGCGGCGTTGAGCAGCGGCACAAGGCCGATCTCATTCAGATACTGTCCTACGGAGTCACTCATTGCAGTTGCCTTTTCGGCCTTCCCGGAGGCGGCCAGTCTTTTTCGTGTGCGGGGGATTGGTTCGGAGTGGAATCGAAGTCGAAAGAAGGTAGTACGCAGTACAACCGTTCGGTTGTGCAGCTTCATCCTTGGCAGCGAAGTGACATGTGTCACGGTAGGGTGCTTGCCTAGTGGGATCTGCTCGACGGTCTCGGACCCGATCGTGGCACAGCAGTTCTTCGAGGACTGCGGCAACAGGCGGGACTGATCAGCGCGACGCTGAGTTCACGGTGTTACAGCGCCATGATCTGAGATCATGTTGTGGCGCCGTTACCCCTTCGGGGGTTTTGTTGGGTCGTACTTCTGTGTTCGCTCTCTCCTCGTGAGCAGCCGTCGGCCTGATAGAAAAATTGGGGGTAGCCTTGGGTTGCATAATGCCCAATGGGTCGTTACTACCAATAACTTCGGCAGTTACGCCTTCGTCTTGAGCAGTTTCGTACTTTAGTGCATCCGCCCGTTGGTTTTCCAGTCCTAGTTCGGTACTAAGACGCTTTTGTGGGGCGTGAGGTCGCGATGAACCAGCGCGTGGGTGTCTTTGGTGGTACTTTCGATCCAATTCATGTAGGTCACCTGGCGGCGGCCGTCAATACGCGGGACATACTTGAGCTTGATGTGGTTCTGCTCGTCGTGGCCCATGTGCCGTGGCAGAAGATCGGTTCGCGCGAGATCACGCCATCGGAGGTTCGTCTACGGATGGTCGAGGCCGCGGTTGCTAGTGTCGAGAATCTTGAGGCGAGCGCGATCGAGATCGAACGAGGCGGCGATTCCTACACGGCGGACACCCTGGCCACTGTGCATGAGCAGTATCCGGGGGCCGAGGTCTTCCTTGTGATCGGCACCGATGCCGTCGCGGGGCTAACAACGTGGTCCCGGCCCGACCAAGTGCGACAACTGGCGAAGCTTGCGATTGTCGAGCGACCGGGGAGCATCGGACAAGAGCCGCCGCCCGGATGGCGGTCGGTACGAGTCGAGGCGCCGTACGTCGACCTGTCGAGCACGCAGCTCCGGGCCCATCTGCGAGCCGGCCGCTCACTACAGTTCCTGGTTCCCGATACGGCCCGAGCGATCTGGGAGAAATGGTGGGCCGGACGCCGAGGATCAGATGTCTGATCCGAACGTGCCGCCCGAAGGAGGGTGGTTTGGCGAGCGATCGGGGGACCGACCGCATGACGACCACGACGAGGTCGACCTTCTCGCCGACTCTTTTGCCGAGCTCGACGCAGCCCTTGACCGCCCGCCCCAGCCCGGCTGGGTCGAATTGCCGGTCAGTGCGAATCCCGCGGTTTCGTACGACACGCCGAGCTGGCTTACTTTGCCGGGGAGTCCTGAGGTCGCGCCGCCCGTTGTTTCGTTCGACGACGCGGGCGTTTCGGGAATTGAGACTGATCGCCCCCGGCCGGATGATTCGTATCCGACCGACCTGGTCGTGCCGGGGTGGCTTGATGCGACCGATGATGTGGCCGCTGAACAGATACCGACACCGACCCCGCTGGCCGGTGTCGACGCGGCGCCGGTGTCCAGCCATACCGCTCACTTCGAACCCGAGCCGCAGGTGGCGGCGGAGCCGGTGGTTCCTGTCGAGTCGGCGTACGTCGAGCCGGTATATGCGGAGCCGCAGGTGGAGGTGGAGCCGGTGGTTCCTGTCGAGTCGGCGTACGTCGAGCCGGTATATGCGGAGCCGCTTCCGGTACATGCGGAGCCGCTTGACGAGGCCCTCGGTTTCGAGGCTGCTGATCTCGACGGTGCTCATCTCGACGATTCTGCGCCCAGCACCGTCGAGCCCCCTGATGACGCACCGGTCGAGCTGCTCGGTGAGGAATCGGCCATCGCCGATGGTGTTGTACCGCCAACCTCTGACGAGACCTGGCTTCTCGAAGACGCGGCCCTCGTTCCCGACCCCGACGTCCTGCCTCCACCAGCCCCGATCCGAACCGTGCCGCTATCGGAGGACGAACCGTCGGGGTTTGCGGTTACCGAAATGCCGACGACCCCCGTCGCCGGCGTCCCGGTGATCATCCCGCAACCTGAATCTCCACCCCCGATGGTCGACGTTCCGGTGCGCCAGCCGTTGTTGCCGTTCGATCCGCCGGTGCGAGCGCCCGCTCCGCCGCCGCAGCCTCCGACGCCAGCTACTGCGCCGAGTACGCCGCCGCCAGCGCCCGCGATCGACGCGTTCGATCGACCGCTGGCGAGGGTGACACCGTCGCCGCGAGTAACGCAGCGACCGCCGCAACGGCCATCGCAGCCGATCGTGCCGTTCGACACGACGGGCGCATCGCCGGTTGCCAATGCGCCCGCAGTGCCGCTGATTCCCGATCGTGGTTCCGGGCGCGCCGCAACCACGACGCTCGCCCCGCTCGTGCCGACCCCGGCCGGGTTTCTGCCAAAACCCGCCGTGTCGTTTCAACAAACCGATGTGGTCGCGGCCCTCGAGAACGTGCCACCCGCGCGATTCTCTCGATTCCTCACCTGGATGATTCCTCTGTTACTCGTCGGGCTCGGTGTGTCGGCCTACGTGTTGGCACAGCAAGGGGCCGCCGAGTTCCTCGATAGCACTGGCGGCCGGTTGCAAACCTCGGTCACCGACCCCGAAGCCCCGGGTTACGTCGCGCTCGTCGACCCAACGCCGTCGATGCTGATGCTGTGGACCGACGGCCTCGGGCACCTCTCTGGCGTTTCGCTGTTGTCGGCAGCCAGCGATGACGAGGGTGGATCGGTGTTGGTGATGCCGCCGTTCACCCGCTTCCGGCCTGGCGACGACACGCTGTACGCGGCATTCGAGGCGGGCGGGGTCGAAGCGGTTGAGAACGTGGTGTCGAGACACCTTCGTATTGCGTTCGGCGAGACCGAGCTAATCGATGGAGACCGTTGGGAGCAGCTGTTGGCTCCGGTCGAACCGTTGCCGATCGTCGTGACCGACCCACTGATCACCCGCAACGACGCCGGCGCCGTTGGCGTTCGTTTCCCTGCGGGCACCGCAGCGATCGATGCCGAGGACATCGTCGATTTTCTCGGCTGGCGAAACCCCGATGAAGTGCAACTCAACCAGCAGTTCCGGCACGGGCAGTTCTGGGACAGTTGGATTGGGGCGGTCTTTGATGGCGGAGTCGATGCCGTGCCTGGCGAAAGCGAAACGGGTGTCGGCCGGTTCGTGCGATCCCTCGCGAATGGGCAGGCCAACATCGAACTTCTGTCGTTCACCGAAGAACGCTCCGAGAGCGTTGCTCCGACAACGGACCAGTCCGACGCTGCCGTTCCCGCCGAGGCGATCACGGTGATTCCCGACGCCGAAGCCCTCGAGGAAACGATCGTCGCCATGATTCCGTTCCCGGTTGCTCCGGTATCGAGCCCCCGACCGAGGGTGCGCCTGCTCGACGGGGTCGACAACACGCCGGCGGTCTTGCAGGTGGCTGAGCGGCTCGTCGCGGCCGGTGCTCAGATCGCGATTCTTGGCAATGCCGACACGTTCGAGATCGATCAAAGTCGCATCGTCTATCACGTCGGCGACGCTGAGGCCGACGCGCAGAGTTACGCTGACGCCCTTGGTACCTCGGGAGTGGAGGGTGATAGCGGGAGCGGCTTGCCGGCCGACGAGGCGCTGACCGAACCGGAAGAACGAATTGAACAACGAACCATCGACGTCACCGTTGTTGTCGGCGCCGACATATTGTCAGGACTGAACGAATGACGCCGAACGAATCAAAGAACGCATGACCCCGGTGGGTAATGGCCAAACAGCCGAATCCGAAACCGACGACGCCACCGTGTGGCCGATCGTGGCCGCTCGGGCCGCCGACGACAAGCTCGGCAACAACACGCTGGTGATCGACGTCGGCGATGTCCTCGCGATCACGGGCCACTTCGTCGTTAGCAGCGGTGCGAGTCATCGTCAGGTTCGAGCTATTGCCGACGAGGTCGAGCACCAGGTGAAGAACAGCGGTGGCCCGGCACCGCTGAGGGTCGAGGGCCGCGGCTCGTTCGATTGGGTGCTCATGGACTACGGCGATTTTGTCGTGCACGTCTTCCACGAGGAGACCCGTGCGTTCTACGAACTCGAGCGCCTTTGGAGTGATCGGCCGAAGGTCGACTGGATTCCGGCGCCGTAGTTTCGGCGTTACCGGTTGGCCTGCGACCGACGGAAGTCCGCAAGCTGTCGGGCTGCGGTCGCACACAGCTTCAGAAGGCGCTTCGGTATAAGTAGGTTGCCGGCATTGCCCCAGGTCGTGCCGACCTCGGTGTCGCCGCGGCGCGGCCGGTGGCGGACTTCAACCTCGTGCTTTGGGACCTCGGCCTTGGTTTCCAGCACCGTCATAAGCACATGGGGGGTGAGGGAATCGTCGGGGACATCGGCCAGGATCTGACGGAGGATGTCGGCGCGGTACAAGCGGAACGGGCAATTCACGTCGCGCCGTTCGACGCCGAAGCCGAGTTTGAGTGCGATCGGTAGCGTCTGTGTGAGGACGGTTCGATACCAGGGGTCGAACCGCATGTTGCGAGCGCCGGTGACGATTTGGTTGCCGGCCCGGCCGTGATTCAAAAGCAGTGCAAGGTCGGCGCCTTCGAACTGGCCGTCGCCATCGACCTGGATGACCCACTCGGCGCCGGTGTCGAGCGCCCGATGGTAGGCCTTCAGCACACTCGGACCGTGGCCGAGGTTGATCGTGTTCTCGACGACGATGAGTTCACCGCTGAGCGATGGTGCAAGTTCGTGCAAGACCTTGACGGTGTTGTCCTTCGACGTGTCGTCGACGATGACGAACGCGTGTGAATCGAGTTCGGCGTCGAGGACCTCGTCGAGTTCGGTCAGGAACCCGCCGATTCCGTCAGCTTCGTTGTACGCCGGGATGGCGAGAGCGACGGTGGGCGCGCTTTCCAGCGGGCCAGAATCTGAACTGGTCATGTGTTGATTTCCCCAACTAGGAGAGCGGCATGCACTCTCCGAAGCTATCGGAGCGCAGCGATGGTTTGGCCCCGAGTCCCCGGGTTTGGTCGGGGTTCTAATCGGCCGGGATTCGGCGACCTACGAGAACAGCGCGTCGGCGGCCGTTGACGGCAGTTCTTCGGCGTCATCGAAGAATTTGCGAAGGTGCTCTTCGTCGTAGCCGACTTCGGCGTGCCACAGCGACTCGAACGATTTGCTCGCCGTCAACTCGGCCGGGCCCTTTGTCGAAGCAGGTTCAACGGCATCGGCGCTCGCGGCATCAGCTAGTTGCTCGCTGGTGTCGTTCCGGTCGTTGAGGTCGACGGCGGCCCCAGTGGCAAGAGGGTCAGCAGTCTCGAACGGTTCGTTGGTGTCGATCAGCGTGGCGTCGGCGGGGAAGGCGACGTCGTCATCGACGAGTGGGGTCTCGGCCGGCACCTCGGTGATATCACCGACCGCGCGGTCGGTGATATCGACCGCAGCCACGTCGGTATCGACTTCCGTCGGCGAATCGCTGGCGCTATCGACGATGACGGCCGGAAGCTGCAGCGTCGGCGGGTCGGTCTCGCCGTTATTGGTTGCACCCGTCTCGATCGCCATTGATGCCACAGGGGGTGGCGGCGGTGGGGGAGGCGGTGGCGTTTGGCGCAGGCTTTCGGCCCGTATGCGGGCTTCGCGAATGATGGTGTGTGCTCGGTTGTGGGCCTCGCCGATGATTCGTTCGGCGGCTCGAATTGCCTGCTCGCGCTCACCCTCCGCGGCTTGCTCTGCTCGCTGTTTGAGCGACAGCGCATCGGTTCGGGCCTGGTCGCGGTCGGCGTCGGCACTGCGCCGGATGACGCTGGACGCCTCCTGAGCTGCGAGCCGGCTCAACTCGGTATGGAAGGCGGCGTTGGCTTCGGCGGTTTCGTTGGTCGCGGCGGCCGCCTGTTGGGCCCGCTTGCGGATGGCTGATGCTCGCCGGCGGGCATCAGCAAGTTCCTTTTCGGCGACGAGGGCGACGCTCTCGAGGCGGCGCCGCAGATTGCTCCCAACCTCGTCGCGGATCTGCTGCGCGGTCTCGGGGGAGACGTCTTCGATACGGTCGGCGACTCGATCCGCGGCGGCTTCGATTTCGCGTCGCGCCGACTCGGATGCTGCAGCCGGCAACCAGTCGCACGCCTGCGCTCGGACTTCTTCGAGATCGGCCCGGAGGCGCAGGTTGTCGACCCGGAGTCGCCGAAGTTCTCGCTGCAGAATTCGGACTCGTCGCGCCGCATTTGTCGGTTCGGGGCCCGGCTCGGCTGGGTGGCCGACAGTCTCGGCGGCAGCGTCGGTCGGGTCGATGGCCGACGGGTGAATCGCGTCGGAAGCATCGCCGTCGTTGGTTGTCTCGATGACGTCTTGTGGCTCGGCTTCACCGATCGACGCATCGTCGACAGTAAGGGTGGGTTCAGGCTGCATGGTCGTTCTCCGCTTGGGGACCTCGACGAATTGAAGGACTACATCGACAATCGGCGATTTAGGAGACGAGTTGAGTCGTCAAAGCCCGACTGAAGCCGACCGAGACCTTCAGAACAAGACACCAATTTGCCGATGACGCGGACTACGATGTCGGGACCGCGTTGTAGCTGCCCTGCGTAGCTGTTCACGGTGCCCGCGCACGTGCCCGAGTGGCCCAAGGGAACGGCCTGCAAAGCCGTACAGTCGCCGGTTCAAATCCGGCCGTGCGCTCAAAGCAGAGGAGCAGAAACGCAGATGCGGGGCTCTGCGTGGGTACCACGGAAAGGCCGCAATGGCTGAGCACGGCAGCGACACCAAGCAGGGGCCAGGATGGTGGATTGCGTCTGATGGTCGTTGGTATCCGCCCGAGACCCATCCGGACTTTCGGCCACCGCCGCCCCCTCCGCCACCGCCTGCGGCACCCGCGCCGCCTGCCGCCCCACCCGTGGCTGCTTCAGTCGCCCCCGGTCAGCCGGGAACGCTCCAGGGCGATGTCGCGGCAAGTGATCTTTCCGTCGACAACACCGCCGATGACGTTGCGGTTCGTGCCGGAGATGCCGCCGAGGATGTTGGCGGCGACGTCGCCGTCCCCGACGACGTTGGTGACGATGCCGGATCAGAAGGCATGGTGCCGCCGTCGTTAAAGCCAATCGCCGGCGCTGCCGCCGCCGTCGGTGGTGCCGTGACGCCTCCGCGATTGCGAGCTCCAGCGGTTCCCGCGGCGCCGACGACCCCGGTTCCCGCAACGCCCACTGGACCTACGGCGCTCAGCGTGCCGGCCGCACCCGCGATGCCGGCCGCACCCACTGCTCCCACGATGCCGACGGCGCCCACGATGCCAACCGCGTCCACGGCGCCGAACAGGGCGCCTCGGCCTACGGCTCCGACGATGCCGACCGCGCCCGCGGCGTCGACCGCGCCCGGCACCCCGAATGTGCCGCCTCGGCCCGCGGCTCCGTCGATGGCTCGGCCAACAGCGGGTCCGACGACGAACCTCCAGCAGCCGACGCGGCCGGACGTCGAAGACGCCCCGCAGTATCAGAGCGGCTATCAGGCGCCTTCGAGCGACTACCGGGTCGGATCAGCTCCAGTTGCGGAGCCTGAACGCGGCGGCAGCATTCTTGCCGGCATCCTCACCACGCTCGGCGGTCTGCTTGCCATCGTGTCGAGCTTCATGATCTGGGCCAGTGAACGGGGCGACCTCGAAGGATTCGAACTCGTTCGACGAGTCGCAGCATTCGATTCGAACGGTTGGTTCGCTCAAGGTTTTGGTATCGCCTTGGTCGTGCTCGGCCTGCTCATGCTGGTTGGCGTCGGTCGACAATCGGTCTGGGGCGTCTGCGCGGCAGTTTGTGGCATTGCGATCTTGATCGCGGTCGGATTCAGCTATTTCGACATCACCGGGCAGGCATCAGAAAACTGGGTCGACTTCGTAACGAGCGGAACGCAGCTGTCCGAAGCTGAGGTCGAGGACGCTGGTGTTGGGCTCGGCCCGTCGCTTGGTTTGTGGTTGGGCGGGCTCGGCGGTCTCATTGGTGCGCTGGGGAGTCCCTTGGTCAAACGGCGGGATGAATAGGCCGCGTGGGGTTTCCTGATCCACGGCTGCCAACCACGCCGTCGCACTCTGCGGTTGTCCGCACGACAACCTGGTCGAGGTCGGCCGTCTATATAGCTCTCGCCGGAATTGCCTTGCTGCTGGGCTTCGATCGCCGATGGGCGCTGTTCGGGGTGTTGCTTGCCGCCGGCATCGTGTCGCTTGCACTCACGCCCTTCTTCCGGGCCGAGCGGGTGCCGCTCTTGCGAACCGCGGCCGACATTGCAACGCTGGTGGCAATTGCAATCATCGAGCGACAGCTCTGGCCAGCGACGCTGCTGGTACTGGTCGCCGACGTCGTCTGGATGGCGATGCGCTCGTGGCGCTCCGACGCCTTCTTTGCGGCGATTGGGGGTGCAATCATCGGCGCCTCGGTCGGCCTCTTTGGTGGGTACGACAACTCGGTGGCACTTGCGGTCACTTGTGCAGCGGTTTTAATTGTGTACTTGCAGCACGCCCGTATGGAACACGAGCGGTTCGGGCGCACGGCCGACGAGCTGCGCCGAGTCCTTACGTCGTCCGCCGCGTTCGTGTACGAAGTCGATGTCGACAACGACCGCTACCTGTCGTTCAATGGGCCGGTCGAATCGATGACCGGCTGGACCGAGCGGCAATGGACGAACCTGCCGCAGCAGTCGATTATCCACCCCGAGGATTTCGCCAGCTTCTGGGTCGAACCGCAGACGTTCTTCGAGGACCAGTTCATCGATCGCAAGGCTCGCTTTCAGCGCAGCGACGGAACGTACATTTGGCTGCGCGATATCGCGCGGGTCGGCAAGGGCGCTGACGGGCTGGTGCTTCGGGGTTTCGCGATCGACGTAACGGCGCTCGAAGACGCGTATCGAACGATTCGCCATCAGGCCGAACACGATCAATTGACGGGGCTCCCTCATCGGTTTGTTCTGGTCGATCAGCTGACGAAGCGGCTGTCTGACGACCGCGGTGAACGGGGAACCTTCGCACTGCTGATGCTTGACATGGATCGGTTCAAGGGGATCAACGACAGTCTCGGCCACGAGGTTGGCGACGATGTGCTGAAGGCGCTGTCGTTGCGGCTCGCCGAGACGATGCGACCGGGCGACACCATCGCCCGTCTCGGCGGCGACGAGTTTGCAGTGATCGCCGATGGTGTCGGAGGTCTGGCCGCCGCCGAGGCGATCGGTCAACGAGTTGCGTTGGCATTCGAGTCGCCGATGATGGTGCGGGGAATCTCGGTGCGAGCATCGGTGTCGGTCGGCGTCGCTCTGTCCGAGCCGGGTGCCGATGCCGAGATGATGCTGCGTCGCGCCGACACTGCCATGTACCGGGCGAAGCGTTCCGGCGGCGATGTGTCGGTCTCGGTCTTCACCGACGACGAAGGAGCGAGCCTCAGCGAGGTCATGCTCACCGCCGCGATTCCGCATGCGCTGGAGGAGGAACAGTTCGAGCTGTACTTCCAGCCGAAGTATGACTTCGCGACCGAGCGGATCACCGGTGTCGAGGGCCTCGCCCGATGGCACTTCCCCGAAATCGGACTGCTACAACCGAACGACTTCATCCACCTCGTTGACCTATCTGATAGTCATAGCGATTTCGTCGATTTCATGTTGAACGAAGGCATTCTCTTCGCTGCTCGCGCTCGAGCCGACAAGCACGATCTCACCGTCGCCGTGAACATTCCGGTGCAGTCGTTGTACGACGATGGCCTGCCCGATCGGTTGCGAGCGATGCTGACCAAACACGAGGTGCCAGCGAGTTCGATCATTCTCGAGATCAACGAGAAGGGGATCATGGAAGAGGCCGCCGGTGCACCGCCGGTGCTCGAACGACTCGCATTCCTCGGTGTAGGCATTTCGATCGACGACTTCGGCACCGGCTATTCGTCGCTGGCCCGGGTTCGAGACCTGCCGGTGTCCGAGATCAAGATCGACCGCCGGTTCGTGTATTCGGCCACGAAGAACGAGGCCGACCGGATCATCGTGCAGTCGATTGTCGACCTTGCCGCAAACCTTGGCCTGCATGTTGTGGCCGAGGGTGTGGAGACCGAAGCTGCGGCCCAATTGTTGCGCGATGCCGGCTGCGATCAGGGGCAGGGTTACCTTTACGGCGAGCCCCAGAAGGGGCCCGAACTGCTGCTGTCGTTGGTGGGTCGGCCGAAGCTGTTCACGGTGCCCGATGAGCAGGCTGGATAACCGTCGATTTCGGGTGGCGCGGCTGCGGCGCGGTGCTACCATCATGCGCTCCGGGGCCATTAGCTCAGTTGGCTAGAGCACCTGCATGACGCGCAGGGGGTCGGGGGTTCAAGTCCCTCATGGCCCACGTCGTTCCTCGCCCTAGCGGGCTCGTCACTCACGGAGTTTTTCGCAAGGCGAAAAACGTCCCCGGCCGCAGGTTGCTCAAGGGGTGTGAAAGCTGCGCGATAAGGCGCACTCCAAAATTCGTCGGAACGGCGGGGTTTTCGGCGGTGGCGGGATGTCAAGTACTTCCCGTTTTTGGTGGTGGGTAGCCAACGGCTCCTATTTTGCGCGCGAGGGTGGTCTAAGGCGATGAGGTTTTGGCGCGTTGCGAGCGGCTCTTTCTGAGTTGGGTCTCGGCGTTGTGGAGATTGATGAAGTGTTGCCGTTGGGGCAGCCGCCGGATTCGTCCTGAGTGAGCTCATCGGGCGTCACGCCCCAGCACATCAGTCGAAGACCGCTATCACCGCGTCACAGACCTCGCCAACCTGCTCTAAACCCCCGACAAGCCAGACCCGTTGCGCCGTCTCGTAGACAGAACCTTCAGAGACTCGCAACGGTAGTGGTGGGGACGGGGACCGCATCCGACGGTCCTGGGTAAGGATCTTTGTGGTTTGGCGGTTGCGGCGGACGGTCGTTGGTCGACGTGCGAGGGAACGGCAAAGCCCCAGCCGGGTTTCCCTAAGCCGAGCTGGGGCGCTTCGATCGGGGGCACGGTTTCTCAGTGCTGCCGAGTAGCGCAGCCGGAACTCGATTGCCTGAGCGATCGTCATCCCGAATCCTCCTCGGGTGAGGTCTCGTCACGATCTACTCGATCGGACTTGTCGGGCGACGGGCTCAAACTTGGAGACGAGGTCTTCGACCGTTTGAGGTTCGGGCCCGAGGACGACACCGCGCTGACGTGTTTATTGCGGCAGCGCTTCTCGCAGACGGCTGATCAGCGCTGCCTCCGGCTGGCTCACGCGCACCCCGCCTTCTTTGGCTGCCTCCGCCATCTGCTGCGCGACGTCGAGAATCCACTGTCGTATTTCCATTGCTTCTTGGTCGGTTAATCGCTGGAGCAGCAGGTTGACTCGACGGCAGTGGTCAACGAGGACGTCCGCATCGAATTCTTCGTTTTTGTTCTCGTTACCACCCGCGTTGGCAGCCTCTTCCGCGTCGTCCTCACCATCGGCAACGATCGATCGGAGTAGTTCGTTGTCCGGATAGCTGGTTGCGTCCTTTATGAGCAGCTTGACGCCCGCTAACAACTCCTTGAAAGAGCCAAAGATGCCACACCGTACGAGTGGTCGGTCGAACTGGACGAAATCCTCGCCAACTCCGTGCTGTACACCGTCGAAGCGGAGGGACACACCGCGTACGGCTCAATCGAGTGCGTCCAGGCCCCGATCGATGCGTACCTCATCGACCTAAAGCTGCCCGAGGAGGGCGCCGGATG
>Ga0114956_1000149_pt1 | contig 43163 bp, 41 predicted proteins | sample MaitaG_FD_87304 | JGI IMG/M metagenome (GOLD analysis project Ga0114956, IMG submission 87304) | Marine algal microbial communities from Maine, USA - Maine_Asex2 metaG | ecosystem: Host-associated > Algae > Red algae > Unclassified | place: Maine, USA | collected 2015-01-05 | reverse complement strand
TTCCGTGCAATAAAACACACACCTTTTCAGCTTGCCCCGCGCGGATAACATGCCATGTATAACCACCTGAGCGAATCTGCTCAATACGCGGTTTGGCATCGCTCGAGTAACTTATTTTTGACTGACCAGAGGCTGCCGATTGGCAAATACCATTCGCAATCATCTGGAAAGTCCTGAGATTACTTCAGGCAAACCTTGCGACCCGGTTCTTGGCAACGGCAGATAATTTGCCCCCATGGTTTGGGCGAGTTTTTGCGCTTGAACACCTTTACGGATTGCAGTATCCACAAATAGCAATCGCGCAGAGGTTGTTTTCAGTAACTGGGATTGTTGCTCAGCATCGTACGCTGCATGTTCTCGAGATGCTGAACCATCTAGTGCGATGTTTGCTTTGGCATCTGTCATGAAAACACCTATGGGAGCCTCTCCATCTTGCGTTAACGATAACAATACCCGGTAAGCTAAGTGTAATCCCGAAGCCAACGGAGTGCCGCCACCACCAGGCAGGTTCTGCAGTGCTCTCTTGGCCCTTGTTAGTGACCTGGTTGGTGGCAAGTCCAGAGTTGCATCGGTACCGCGAAACGTAATTAATGCTACTTTGTCTCTGCGAACGTAGCATTCAGCCAGTAGCAATTCAACAGCGCCTTTGGCTTCAGCTAATCTATGCATTGCTGATGAACCGGATGCATCGACAACAAATACCGTGGTTGTGCGTGATGACTGTCGATAGCGTGTGACTCTAATATCGTCGCGCCGCAACTGAATTTTAGGTGCTTTATTGTTCTGTACCTGGCTGCTCTCTACACGTCTGAACCCTTGCATTGGCACTGCAACTTTCAATGTTTCAATAATATTAATTCGTTGTCCGCTTACACTGCCTTTCGGTCTTAATATGCCGATTGGTCTGCCACTTTTACTGATTGAAGTAGCCTGCTTGTCTCGACCAGATTCTGTACGACGAGCTTGTGTCTGTGCAAGGCTGGCTAAAAGATGCGCGGGTAACGTTGCGCGTGCCGCAGCAATTAGTTTTTCCGGCATAGCATCATTCGACGCTTTATCTGTACTGTTATCGTTCTCATCGATCGGTTGATCAACTGCGTTTGGAGGTGCAGTATCGGGTGTCTCATTATCGGTATTCTGGGTATCCGAGTCTTGCGTTTCTTCGGTTTGTTCAGATTCTTGTGGTGTATGCATTGCATGGGGTGCCATCGCCAATTGCACAGCGAATAATGCATCCTCCTCACTGACTACGGTTCGCTCTTCCAATGCAGCCAACGTACGCGCCACACGACACGTATTCAATAAAGGCTGCATGGAACTAACGCCCATTTGCAAGGCGAGCGAAGTGAATTCCTTTAGTGTTTTATCAGTCAGTATTACCGCAGCCGGGTCAACCTTCAGCGGCTCAACTGGATGAGCATTAAACAACGACTCAATGTTATCGAGTGATGTGTTTTTATCTGTCATTAATCCTAATACCGATAAGTCTGGAATACGAATGTGCAGTGCTAACCGCTCAGACAAACCTGACCCGTGAATTCCAGACTCTTGCGCAAGGCTGTCATCAATGCCAATAATGACTTTTGGATAATGTGTAGTTCGACTAAGGTTTTGGCCTTTATTGGTATCGCTTCTATTGGCATCAATGGCGGAGCAAAGAATCGCTGAAACGTACGCGGGTAAATTTTGCACAGACGACACCAGCAATCCGTTTTTTTTAGAGCGCTCCAATAAGCCTTTGTGTTTTACCAACTCACCGCAGGCGAGGGTCGCGGTACTGTCCAAACCACCATACAGCTCCGTGAACCCCGTATTCACAGGCAGTTGCAATGGCGAAAAACGAGTAGTCAACGCATGTTTAAAAGCGTCTCGAATAGGACATTGTTGTGAATAGATGATTATGCCATGCAAGCCCTCAGGGTCAGCACATAACAGAGCATAAGCTATTTTAACCAGTTCAAGAGAAGACTCGGTGGAGTCGACCTGAGTATTGACATTGCTTAAGCGCATGCTTCAAGGCCGCATGAATCAAGAGCCCGCTGAACACGTACCAACGATCCACTTTCGTCCAGCGGGTCTCTGCGCAGTCTATGAGCCAGCGCAAGTGGAGCTACCCGAGCAATGTGCTCAGGAGTAACACGCACGTTGCCTTCAAATGCAGCATACGCACGGCAGGCACGCATTAATGTGAGTTCACCCCTTAGTCCATCTGTACCAAGTTCTACGCACAAAGATGTCATCAATCGCAAACTATCCTCATCTACTTTAATGTTGGGCAGTGCGTTGCGAGCAGCAACAATTTTGTCTCGGATGGCTTTATCTTTTAGCGAGAATCTCTTTTTAAATTTCTCAGGCTGTAATTCAAATTCGTCGCGTAGTCGCACAATTGCCATGCGCTCTTCGATTACACTGGGTGTGCAAACGGTGACAGACAAGCCGAACCGGTCGAGTAGTTGAGGGCGGAGCTCGCCTTCTTCAGGATTGCCACTACCCACCAGTATAAATCGCGATGCGTGTTTTATACTTAGCCCATCGCGTTCAACTACGTTCACACCAGAAGCGGCCACATCGAGCAGCACATCAACAATGTGATCTTCCAGCAAATTTACCTCATCGATATATAGAAAACCTCGGTTTGCTGCAGCCAGTAGGCCAGGCTCAAAAGCCTTTATGCCTTGTGCCAATGCTTTTTCAATGTCCAACGCACCGACAACACGATCTTCCGTTGCACCCAAAGGCAAATCTATCACTGGCGTAGGATTTATGGCTGATGCCAGAGGACCATCTTTGCTGCGCTCAATACAGCGATCGCAGAAATGATCCGGCATATCGGGGTTGCAGGCATATTGGCAATTTTCTACTGTTTTAATGGCCGGTAGTAGCGCAGCCAATGCTCGCATCGCTGTTGTTTTGCCAGTTCCTCGGTCTCCAAACACCAACACACCATTGATGGACGGGTCAATCGCGGCCATTTGCAGTGCCGTCTTCATGTCTACCTGGCCAACGATAGCTGAGAATGGAAAAACCGGGTTCAAGGTGTATCCTCCGTTTGTAACCTGTTCGTCTTCGTGCTGCTTTTGTGATTCATGCAAGAGGGCACTGAGTTAATTGAACATAGTATAAAAAACATAGTTATGATTTCGAATTGAAAACGCGATTCCACATTTTTAAATCTTGAAACGGCACCAGCATGAACAGGTGTTCAAGGATGGCTAAAATAAGCAATACCGCAGGCATCATGAAAATAAGAGAGTACTCGAGGCTGACGTTATTTGATTTTGCTAAGAGCTGGTATACAACCGTTGATGCACAAACAATGGTTATAAAGAAGAAAGGGGTAATGGTACCGGTTTTAATGTATGTAGAAATGTAAGCCAACCGCTCTGGTATCCAGCTGGTATTGAAGTTTGGGACACCAAAAAACAGATTCAGTTTAGCGCTCCATCGCATTAACCACAGCACCATGTAGGTGTACAAACCGACGGCGTTTGTGGCGTTGTACAGCAACACTATTAGAATAAAACCCAGTCCCAGCACCAGAAGCTCGTGCCAGATGCTGGTGCCCAACGCGAGTTTGAATCTGGACCACAGTGGTGTTTGCGGGGGGCAGGGCATTGTATGCGTGCCTGCAATTTTACCAAGATAATAACTAAGCTCAACACAACCCCACAAAATTACCGCGCTAACAAATGCTGAAAATATTCCCACACCAGAAAGAGCTGAACTTGTGAGCAATAGTGTACCCAAACTTAAAGATGCGACCATGCAAATGCCGATAGATGTGGTTCGCTTCGCTGGATTAAGTTGTTGCTGTAGTCTAAGAACAATACCCGTACCAATCCACCATACTAAAATGACGAGTAAGATGGCGGCTGGTAGTGTGCTCACAACAGTATGTTACCAAGCCGGAGACAGGCGAACTTTTGCCGGTACGTTATTCTGTATAACCGGGATGCTGTAGAGTCTAACGAAGGTTATTCCAGATATGGCAAGATGATAGCCACGGCTTGTTAGGCCAACTATACCGCCACGCGCTTTAGCTTTGACAATGCCATTGGCGTGTTTGTTTAATGTTGATAACAACGGCAAAAATTTAGGGTGTTCTATAGGCAATGTGAACGGAAAAACCTGTTTGGTGATCTCAGAACAAATGCTAAATACCCGCATATCGTAATCGGTCGGGTCAATCCCTAAAGCTTTGTGAAACTCGGGGCGGGCATGATCGCGTACAAACATAGTCGCGTAAACCGCTAAAAGAAAAAACTTAATCCAATACTTGTTTCCGCCTTCCAACAATTTGGGATTAGAACGCATGATTAGCGCAAACGCATCTCCATGTCGAAATTCATCGTTACACCAATTTTCAAACCAATTGAAAATGGGGTGAAACATGCGATCTGGATTCTGTTGCAAGTGACGATAAATTGCAATATAGCGAGAATAACCAATTTTCTCCGACAGGTACGTTGCATAAAATATGTATTTAGGCTTAAAGAACGTGTATTTTTTGGTTTTTGTTAAGAATCCAAGATCAACGCCTATCCCATAGTCTTTCAATGTTTCGTTGATAAAGCCAGCATGCCGTGCTTCATCGCGAGTCATTAGGCTAAATAGCTCTTTTACATCTGGATTGGTAATCCGTTTCTTTATTTCAGAATATAATATGGCGCCCGAGAACTCTGCTGTGAGCGAACTGACCAGAAAATCGACGAATTCTTGTCTTAACCCTTCGGGTAGTTCAGAGAGTTTTTCAGTAAAATGTTCATCGCGGCGGAAATGTTTTTTATTCACATCGGCCTGCATTTCTTGAATTAGCTCGTCCCATTCTTCACGTACCGGCTCTACATTAATTTTGTCCATTTCGTCAAAATCGGTAGTGTAGAAACGCGGGCTTAAAACGGTATCTTCAGCTGCAATTTTGTTGGTGTCGTGTACTTGTTCAGACGTCATATCTTTCTCCACTCAGAGAAACTGGTTTCTATCAATTCGGTTAACTCCAGCCTTGCTACCAGGCGGGTCCATTTGTCCTCTAACCAGCTAGCACGTCGAATTGTGGCCCGTCGTCGTAACGTTAACTTTTCGCCAAATGCAGGCTTGACTTCGTCACCATGTATCGTGACTTCATCGCCTGGACGAATTTCAATATCGTTGTCTAGCGTCACGTGTGCGTGCAAGCTAAAAGCAGTATGTTCTATTTCAATGCTGCAACCAACTTCAAAAACGCGATTATTCATGTTTTATCTCTTGATCGATGGAGCAATTGCGTAAATGCCATAACGTTGTCTGGTCCAAACGCAGAGAGCTCGACAGTTCTTTGAGTTACCGGGTCAATCAGTGATACCAATCCAGTTTGCCAAACAGCGAGCTGAAAGGGAACCTCAGGTCCATGACCCGTCGCCCGGCGTTCCCGAGCCAGCCCTCTAACAACACTGCGCATAAAACCACCCTCGCCAATAGTTAAGCGGTGCAGGGTGTGGTTGTTGTCCGCATCTACCACAATAACATCGCCATTTTCCTGATCAACAAAGTGCAGATTTGCCTGATCGATAAGTTCTCCGCGCATCTCCAATTCGTCAACTTGCGTAAGACCGCTGTCGAAAGCTGGATTATAAGCGCGTGTGAAGCTGGCGAAGCAGACTGCCCCCAGTACACTCAATACTATCCCCGTGCGAAACCACAGTGGAAATATGGGAGTTAATTTCATGACGCACCTACATTTTCTTGATGCAAAGTATGAGCGGGTATAACGGGTTTATCCATGTCAATAGATTCGGCCAGTTCGAGCTCTTTGCCCGCCACTTCCCCCAAAAGCATGGATACCGATTCTACATTGTTGATTGCGCGCAGCATGGGCTGCGGCTGACTAAACTGCCAGGGGCGTACATGTGGCCAAAGCACAAAATAACTGGTGCGTTTTTTCTTTGTGAGTGTCAGCGCAATATCACCGTGACCATTACGCTTCTTGATCATGTTTGCCGAGACAACCTGATTAATAGGAATATCTAACGTCAGCTGTATGGCGATTCCGAATCGTATAAGAATGCGTTTATTGGTCAGTGTGTAGATTGTTACCGTAGAGGTTAACCAGGCTAACCCGGCAAGAATTGCCAAACAGGCCAGGGACAATACCAATGTTAATGCGGGTCCTTCCATTATTGACTGTACCGTGATTCCATTCTTATACGTGCTGTATGTGTCGACCAGTATCATCACACTAAAATACAGTGCAACTTTGTTCATATGGAAGGCTTGCCTTGCCATGTGCTGCCAATGGGGAGAACCCTGCCAAACGATGTTCTCCCCATTGGGCAATCGTGCTGGCAGTCCCGGGGTTGGTTCCCAATCGAATTCGTTGTGATTACTCATGATAATAAAACTCCGTTACTGCCAATTTCGTTCGAATTATCCCGCTTTAGACAGCGGGAGATATTTTATAAGAAAGGTTCAGCTCGGTCAGGTGATGCGTACAGGTGCCCGCCACCGTAGTACGCACATATCTTATCTTCTTCAAGCAAAGTAATTTGTTTATCGCTAGCAGTGGTTGGTACATGGCTAAACTGATCAGAATAAATCGAAACAACCCGCACTAACTTTTCTCTGGTATTTAATCGATCACCCAAACTACCGCTTGCCGGAGCCACTTTACTTTTTATGATCTTCGATAACATAACGGGTAGTAATACGCTCTTACCTGCATCCAGTTCAACTTGATAATAACGCGGCATGAATTCCATTATGTCTAGCCATATATCTGAGATTTTGCCAACCGGCTTTCCATCAGCAGCAACGACACGAAGGCCGCGAGGATCAACTGATTTTGAGTCGACATAATACTCATCGGACAATATTGCCATGGGTACGATTCGAGGATCTCCTTCCAGGTTTTGATCGGGTACATCAGCCCGATCTGCCCACGCTGAAGGACCAAGTCCATCGATCATTGGGTTTCCTGTCGGGATTATTGGGTCGCCTTGCGCGCGACCATCCACCGCTGCCAGGACTCTGGCATCATCGTTTCTGTTATTGGGTAGCTGAGTTTCGCCACCGTGAAAGTGTTTATAGGTTTTCGCTTCAGGAATAGATGGGTATCCTTGCACTGTTATATTGTCAGATTGATCAGAGCGTAACGGATAGCCTTCACGTTTACTTTCTCTATGAAGGTAGAGAACCAAAAGTACAAAAAATATCAGAAAGACGTACAGCAATACTTGAGTAACGTCTATGTATTGAGTAAATGCGCCTATTTCTTTCATTGTTCAGTGCTCCAATTAATTATTTGGAAATTCAGCTAAATTAAACGGTTGAGAAGTCGATGTATGCGCTTGACGACGATTACACAGCGGGCCAATAGCGATTAAAGACGTAAACAACAATGCTATTTCAAAGTGATACACCACGATGTAGCCTGCTGCCGCATCGGATAGTGCTTCTCCCAAAAGGCCTTGTGACGACAAACTATTTATAAAATCACGTAAAAAACCACCGATTGCAACACCAACACCAGCAGCTGTTGCTTGTGCGGCACCCCATGCACCAAGCGATAGGCCACGATGCTCTTTGTCAACATTGGTCATGGCAAATATGAGTGTACTAACGCCGAAAAGGCCACCACCAAAACCAATTAGCGTTGTCCCTACGCGGAACATGTTTGGAGAATTTAACGGTTCAGAAAAAATGACGATAGAGAACGCCAAGATGCCAATTAGAATGCCAGCGGCAGCGACACGTGTAGGGTCTGCATTTCTTTTAAGCTTGTAGGCTGCGTAGACAAATGCCATTAAGCTACCACCAGCGAGTAGCGCTGTTAATGCGGTTGTACCGCTTACAGACAGATTAAGAATTTCGCCACCATAGGGCTCAAGCAGAATATCTTGCATGGTGAAGCCCGCGGTACCCAAAACGGTCGCAACTAAAAATCGATAACCGTTAGCCGCTTTTACATAGCTGTACCAAGCTTCATTGAACGGTGGGCGTGTCGCGTTGAAATTTCGATTTGGTTGCCGGGATTCTTGCTTCCACAACGCAATACAGTTTAGTACGATAGTCACTACAGCAGCACCTTGTACCGCACCGATCAATTTAATTTGGGTGAAATTGGTTAGTACAAGACTGAACACAATGGCACTGACCACCATACCAAGGAGCAGGGTAATGTACAACACGGCAACCACCTGCGGGCGGGTGTTCTCTGGTGCAATATCTGTAGCCAGAGCCAAACCTGCGGTTTGAGTTGTATGCAAGCCAAGTCCCGTTAGCAGGAAAGCCAAAGCCGCTGCAATCTGTGCAACCCACATTGGTGCGTTACCATCGCCGGAAAGTAGCAGTAGCGCAAACGGCATAATGCAAAGTCCGCCGAACTGAAGTAGAGAGCCCATCCAAATATAGGGAACACGCCTCCAGCCAATAGCCGATTTATGATGATCTGATCTGAAGCCGATCAACGCCCTGAAGGGTGCGAATACCAACGGAAGCGCAACCATAAGTGCAACCAACCATGCAGGAACATTCAGCTCAACGATCATAACCCGGTTAAGCGTACCGCTTAGTAGCACCATTGCCATACCACAACTTACCTGAAACAAAGACAGGCGTAGCAATCGGCTTAGTGGAAGTTCAACACTGACAGCTTCGCTAAAAGGCAGCGCCTTGTACAACAACGCTTTCCATGCTTCACGGTTTTGTTGAATCTTCTCGTTCACCTAAACCTTTAACTCCATCGCTTGAGATTTGTAGAAGGTGGTGGATACCAAGCGAGTGCGCGCAACTTGCGCACTTTTACAATTTTTGCTCTGTTCAATTAACTGAACCAGTTTTTTCTCGGCGACCGGTTCGATTGCCGGAGATCTATCAGCTCTTGGAAATGCTGTACCGATTTGCTTCATTAGCATAAGTAGCGGTGTTCGCGGTGCAAAAGTAAAAAGTACAGAAGCCTGGGATGACTTGGCACGAGAACACAGAGCTTCGATGCCAGCTAACATATCATTGGCCTGATAATGGATAAGAGAATCCATTGCGACTACAAAATCAAATGCACCTGCCTCAGCGCTGAGCATATCACCAGCAATATACTCAATTTTTGGCAACAATTTTACCGGGGTACGAGAACGAGCTACCTCGATTAAAGATGGGCTTATATCAATCGCCGTGACTGATGCGCCTCGCGATGCTGCCTGCATGGCAAACGCGCCAGTTCCGCAACCAGCATCCAGGATTCGCATGCCAGTTAAATCGTCAGGCATCCACGAAAGCAGGGTCTCACGCATGGTGTTACGACCCTCACGCACCGTTTGCCTTATGCGAGATACCGGAGCGTCGGAAGTCAGTTGCTCCCATGCCTTACTCGCCGACTTGTCAAAGTAGAGCTGAAGTTTCTCGCGTCTATCAATGTAAGTATTGTTTTGCATACTATTAGGTCAATTCAGCTGATATTAACTACCGAACCAATCAATCGAATCCCAGCAGGTCAAAGATATCTCGGTCCTGCAAGGCAATGGCATCAATTGGGTCACTTCCTGCCCACAGCGATGCCGCTAATCGCAGGTATTCATTTTGTACTAGTTCGAGTTCTGGCGAATATTCCATTTCGAATAAGGTCGCTTTCTTCAACCGACTTCTACGAATAACGTCCAGATCTGGAAAGTGCGCTACTGTTTGCATACCGGTTTGATCATTGAATCGCTGTATTTGATCGGTATCTTTACTGCGATTGGCAATAACACCACCAATTCGCACATCGTAGTTTTTAGCCTTTGCCTTGATCGCAGAAATGATACGATTCATGGCAAATATAGAGTCAAAATCGTTAGCAGCAACCACCAGCGCACGGTCGGCGTGTTGAAGCGGGGCTGCAAATCCGCCACAGACTACATCTCCCAGCACATCAAAAATAACCACATCGGTGTCTTCGAGCAGATGATGCTCTTTGAGTAACTTGACAGTTTGTCCAACTACGTATCCACCACAGCCAGTTCCTGCTGGTGGGCCACCGGCTTCAACACACATAACGCCGTTATAGCCTTCATAAACATAGTCTTCAGGCCGAAGCTCCTCGGAATGAAAATCGACCGTTGCCAAAACATCAATTACGGTCGGCATCAGCTTTTTCGTTAGGGTAAACGTAGAGTCATGTTTTGGGTCACAACCAATTTGTAAAACACGTTTTCCAATTTTTGAAAATGCAGCGGATAGGTTAGACGAGGTGGTACTTTTCCCGATCCCGCCTTTGCCATATACGGCAAACACCTTTGCACCATCTATTTTTATATCGGCATCTTGATGCACCTGGACACTGCCTTGGCCATCCGGAGCGCGAATACCGACTCCGACTCCCGCAGCCCGTTTAATGCTACTGACCGGAATTGATTGTACGTTCATGCTGCTGCTCCTGAGTACACGCCTTCAAGTTGATCTTCGAGCTCGTCACCTGCGTCATACAACGCTTTCAAATCTTCTTCACTAGGTGACCAGTAATTGCGTTCATGTGCTTCGATAAGCCGTTGCGCCATACGTGCACACGACATTGGGTTAAGCCTTGCCAGTTCATCGCGTTTATCTTTGTCTAGAACAAAGGTTTGCGCCATTTGGTTGTAAACCCACGGCGAAACCTGACCAGTCGTCGCTGACCAACCCATGGTATTGGTGATGGCCAGCTCAATAGAGCGAACCCCTTCGTATCCATGCTTTAGCTGACCGTCGTACCACTTTGGATTCAACATACGAGTTCGAGTCTCCAGAGCGACTTGCTCCTGTAACGATCTAACCATAGCCTTGCCGGTTGTTTGGTCGCCAATGTAGGTTGGTACAGAGTGTCCACGCGATTTTTTAACCATCGAATTAAGTCCACCGAGTGTGTCAAAGTAATAATCGAGCTGTGTAACACCCAGCTCTACACTTTCCAAATTTTGGTAGGCTAAATCGACATCAGCTAGCACCCGCTCAAGCAATTTGGGTTGACGAGTAGTGCAGCCGTTGCTATCAAATGCATAACACTTTCGGTTTGCATATGTATCAGCTAGCTCACTTTCATCAGACCAAGCGCCGCTGTCAATGAGTAAATTAACGTTTGCACCATAGGCACCGTCAGCATTGCTGAACACCCTTAGTGCAGCCGTTTCAAAGTCGTCGGTAACATCCGAATGGGCCAGGGTATGCGCTCGTATGAAGTTCTCTCGAGGGCTTTCACTTTCGGCTTGTGAAGCGAGCAATGCGGCTTCGGCTAACATGCGGGTTTGCAGTGGTAGCAAATCTCTGAACACACCTGATAGAGTCACCATGACATCAATTCGCGGTCTTCCCAGTTCGCTCAAAGCAATAAGTTCAGCTCCCGCTACTTTCCCGTATGCATCAAAGCGTGGGCGCGCGCCCATTAAAGCTAACGCTTGCGCAATCGGAATACCTTGATTCTTTAAGTTGTCCGAACCCCACAATACAAACGCGATGGATTTTGGATAGCGGCCATGTTCATTCTTGTAACGATCAATCAACAAATTCGCTTGTTTTTCACCCTGAATTTGCGCAAGCAGACTTGGCAGCCTGAAAGGGTCGAAACCATGAATATTTCTGCCTGCAGGGAGTGTGTCTTTGTTCCTGAGAACATCCCCACCTGGTGCAGCGGGTGTGTATCCAGCGTCAAGCGCATGGATAAGGCCCGTCAGCTCGTTGTCTGCGCACAAATGCGCGTTCATCTCCAGAAGTTCTTGTTGCCAATTCGACTCATCATCGACATTTTCCAAAACATGTTGTTGGCATCTGTCGTTAAGTAATAACTCCTTTACTTCATCTAGCGATGGTGTATGGCCATCTGCAGCTTTTTGGAACGCGTAGAGTAATTCTGCTCGTTCTTGCAATTCGGGTGTTTGCCCAACGACATGCAGCCCATTAGGAATCGTTTGTTCTTCAATCTCGAGCAACTGCGCTTGCACAACGTTAATAGCAGCATCTGTGTTTAATGCCTGCCAGTCAATTTCTTCCCCGAATTCGAGCTCGACACATTGCTGTTGTATTAGATCGTATAGATCAGCCGCTTCAGCACTTTGTCTATCACCGAGTTGATGCCATTGTTGTATTGCCGTGCGTAAAGTTTGTAAACCGCGATACAGGCCCGCTTCGGTGACGGTAGGCGTCAGGTAGCTAATCAGTGTGGCCGCACTGCGGCGTTTTGCAATTGATGCTTCAGATGGATTGTTGGCAGCGTACAGGTAAAAATTGGGTGTACTGCCAACTAACCGCTCTGGCCAGCACTCACTGGACAAGCCAGATTGCTTTCCTGGCATGAACTCCAATGCACCATGGGTTCCAAAATGCAACAGCGCATCAACCGCTTCAGTGTGATTCAAGTAATGATAAAACGCAGAGAAGGCGTGTGTAGGTGTAGAGCCGTTTTCAAACAGCAAACGCATTGGATCACCTTCGTACCCGAAGCCTGGCTGCAGGCCAATAGTGATGTTGCCTAGCTTCAAACCAAGTACATGAATTCCAGCACCGTTAGTTTGAATTTTTCCAGGTGAAGGACCCCATTGCTGTTCGATTTCTTCCAGCCAAGGTGTGTGTTGTACATGATCATCAGTAGCAACAGTCGCTATTACATTCGCATCAGTTCCGAATATAGATGCATTGCCCATTAACAATTTGTCGCGTAAATCATCTACAGAGTGGGGGAGTTCTACATCATAGCCTTCATTGGCCAGTCTATTGAGGGTGTTAAATAAGGATTCAAATACAGCCAGATAAGCCGCCGTGCCGATAGCGCCAGAATTGGGTGGAAAATTAAACAGTACGATGCCAAGTTTGCGTTGCCTGCGCTGACTTTTCTTCAGAACAACCGTTCGCTGAACGCGTTCTGCCAGCCTGTCTATTCGATCAGGAATGGGTAACTTGTTCGCATCATTTTTTCTACCGCCAGCTTCGTGACCACTGTAAATGGTGGAACCGGTCGCACCGTCCAATTCGGGAATAGCCACCATCATTGTAGCTTCGATGGGTGTTAGTCCTCTCGAACACTTCTTCCAGGAATCAAGCGACTGAAATTCGCTTGGAAAAGCGCTGATGTACTGGACATCAAGATCGATAAGTGCTTCTGCCGCAGCAGCTGAGTCGTTGTAGGCCGGACCACCCACCAGAGAAAAACCGGTTATCGATACCAAGGCATCTATTTTCGATTGACCACTTTGTTTGAAAAAAGTATCGATGGCTGGTCGGGCATCCAAACCGCTTGCAAATGCCGGGATAACTTTTAGGCCTTTAGCTTCAAAAGCGGCAATAACCGCATCATAGTGTTTCGTGTTGTCAGCTAAAATGTAAGAGCGCAGCATTAGCAGACCCACGGTACCGGTATTGTCTTGTGATTTTGGCAGATCGCGCAGCGAATCTGAGATACAACCAGCAACCTTCATACGAGGGTGATACAGGCCTGTTTCAGGGTACTCAATTAAGGCCTTATCGGTGACCAGTTGTTTTATCGGTTCGCGTTCGCCGACAGGGTAGCGCTTCATCATGAGTCGAAGCATATTCGCGATATTCGGCTCTGAGCCAGCCAGCCAGCACTGCAGAAGAATAAAGTAGACTCGAAGATCTTGCGCCGTACCGGGCAAGTACTTAAGAATTTTAGGCAAGCGACGCAGCGTTTTCATTTGTGCTGCACCACTACTTTTTCCAGGCTTCTTGGACCCACGAAGCTTTTTTAACAATGCCATTGGGCCGGTCAGCTCCTTGCCAAAGCTCAATTTGCCCATTCTTGTTAAATTGACAATGTCTGTACCAGACATGGCTCCAACAATAGCATCACAGTGTTGGGCCCGAGCTTTTAGTTGCGGTAGCACGGCATCGATGTGCGGCTCCATAAAAAGCATCGTGCAGATAATGATGTTGGCTTGCTCAATTGCTTGATGACACTCTTCCAATGCCTCAGCATTGTCAGCCCAAACGCTTGCCGGATGCATGCTGAGACAAAGCCCTGGAACCTCTTGGCGCAATGTTGTTTCAACCCGTCCAATGGTGCTGCCCAAATGACTATCGAGCGTTATAACAGCGATATTTATATTGATTTGGCTAGCGCGCATAGTGTGCCTTAGCATCGTAGAGAACATCGATATTGATTTCTGTTCGGCCCTGTGCCTGAGCAAAGGCTTCGGTATTACGACGAGCCTTGCCACGAACAAAAAACGGTATTTTCTTTAATTCAAGTTCAGCGTCTTTGGTCCATTGCGTAAATGCGGATTGTTCTTTTTCAGGCGATGCCGCAGTGTGCTCGTACACAGTGGGAGACTGGGATTCAATATTGCGCGGTGTTGCTTCACCACCATGCAAATGCGACGGCGCTGACGTATCATTAAACTCGAAGTCATCTCGAAACATATGCAAAAGATGCTCTTCGAGTCCCATCAGCAGCGGGTGCACCCAAGTATCAAAAATAACGTTTGCACCTTCAAAACCCATTTGCGGTGAGTAGCGAGCTGGATGATCTTGCACATGAATTGGTGTTGATATAACCGCGCATGGAATGCCCAAACGTTTAGCAATATGGCGCTCCATTTGAGTACCGAGAACAAGCTCTGGGTGTAATTCCTCAATATGCTGCTCAACGCTTAAATAGTCATCGCTAATAAGCGCTTCAAGACCAAACTCCTCAGCGAGCTGTCGAACGTCTCTGGCCATTTCTCGGCTGTATGTTCCTATTCCAACAACGTTGAAACCTAATTCATCCCTGGCTATGCGAGCGGCCGCTATGGCGTGTGAGCCATCAGCGTATATGAACACACGTTTGCCATTGAGATAAGTCGAATCGACTGAGCGCGCGTACCATGGCAGACGGCTGTGACTGGTATTTTTTAACGCTGATGCATCGATACCTGTCAATGTCTCAATTTCCGTTATGAAATCAATGGTCGCACCAATACCGATAGGTACAGTTTTGATAAACGGTTGCTGATAGGTGCGTTCTAACCATACACACAGGGTTCTGGCAATTTCAGGATAGAGACAGATATTGAAATCGGCCTTGGGAATACGGTGGAGCTCCGGGGTAGTGGCGTTCAGCGGTGCAACAACATTGACATCAATGCCGATTTGTACAAGAAGCCCACAAATCTCAACCACATCATCGCGACATCTAAAGCCTAGGCTAGTAGGTCCCAACAGGTTTGCCGTGGGCCTTGGTGGAGAATCTGCAGTAGCAGCCATCTGATCATAATTGCTGCTGTTAGCACTTTCGTTACTAGTGGCACCAGCTAAAACATGTCTTACCAGGTAGTAAAATGACTCGCTGGCACCCCAGTTTTCCTTTTTTGAATACGCTGGTAGTTCAAGCGGGATCACCGGTACTGGCAGACCCATACCTTTCGCCAGCGATCCGGGTTGATCCTGTATTAATTCAGCGGTACACGACTCTCCGACCATAAGGGCATTGGGACGAAAGCGTTCATAGGCCTTTCGAATAGTTTCTTTGAGCATATTAGCGGTGTCTTCGCCAAGGTCACGCGCTTGAAAGGTACTGTAGGTAACCGGTGGACGGCGCTGCTGACGCTCAATCATCGTGAACAGTAAATCGGCGTAAGTATCACCTTGAGGTGCGTGAATGACGTAATGCACATCTTGCATAGATGTAGCAATTCGCATTGCGCCTACATGTGGCGGGCCTTCGTATGTCCAGAGTGCTAATTCCATGCTTACACCCTCAGCTTCTGTTTACGCTGAATCGGTCTGGCAAATAGTTCTGCCAGGTCTCCGGCTTGATCAAAACCGTGAATGGGAGTGAATACCAATTCGATAGACCACTTTGTGACGATACTTTCCGCTTCAAGTGGATTAGCCAAGCCAAGACCACAGACAACCAAGTCCGGGTTATTTTCTCTTACACGATCGAGCTGTGCATCAACATCTTGCCCTTCCACGATAGACGTATCAGGTGGTAGACAGGCCAGCTCCATTGTCATCGTTTGCCGGTCGAGATAGGGGACACCAACTTCTTGCAACACTACACCGCATTCTTGTTGTAGAAAACGCGCCAATGGTATTTCAAGTTGCGAATCTGGCATAAACCAGATTTTCTTATCTTGTAATGTTTCGCGATAATGAGCTATCGCTTTCGTTGCCCGTGCAATGGGTGCAGCGCATGCTGCATCAATTTTATTGGCCGGGATTTCAAAGGCAACAGCAATGGCATGCATCCAGGCTAAGCTGCCGTTAATGCCAAATGGAAACAGCGAAGGAATATGGTTAGCACCAAGACCGATAAGTGTTCGCCTGGTTATATTCAAGAACGGCTGGGCGAGTATAAATTGCGTGTTTGGGCCGATTGCAGGAATTTGTTCGGCTCTTCTCGGTGGAAAAAATGACACTTTTCCTGCAGCTTCAATCACACCTGATTCATTGAACAAACGAACGAACTGGTCTTCCACTACATCTGGCAGAGTGCCTACCACGATTAATTGTTTCTCTTCGGTGAACGGCGCTGCGCGCACCATGGAGTCAAGACAAGTATCTTCACCTTCAGTGAAAGTAGTCTCTATGCCACTGCCGGAGTAATTAAGTACCCTGACACGACCTTCGTGCGAGCTACTCAATCGTTCTGCTGCTTTTCCAAGATCGAGTTTTATAACCTCAGAGGGACATGAGCCAACTAAAAATAAAGTCTTAATATCGGGTCGCCGCTCAAGCAATCGATGAACGATTCGATCAAGCTCCTCATTCGCATCGGCAAGTCCGGCAAGATCCTTTTCTTGCATGATGGCGGTAGCAAAACGCGGTTCAGAGAAAATCATAACGCCTGCTGCCGACTGCAGTAAATGCGCACAAGTGCGACTGCCCACCACGAGAAAAAATGCATCCTGCATTTTACGATGCAACCAAACAATGCCGGTTAACCCACAAAATACTTCTCGTTGACCGCGCTCGATTGTGACAGGAATGTCGCATAGTGCCGGTGTGCTCATACGGCCACCTGTGACAATTTGGCTAAACGAAATTTGTACACAAACTGTGCGGCGTTGACGAAGTAGGCAAGATAAGCAACAAGTGCCACTTGCATGTGAAAATCGATGTTTTCCGTACCGAAGAAGTACAAGAGTACATAGAATGTGTGCAGGCCCATCACCAGCATGCTGACTACATCCTCCCAGAAAAAGGCCGGAGCGAATAAGTAACAACCAAAAACTTCCCGCTCCCAAATGCAACCAGTAATCATGATGGCGTAGAGCACTATTGTCTTAACAACAACAGAGATACCAGCGATATGCGCGCCTTCACCAGAATTCAAATAGCGCAAAACCAGATACAAGCTGACCAAACACACCACTAGTTGCAGTGGCGCTAAAATACCTTGCACAGAGGTCCAAACCGACGCATTTCTGCGGATTCTTTGTTCTTGCGTATAGAGAGGCTGCTTCACTGGAGAATCGTTTTTACTCTGGGTCTGCTTTAATAGATGAGCACAGTCTAGGTGGAACAAAAATAAGTGTCAACTTCAAATGACACTAAACTTGTAATTAAGCATGTACACATAATCCATTCTGGCAAGAGAGTGTCTATTTTAGTTGACACTAATTCGGTGAACGGATAGAGTGTTTGGCAGTCGTCAACTCGACGGCTTCGCTGAATACAAGTAGATCAGACTCTACGGGCGCAGCCCGCGACTGGATGTGGTTGCACAGTGCGGCGGTTTTACTGCAAGTACACACAACTGAACGCATTGATAGGATTTAGATTCTGGATATGAGTGAGACCAACACGAAAATCGAAGCCAAGTTAAGACTGGTAACGGAAGAAGACAGCATCCCCATCGACAAACTGCTCAAAGCAGTTGAAGGGGAATTAATCCCGCGCTTGATGATGTCTCATCTGGTTGATGTGCCGGAAAATTTTCTAGGTGAAGAAGCGATACAGCAATACACCAAGCCAAACTGGACTGACGCGTTAAACATAGAGCACTTCGCGCAACTGTGCGTGGATGATGAAGTTCGGCTCATGCGCTCTGAGGTCGACGAGTTACTCGAGAACGGTGTGGAGATTGAAACCGTTTACATACAGTTGTTAGCACCGGCTGCAAACCATCTGGGTGATCGATGGTTTGACGACACGCTAAGCTTTGTTGATGTGCACTTAGGTCTGGTTCGGCTCCATCAACTAATAAGCAACCTTGAATTCGTTGGGCCAATACCCCAGGATCTTGAAGGCAAGAGTATTCTCGTTGCCTCCACTCCAGGAGATCAACACACATTTAGCGCGACAATGGTTGCTGACATATTTAAAAGAGCCGGATGGCAGGTGTCAAATCAGAGCGGCCAGAGCGAGGCGCTGTTGCTATCGAAAATTGAATCATTGCAATACGCTTGGGTCGGATTTTCTTTGCATAACAGCGATGCATTTGACGCACTTAAACGATTAATCAAGTTAGTCAGAATTGCTTGCAAGGACTTGGATACGAAGATTGTGGTGGGTGGTGACTACTTCAGCCGTCATCCAGAGAGGTTTGATGATCTCGGAGCAGATTTATGCGTGACAGACGGCAGTCTTGCGGTTCAGGAATTAACCCAATTCATGGAAAATGTTAGGTACTCGCGATAATGGAACTCTTTTTTGCCAAAAAGTACCCTATACTTGTACCATGTCAGATATTATGTAAAATCGAACTGTCTCGGTTTCGTGACAGCCTGAAGTACGCTTGCATCAGTAGAAACGTAGGTCTTGTAAATGCATTCTTTTAAAGCCCCGTCCGAGAACATCGGTACCATTGAGGGTCATACAGCTGCCGAGTTGCTAAGCGCTGCTGCTGATGTCGCGCTCGTCATCGACCAAAGGGGCGTCATTCGTGATGTGTCGTTTGGCAGCAACGAGCTTCTCAAGCACGGATTCCAGCAATGGATAGGCACAAAGTGGATTGACACTGTCGCTAGCGACAGTCGACTAAAAGTGAAAGATCTGCTGTCTGATTTCTCTGAAAAAAGCAGTCGGCCACGGCAAGTCAATCATTTGCTTGAGGATGGTACCAATCTCATGGTCATGTACAGCATCGTGCCACTGCAAGAGCGTGGCCATGTCGTAGCGGTCGGTAAAGATCTCAGCTCGCTTGAAAAAATGCAGCAGAAACTGGTTAATGTGCAATGCGCCATGGAGCGTGATTTTGCGCGTTTAAGTCAATACGAAACTCGTTACCGAGTGCTCTTCCAAACATCTGCAGAAGCGATACTCATTGCAAATGCCGATAACCTTAAAGTGCTTGAGGCGAATCCAGTTGCGTGCGAGCTATTGAATCTCGCTGAGCGAAAGTTGGTTGCCAATAACCTGCTCAGGCATTTTAAGGGCGAGCGCAAAGAAATTATTGAAAATGCGATTGATCGTTTGAAGTCTTCAGGGCGGGGAACAGAGGTTGAGCTACCTATGGAAGGTGACCAGCCAGGAATAGCCGTTGCTTTGTCGATTTTCAAAATAGAAGGTATAGGCCATATTCTGATTCGTTTGCAAAGCACGCAACCAGCTGACAGTGCACATCAATTAGCACCAAAAGCATCTGAACAGTTTGGTCGTTTATCAGCATTGGTTGAGAATGCCCCAGACGCATTGGTTGTGACCGATAAAAACGGCGTTATTCTAACGGCAAACTCTGAGTTTCTTGATCTTGCACAGTTAGCGGGTGCAAACATGGTCAATGGACAGCCCTTGTCAAATTGGTTAGGGCATGGAACAGTGGATTATTCAGTTATCTCCAATAGCTTGCGTGAACACGGCTCTATACGACTTTATAGGACTGAAGTTAGAGGGGAGTATGGGTCCAAGGCAGAAGTCGAGGTTTCAGCAGTTAACGTATCTGATAATGGTGTCAACTGTCTGGGGTTCTCCATTAGAAATATTAGCCGACGCTTTAGTGCTGCGAATGACGATGACTCTTCAGTCAAGCCGCGCACTAATGATCAGTTAACTGACCTGGTAGGACGCGTGCCGTTGAAAGAACTCGTGCGGGAGTCAACGGAGTTAATCGAACAACTTTGCATTCAAGCCGCATTGAGCCGAACGGGCAACAACAGAGCGTCAGCTGCGGAGATGCTCGGGCTAAGTCGTCAAAGCTTGTACGTGAAATTGCGTCTTTATGCTATGGATGGTGATCAGACCGAATAGTGTAAGTTTTACTTGACACAGCAAGACTGTAAATAGTAATTTACAGTCTATGCCGATTTCTGATTCCGCCAGTCCATCTCTCAATTTTCCCGCACCCTCGGCCGTACTTGAATTACTGAAACCAATTACATGGTTCCCACCAATGTGGGCTTTCATGTGCGGCGTTGTGTCTGTCAGCCAACCAGCCTCTGGCTATATCGGCACCATCTTTCTGGGCGTTTTGCTCACCGGTCCATTAGTTTGCGCTACCAGCCAGGCCGTCAATGACTGGTTCGATCGAGAGGTTGACGCCATCAATGAGCCACATCGTCCCATACCCAGTGGTCGAGTACCCGGACGATGGGGTTTGTATATCGGTCTCATCTGGACCGTTCTCTCTCTGTGCGTGGCGGCGCTATTAGGCAAAGTGGTCGTTACTGCCACAGTGATTGGACTTATCCTCGCGTGGGTTTATAGCGCACCTCCTTTACGCCTCAAGCAAAACGGTTGGTTGGGCAACACCGCTGTGGGTGCTTGCTACGAAGGGCTTCCGTGGATAACCGGTGCAGCTATTTTAAGTGCGGGGCAAATGCCGGATGTCCGGATCATAACTATGGCGGCACTGTACAGCGCAGGCGCTATTGGCATCATGATTCTGAACGACTTCAAATCCATAAAAGGTGATACAGAACTAGGGTTGAAGTCCATACCAGTCCAGCTTGGTGCCGTTAACTCTGCACGTCTCGCCTGTGTTGTTATGGCCGCTGCACAAGTCGTGGTGGTCGGCTTGTTGTTTGTTTGGGGTCAGGTTGTCATTGCCAGCATAGTCAGCGTATCGATACTGGTACAAATTGGTCTAATGCGTCATTTTTTAACCGACCCCGAAGGCCTGGCACCCTGGTACAACAAAACCGGAATTTCATTATTCGTGTTAGGCATGCTTGCCACCGCCATTGCCTTGCGCATTCTTATACCTTAGTGGCAGAAACAGCGGTTATAAAAAGCGTTTAATTATTGTGGTTTTAAACAGAGGCTCAATACTTTGTCAACAATTCAGACTTTAGGGATCATCGGTATATTACGCCTTGGTCTAGTGCAAACAGCGCTGGGTGCCATTGTGGTACTGACCACAACCACCATCAACCGTGTGATGGCTGTTGAACTGGCGTTACCGGCACTTTTGCCGGGTTTACTAGTGGGGCTTCACTATGCCATTCAGATTACCCGACCAAAGCTTGGTTATAAATCCGATCTTGGTGGCAAGCGAACGCCTTGGATAATCGGGGGAATGGCCGTATTGGCATTGGGCGGCGTATTAGCTGCACTATCGACTCTTGTTGCTTCAACGAACACTATGGCTGGTGTCGCGCTGGCGATTGTTGCGTTCACTATGGTTGGCGTAGGAGTTGGTTGTTCCGGTACTGCTTTATTGGTTTTATTAGCCAAATGCGTCACACCAAAAAATCGAGGTGGTGCGGCGACCACGGTTTGGATCATGATGATTGTTGGTTTTATTTTTACAACTGTGCTTGCCGGTAAATTTCTGGACCCGTTTTCCTATGAGCGTCTAGTTCAAGTAACGGCCTGTGTTTCGGCAATCGCATTCCTTATTGCGACTATGGCTGTTTGGGGCATCGAGAAAAAATACGTTAATCCAGTCAAAAGACCCCATGCTCAAACCAAGCCCGCCGAACAACCGTTTATGCCTGCACTAAAAGCAGTTTGGCGTGAGACTGAATCGCGCAAATTCAGTATTTTTGTATTTGTATCAATGCTTGCCTACAGCGCACAAGATCTCATTCTTGAACCCTTTGCCGGTGCGGTTTTTGGCATGACACCAGGTGAATCAACTCAACTCTCAGGCACACAGCACGGTGGTGTGTTACTAGGGATGTTACTGGTGGCGCTATTTTGTAGTGTTATTGGCAGCAAACGTCTGGGTTCATTGCGCACATGGACTGTGGGTGGTTGCATTGCGTCCGCCGCCGCATTGCTCGCCATTGGTATGGGCGGTGTTGTTAACCCGCACGTTTTTCCACTTAACGCTGCGGTTTTCATATTGGGTTTAGCTAACGGAGCATTCGCTGTGGCGGCGATTGGGTCGATGATGGCGTTGGTTGGACAGGGCATGAAGCAACGGGAAGGTTTGCGTATGGGCCTGTGGGGAGCTGCTCAAGCCATTGCGTTTGGAATTGCAGGTGTGGGAGCTACCGCTCTTGTCGATATCACCACTTGGATTTCAGGTCAAGCAACCGTTGCTTACGGATTTGTTTTTATCCTGCAGGCGGTGTTGTTTATAGTTGCCGCCAGGCTTGCTAAAGAGGTATATCAGCCCGGCGAAAGTATCCAAGAGGAGCTCAGCAGCACTCAACCACGCGTTACCGATATCAGTCGTTTTGCTTTGGAGCAAGAATCATGACTCACACACTTTACGATGTCATTGTAGTCGGCGGGGGACCTGCAGGTGCAACTGCCGCTTATGAATTAGCAAGCAATGGTTCAAAAGTGCTACTTCTTGATAAAGCTGGACGAACAAAGCCCTGCGGAGGCGCGGTACCACCACAGCTTCTGCGTGACTTTGATGTACCAGAGTCCGTGCTTGAAGCAAAAGTAAGCTCTGCTCGTATGGTGTCCCCCAGTTTACGTGCGGTAGACATGCCGATAGAAACCGGCTTTGTGGGTATGGTTGATCGCAGCACGTTTGACGAATGGTTGCGCGCTCGCGCAGAGCAGGCAGGTGCCACTCGTATTGACGGTAGTTTTATCAAGCTGGGTGAGTCATATGCTGGCTACGTAGCACTTTCGTACCGGCCAGGTAAAAAGCAAAGTCTGTCCCGAGGCGCTGAACCGCCATTGTTGACAACAGTTCGAGCCAAGTACGTGATTGGTGCTGATGGTGCTAATTCTGCAGTTGCCAAGCAAGCGTTGGGCGATGCAGCGAAATTAAAGTCGGTATTTGCGTATCACGAAATCATTGAGACACCTACATCATTGGCTAACGATGCCAGAGTAAGATGTGATGTCATCTACGACGGTGGCTTATCACCCGATTTTTACAGTTGGGTGTTTCCGCATGGTGACACTATTAGCGTTGGAACCGGTACCGCGGTTCAGGGCTATGGTATACGAGGTTCGATTACAGAGTTAAGACAACGAATTGGTCTGGACAGTGCACGCACTATACGGAAGGAAGGCGCACCTATTCCGCTAAAACCCTTAAAGCGATGGGATGATGGAAAACATGTGCTATTGGCAGGAGATGCGGCTGGTGTCGTCGCGCCGGCATCGGGTGAAGGAATATTTTACGCAATGACCTGTGGACGTATTGCTGCAAATGTTATGCAAGAGGCGTTGCGCACTGACAATGCCAAGACGTTAAAACAGGCTCGCAAACAATTTCTACGCGCACACGGCAAGGTATTTATGGTACTCGGTGCCATGCAGTATTTCTGGTACTCAAGTGATAAGCGACGAGAGCGGTTTGTTACCATGTGTGATGATGCCGATGTGCAGAGGCTTACCTGGGAGTCATACCTCAACAAGCGCTTAGTCAAGCACGACTATTTAGCCCATATAAAAATATTCTTTAAAGATTTAGCCCACTTGATTGGTATCACTGCGGCCGATGGCCGTCGATAATAGTGTCCTGACAAATTGATGGGGCCGTTATCTCATCGTAAATATTAGTGTTAAGCTCACAGCATGTGGATTCCCTATGCAGTAACGACGATGGCAATGGTACTAGTGGCGGTAACCGGCATGCTTGCCACCGACATTGGTGAATGGTACCGAAACTTGATAAAGCCAAGTTGGCAGCCGCCAGATTGGCTGTTTGGGCCAGCGTGGACCACCATCTACATTTGTATTATCGCCTCGGTTGGTATGGCGTGGAATCGAAGTCCGGCCAATCTGCATGCATCGATCATAGCCCTGGTTGTAGTGAATTTCGTGCTGAATATGTTGTGGAGCGTATTGTTTTTTAAACTGCGTCGCCCAGACTGGGCTTTGATCGAAGTGGTTTTTCTCTGGTTATCTGTGCTTTCGCTTATTGTGTTCTTTAAAGGTGTACACGCTTTGTCCAGTTGGTTGTTACTGCCTTACATACTCTGGGTCAGTTTTGCAGCGTTTCTCACTTTAACCATCGTACGTTTGAACAAGCCTTTTACCTAAAAATTAGTAAGAAAACTGGCAAGAACATAAGCATGAACACTGGTGCACAACCGTTAATCTGGACGCCCGCCGTTGCAAATGCTACGGCAAGAGCACTGTGTACTGATTGCGGTATATCACGTACCGCTGAGCCTTCGTTTTGTGCACAAGCTTGTCAGTTTATTGCACCAGACTATGCATCTGCAGAGCGACGCATTCATGGTAGAACACGGGACGAATCCAGAGCGCAAGAGCTTTACTTTGGTACATACCTTTCTATGCATGCTGCCGAACTGACAAACCCTGTACCCGGCGCGCAATGGACGGGTATTACTACTCGTATCGCTCAGCGATTGCTTGAAGAAAATTGGGTAGATGCTGTAATAGCGGTTGCACCACACCCAAAAGACCAATGGCGTCCACTACCTGTCATTGTTACCGAACCTGCAGACCTGCTTCATTGCTCTGGTATGCGCATGGGATACGCACCTACTTTGGCCATGATTGAACCAGCCATACAACGAGGTTATCGTCGTTTGGCCGTCATCGGCATTCCGTGTCAAATCTATGCGTTAAGAGAGCTTGAACTCAAGCTTCGTCATGAAGGAAAAATAGACGAGTTGTACGTTATCGGTACCCCATGCTCCGACAACACAACAACAGAAAACTTCCACCTGTTTTTATCGAAGTTAACCGCCGAACCCGATACCGTCACCTATCTCGAGTTTTGTACAGATTTCCACGTAGAACTTCGCTTTAAAGGTGGTGAAACACGTCGAATCCCTTTTTTAAAATTGCCACTATCCGAACTGCCTGATGATTTTTTCCCCACGACCTGCAAAACCTGCGTCGACTACACTAACTGCCTTGCCGACGTTACAGTCGGGTATATGGGCGGCGATAGCAAGCAATGGCTAATTTGTCGTAACAAACGTGGGGAATCGATGCTGACATTGATAGAACATGAACTAACCCTGTCTGCACCGATCTCTCGCGGTAGACGCGCAAGCAGCGTAAAAGGATTTATTGCTAACACTCGATTGGCTGCTGGTGGCTTACCTTTACGTCGCATGCCAAACTTCATGCGTACCGTTATGGCTTGGCTCATGCCAAGGGTTGGCCCACGCGGGCTTGAATTCGCCCGTGCTCGTGTTGAAATGAAAGCCGCTGAGAGCATTTTGCATTTGCGCAACCTACACCCAAAAAAAATGCGCTACATGATTCCGGCGTATATTTGGTCGCAAGTTGCCAAATACGAGCTAACACCCACAGAAAATGAAATAGCGCCCGACTCAACAATATCGATGTCATCAACGTCAAATCGACAGGAGCGGCAATGAGCAGTGGCTGGATGGTGTTCGCTGAATTGGCGCTGGTTTTTGGTGTGGTTTTTGGCTTCGGATTCTACGAACTGTACAAACTCAAGCAGTACCGGCAGAGCGATAAAAAACACCGTGCAAATGCAGACGACGTTAACACTCAAAAAACTCGACAATGAACTCTCTAAATCACGCCTTCAGTTCCGGTCGCATCATAGACTTTATTTTATGCGTGGTTGTTGTAGAGATCCTTGTGCTCGGCGTGTATTGGCATAGAACAGGGCGAGGTGTTGCACCCAAGTCGCTTATGGCCATGCTGGGTGCTGGTGCGTGTTTACTGATGACAATCAAGGCTGTGCTGGTGCAAGCAGGCGTTGCATCAATAGCGTTCTGGCTCACAACATCGCTAGTATTCCATTTGCTGGATCTGTACTGGCGATGGAATCACAGCGAATGGTCCGGGACCGGAAGCAAGCCTTGATACAGCGTTCCCACGCAGTTGTAATTGGTAGCGGATTTGGTGGCCTGGCAGCCGCTATTCGTCTTGGCGCTCGTGGGTACAAAGTCACCGTGCTCGAGCAGTTGGACGCCGCTGGCGGACGAGCATATGTACATCGGCAAGATGGATTCGTTTTCGATGCGGGCCCCACCATTGTGACTGCACCTTTTCTGTTGGAAGAGCTTTGGGCTTTATGCGGCAAAAAAATGTCTGACGATGTTGATTTACGCGCTATTTCACCGTTTTATCGCATTCGCTTTGATGATGGCGACTACTTTGATTACAGTGGTGACAGTGACGAGATGAAACGCCAGATAGCGCGTTTCAGTGAAGAGGATATTAAAGGTTACGATCGATTCATAGCGATAAGCGAGCGAGTTTATGGTGTTGGCTTCGATAAGCTTTTGCATTTTTCTTTCGATTCACTCTGGAAGATGATGAGAGTGGTACCCGAGCTATTGTTCGTGCAGTTTCACCGCTCTGTGCATGGATTAGTTTCGCGCTATATAAAGCACCCAAAGCTGCGTCAAGTATTCAGTTTTCATCCTTTACTGGTCGGTGGTAACCCGTTTTCTACAACAGCTGTTTACACACTTATTGCTCATCTTGAACGGCGCCACGGTGTGCATTTTTCAATGGGTGGTACAGGCTCAATTATTGATGGCTTGGTGGGTTTGATCAACGAACAAGGCAATCAAATCAGGCTAAACGAATCTGTTGCCCAAATACTGGTAGAGAAGGGCTGTGCAACAGGAGTTCGTTTGGGTTCAGGGGACGTCATCAATGCGGATATAGTCGTGTCCAATGCTGATAGTGCATTTACTTACAAACATTTGGTTCCAGCCCAGTACCGAAAACGCTGGAGCGATAAAAAAATCGCTAAATCCAAGTATTCGATGAGTTTGTTCGTCTGGTATTTTGGCACAGACAAACAATACCAAGACGTACCGCATCATATGATAATGCTGGGTAAGCGATATAAGGAACTGTTGCATGATATTTTCAGCAAAAAAATTCTAGCCAAAGATTTCAGCTTGTATTTGCACCGACCAACGGCAACTGACCCTTCACTGGCACCTGACGGTTGTGATTCGTTCTATGTACTTTCTCCTGTTCCGCATCTGGACGCTAATGTGAATTGGGAGACTGAGGCTGAAAAATACCGCAAGGTTATCGAACAATTCCTTAGTGAAACGGTGCTGCCAGAACTGGCATCGCATGTGATCAGCTCGCGTCTACTGACACCTATCGACTTTAAAGAGCGCTTGTCATCCGTTAAAGGGGCGGCATTCGGACTGCAACCGCTGCTGCTACAAACCGGCTGGTTTCGACCACACAATCGCAGTGAGGATATTGAGAATTTGTACCTTGTCGGTGCGGGCACGCATCCCGGCGCTGGTATTCCGGGCGTTGTGTCTTCTGCAAAAGTATTGGATGAAGTGGTGCCTGACCCTGTATAGCACAGGTTTTTTATCGATCAGCTAGCAATCGGCGTGCGGCCAACTGGCCAGACATAGCGACCATCGGTACGCCAGCACCGGGGTGCACGCTACCACCGGCCAGATATAACCCATTTATTGACGTTGTAGAACCTGGCCGGTTAAACGACCCCATCCACCCATGAGTAGGGCGGCCATACAATGCGCCTTGGCTTGCCGGAAATAGTTTAGCAAATGAGTTGGGTGTTTCGATGTGAGCCTTGCCTTGACATTGCTTTAGTTGTAGACCGTGCGCTGATAATCTTTCCGTCATTAATTGGCAGGCAGATTGAATTTCATCTGCACGTAACTCTCGAGCAGGCGCGTTCATCAAGCTGAACAGACGCTCTGGTCCTGTTATCAGGTTGGAGCCGCTCGTGGCATTCTCTGTCCGGTCTTGCGCGCACACGTAGAAAGTCGGGTCTTTGCAGATTTGCTGCTGGTTAAATATAGCATCGAACTCTGCAGAATAGTTTTCACCAAAAAAGACATTGTGGTGAGCCAGCTTAAACCCGTGACTTTGAGCTACCTCACAACGCGTTATCGCTGATAGAGAATTCGTCTCTGCTCGCTGTGTCGCTGTGCTGCAGGATGAACCCAGCATTCCAACGGCGAGGGCTTGTGTATCGCCATTGAAGATCACAGCTTTACTAGGTAGCTTCTCACCCGAGTCAAGCTGAACGCCTTGGACCCCCGACGAATTTGTAAGTATTTGCTTAACGCTTTGACCGAACAAACACTCGCACCCTTTTGACGTGGCAGCCTGCAGCATTGCGTCTGCTACGGCTCGCATTCCACCATCAATAACCCACACACCAGCTCTTTCTGCATGCGCAATGAGCATAAGTGTCGCTGGTGCTTGCATTGGGGATGACCCACAATAAGTGGCATAGCGTCCAAACAATTGTATTAGACGCGGATCATTAAATGTCTTGCTTAGGTATTTCCACAGAGACGTAAACGGCTTTGTATCGGCCATACTTTTCAGTCCGCCAATACCGTTCGCGAATGTTAATGATAGTGGGCTTGGACGTTCAGCTTGCATAAAGGGGGCGTTTAGCGTGTTGAATATTGCCTCAGACTTTGCAACAAAAACGCGGTAAGCTTTTGCATCCCTTGTTCCGGCGAACGCTTCTATTGCCTGAACAGACAAATCTACATTGCTATGCAGGTCTAAGGTATTACTCCCCTCCCAAGAGTGTCGGGCAAGTAGGGAGTTTTCTGCAAATGACACATGTTCTTCAAAACTTAAACCGGCATCGGAGAATAGTTTGTCGAACACCCACCGCATGGTGAAAACCGTCGGGCCAGTATCAATCCATTTACCAGCTATTTGAGCTTGCCGAATTTTCCCGCCGGCATGCCCATGTTTTTCAATCAGTGTAACTGGGATGCCTTTGCTTGATAAACTTAGCGCAGCGGCCAAACCACCTATACCTGCACCAACAACAATGACTCGCTCTGATGTGCTCTTCATGACGCAAATAGAGCCCCGGTCAAGCGCCGCGTTGCTATTTACGAGTCGACTTTCACGAGTCAGAACGGCCTGTTAGTTTTTGCGTAGCACCAACAATTTTATCGTCCGCTTTATTGACTCGCTCACCGACTTCACCGGCAACCCGTGAGAAAAAATCTTCGTTGCTGCTCAAGGCAATATCGTCGTCGTTCTGTGCCCTCGATGCGGCAAGCTTCTCATCGACACGTTTGTCGATTGACTCTAAAGATGATGAAACACGTGTGACAGCCTTGGCAAAAAAACCACTTTCGTCGGAGAGGTTTTTAACCTCTGACTGAGTTAATCGATCTACTCGGTTCTGCAGCTTCTCCTCAGACTTATTCAGAGAGTTGTTGACCTTAGTAACCAAACGGCCAAGGCTAGAATCGTCTTCCACGATTGAAGCGCTGACCGGGCCTGCTTTAGCCGCAGCAAGTTTTTGTTCGAGCTTTTGATCAGCTTTTTCTGATACTGCAGAGATCTTCGTAATCGAGCGATCAAACAATGATTCGGTTGGCTCGCTGGAAGATTTAGATACTTTTTGCTCAAGTCGTTCACTGGCCTTGGCGCTTTTTTCCTGAAAACTCTGCACAGCCTTTGCAAAGCGTGAGTCCTCATCAGCTATTGTCACGTCGCCGTCAAACACCTCAGGATTTACGCTGTTGCTCACCTTCATGAAAAGATCATCGTCTGTATTTATTTCTGGTTCATCATCAGTTTCTTCAAGTAAACGTCGTTCAGCTATGCCTTGCATAATTAGATAGTAAGCAACTGCTAATAAAAAAAATGTTATGAGCCAGATCATTTTATTATCCTCTTGAGTGGATAGCCGGGGTTAAACAATAAGCAAAGTGTCGAGCCGGGCTAGTAGCACCGCGAACTGGTGGTTATCAAACCATCATCGTGTTTCATGGCAGCTTCACTTAGCAATTCAAAGTGCTTCAGCACATATATTCTTATCCATTGGGTGTAGCTTTGTGGCTTGGATTTTACCTCGTCGCGCAAACGATCGAGTCCAATCCAGCGCAATGCCTTGACTTCGTCTTTATTAAAATTATTGATTGAAGTATTGTCTGGCATAGTTCCTACATAGCAATAGGCGGATTCGTTCTCGAAAAGAGAGCGACCAACATCCGCAGCGTAGTCGATTTTTCCAAAGAACTTAATATTGGCTGAAAATCCCAGCTCTTCTGTTATTCGTCGCGACGCGCAGATGTCTGGTGATTCTTGCCACCGAGGGTGAGAGCAACAAGTATTGGCCCATAAATTTCCTGAGTGATACTTGTGCGATGCTCTTTGTTGAATGAGTAACTTGCCGTCATGGAATATAAAAACTGAAATCGCTAAATGAGGCACATTTTTTACGTGAGCATCCATTTTTTCAATTGGATACAAGCGGCCATCTTCATCAATAGCAGTGATCATTTCCTGACTTTCATCCTGACTTTCAAGGGCCTCATTCACAAATTGCATTAGATTCTCTACCGGGTTTAGGGTTGGTCGCACTCGTTTTTCTCGGCATTCGAAACGGTAACAAAATCTGCACCCAACGTTGTTTGAAGCGGTCAAATTCAATGCTTTCGTGTATGCATGACGCCTTCTGCCCAGATACAGTAGTGTCGAACCTGCTTCTGGAATAAAACGGGGTGTCTTCTAACGTGGTGAAATTCTCGACACGCGCATCGTTTTGCAATCGAGTACTACGGGGAATACGCCAATAGCGAGTACTCGCTAATATCTTGTGTTGGCTAATTCCAGCCTGCGTCGAACAGCCGTTATTGCCAAATACTAACGTTTTACAGTCTTTCAGGCCACTACGTTGATTTACGTCATACTGCACAACGGTATCGCCATTTTCCAAGTGCGCACGAGACCAGTTCCATGATTTGAACGCATTTTCCATAGGTTCATGTCCAAAATTTGCGTCAACATAAGCGCTGCCTTGCCAGGCGATCTCAGGCTTTTCAAATTCGACCGTTATTGGAGTATGAGGTGCCAGCGCCTGCCAATAATGCTGTTGAGCATCATCCAGCGAAAATGCGGTTGTGTTGGTAGTTTCTAATTTAATTCGCACCTGTCCAATGACTCGCTGCGCAAATGGCATTGCATACTCATCAATGCTACAGATGAGCTCGTTGTTAACAACGCATGCCTGACTGGGTCCAACACGATAATAAGTGGGATTACGATCAATACTGTTAGCCGCACGTTCTGTCATACACCATCTGCGTGATTGTCCATAAAGCGCGACATTAATCGCACAGTGACTTTCAGCCTTTGTCGAGCCTTTTTGTCTTGACCAGGCGTAGTAGGGTGAAAATACACTGCCCACGAAAATAATAATAGTAAGAGCTTGCTGACCATCGTCACTAATCGCATCGATGTACCACCAGCGATAGCCATCGTCATTCACTGGTGTATCAAAATCGATAAATGCCATGCCGATAGTATTGCATAGTTGACATAGTAGTTGTGTAAGAATATTCTGACACTTTAATGATGGAGATTTACTCATGCATGCGCAGCGGCGAATTGAATCTTTACTTGTCGAGTTAAGCGCAAGCTTAAGTGACTCCTCAACACCTCCAAAACTGACGCAAAGCATTGAATACGCTTTGTTTCCTGGAGGAGCCAGGATTAGGCCACGGCTTGCAATCGCTGTCAGTGAAGCGTACAAGCCTAACGATGCTGGCGTGATAGCGGCGGCTAACGCATCGGCAGCAGCGATAGAGATGATGCATTGTGCATCGTTGATACAAGATGATTTGAAGTGTTTTGACAATTCGGCAGTACGTCGGGGAAAACCATCGCTGCATAAACAGTGGGGTGCCGACTACGCCATTCTTACCGCAGACGCGCTTATCGTTGGCTGTTTTCAATTGTTAACCAGCCCATCAATTGATAACGCCACCAGCACCGCGTTAATTCGAAAACTGGCGCGTCACACGGGGTCTTGTGGTGGCATTACCGCAGGTCAGGCATGGGAGTCAGAACCCGGCATCAACTTAGAGGCATACCACGCATCTAAAACAGGCTCTCTGTTTGCTGCCGCCACCGAGCTTGGCGCTATTTCAGCTGGTGCTTGCCCGGATGACTGGTCGCAACTGGGCCATCTTATCGGTAGCGCCTATCAAGTCGCCGATGATATTCACGACACCATTGGCAATAGTAATGATCTTGGCAAACCGACTGGACAAGATGCGCAGTTACAACGCCCAAATGTGGTACTTGAGCTTGGGTTGGATGAGGCGGTAGTCAAGCTAAAAAAACTGGTAGAAGACATGGTTGCCAGCGTACCTGATTGCGCCCATAGAGAACAATTCGAAAAAATTCTGCGAGAGGAAGCAAACCAATTTATACCAAAAGAAGTTGACCGCCATGCTGCCTGATTCGCACGATATCGTGAGCATGCCAACTGCGGCGCAAGAAGCAAAAACAGCACTGTCTTTGCGAGAGCGATGGTTCAACTGGCGAAATACAACACTTGCCGACCCCAGGTTTCATCGTTGGGCCCGGCGAAACCCAATCGCTCGACATATCGCGCGTCGAAGAGCAAGAAGCTTATTTGATTTGTGTGCAGGTTTTGTTTATTCGCAAACCTTAAGCGCGTGTGTACAGCTGGAGCTCTTTGACTTACTGAAAGACGGTCCGCTATCCAGACAGGACATTGCCAAGCACTGCTTGTTAGAACTTCATGCATGTGACGTTCTGCTGCGTTCAGCGGTGTCACTAAAACTACTGCAGGCTGTCGATGCAAGCCGGTATGGATTAGGCATGCACGGCGCAGCTTTATTGGCAAGTCATGGTGTTTTAAAAATGATAGAGCATCATGCATTTTTTTACCGTGACCTGAAAGATCCGGTTGCACTGCTAAGGGGAGAGCAAGCTGACACCACGTTGTCCATGTTCTGGGACTATACGGCACAGAAAAGCCATGCAGACCAACAAAACTACACAGACCTGATGAGCGCATCTCAATCGATGATTGCTGAGCAAATTCTGGATTGTTATCCCGTTAAATCGCACCAGTGCATGCTCGATGTTGGTGGCAGCGACGGTACATTATTACGTACAGTTGGTCGTTCTGCACCGGACATGCAACTGATGTTGTTCGATTTAAAACCCGTTGCCGAACGCGCTAAACACCAACTTGAACTGGCTGGCTTGCCAAACACGATTCAGTGTCATCCAGGCGACGTATTCAAAGATGCTTTGCCGCAAGGTGCGGATTTAATCACGCTTGTCAGAGTGGTGCACGATCACAACGACACTGAAGTCATTGAGCTATTAAAACGGTGTCGCGACGCGTTGCCAGAAGGAGGCACTTTACTGATTGCTGAGCCCATGGCTGTCGAACGCGTCGGAGACCCGGCAACTGACGCTTATTTCGGATTCTACTTACATGCCATGGGTCAAGGCCGGCCCAGAACAGCAAGCGAACTAACAGCGCTCCTTTTAAAGGCAGGCTTTGCAAGACCCCAGGAAGCCAGGACACACTTACCCATGTTAGTCAGAATTCTTAGCGCAAAGGCTGTAATTAATACATGAAAATGATGTAATTATATATTTACATATGGTAGTGTAACGCATAGTTTACATGCAGCCTGTCAATCGATACATGCAACAAGTACTCACCAGCTCAGCAATCGTTATGGACTCACCTGGTTCTGTTGCGCAACGCTCAGTTCAACTAGTAAAGCCAGGGGACACAGATCTTGTAGTTGAAATTGCTGCATCTGGTATTAGCACCGGCACAGAGAAATTACTCTGGCAGGGGAAAATGCCCGCATTTCCAGGCTTGAAGTATCCATTAATACCCGGCTATGAAGCCGTTGGCACAGTAGTGTCAAGCGGTGAACACTGTCAGCTAGCAATCGGTACCAAGGTTTTTGTTCCAGGCTCTACCGGATTTGCTGGCGATGTCCGAGGACTATTTGGCGCGTCAGCTTCCACTTTGGTTGTTCCTGAGAATCGAGTCTGTGCAATTGGCGATTTAGCATCCAACGAGGCCGTTCTGCTGGCGTTAGCAGCAACCGCTATGCATATCGTTACACATCAATTACGACAAACTGACGAGTTATCGGGTCCGATACGCGATTTAAGCGAAATCAATCGCGAACGATTAACCGCTGCAGCACCTGAGCTGATAGTTGGGCACGGAACACTCGGTCGGTTGTTAGCAAGAATCTGTGTTGCGCTAGGAGCAGTTGCTCCAACGGTTTGGGAAACCAACCCGGCACGTAGAAGCGGAGCAATCAACTACTGCGTTACCACACAACAAGATGATGACAGACGAGACTATCGTCGTGTTTGTGATGTCAGTGGCGCAGGTGGTGATTTGTTTGACACGCTCATTGCCCGGCTAGCTCGGGGCGGTCATCTGGTGTTGGGTGGGTTTTATTCAGATCAAGTTGCATTTACATTTCCGCCGGCCTTCATGCGCGAAGCACACATCAGTATCGCTGCCGAATGGTCACCAGAGGATTTGCGGCTCGTGCAGTCACTAATTGCCAACGAGGCTTTGTCATTGGACGGGCTCGTATCGCATTACGAGTCTGCTGCCAACGCTGCTAAAGCCTATCCCCAAGCATTCAATGACCCAGACTGTTTAAAAATGGTTTTGGATTGGAGCACTTCATGACTACCCAAACTGTATCAGTCGATTCAATAGCCAAGATGACGCAGCAACTGCGAATTGAGGCCGAAGCCGAGCCCGATGCCGTGCCCACTGGTGAGCCGAAGAAAGAGACACAAATAATCGCTATCTACGGCAAAGGGGGTATTGGCAAAAGTTTTACCTTAGCCAACTTGTCTTATTCAATGGCGCAACAGGGCAAGAAGGTATTGCTTATAGGCTGTGACCCCAAAAGCGATACCACGTCACTTTTGTTCGGGGGTCGAGCGTGTCCAACAATTATTGAGACGTCGTCCAAGAAAAAACAATCCGGTGAGCAGGTCAAAATTGGTGATGTTTGTTTCATCAGAGACGGTGTCTACGCCATGGAACTTGGTGGACCAGAAGTAGGCAGGGGATGTGGTGGTCGAGGCATCATCCACGGATTCGAACTCATGGAAAAACTGGGATTCCATGACTGGGACTTCGACTATGTATTGCTCGATTTTTTGGGCGATGTCGTATGCGGAGGTTTTGGCTTACCGATAGCGCGAGATATGTGTCAAAAAGTCATCGTCGTTGCCTCTAACGATATGCAATCTCTGTATGTGGCAAACAATGTGTGTTCAGCGGTTGAGTATTTTCGAAAGCTCGGTGGCAACGTTGGTGTGGCAGGCATGGTGGTCAACAAGGACGATGGCACTGGCGAAGCGCAAGCGTTCGCAGAGAAAGTCGGTATCCCGATCTTGTCGTCTATACCTGCCGATGAAGATATACGGCGCAAAAGCGCGTCCTATGAAATTATCGGCCATCCCGACAACACCTGGGGACCAATGTTCAGTGATCTTGCACAAAACATCAGCGACTCGAAACCGGAACATCCGACCCCGTTAGACCAGGATGGATTGTTGAGTTTGTTCGATAAGGAAAACGAAGAACAAAAAGTTGCCATGACGCCGGCAACCATTGCTGATTTGTGTGGACAGAAATTGCTCGAAACTCCGTCTCTCGAAGTTATCTACGACGAGGCATGATATGAGCGCAAATCTGCCAGAAGCGGTGCCAATTAAATTTGTTGAGTCTAAGTCAGATTCACAAATTGACGCCGCATCCGAAGGTTCAGGTTGTCATGCAGGCAAAGATGTACTAATGGACGCAGCAAAGTCTGCCGGCAAATCAGAAATACTCAATGAGTACGCGCAAACTTACCCTGCTGGTCCACATGATCAACCGCAAAGCATGTGTCCAGCATTTGGATCGTTGCGCGTTGGTTTGCGTATGGAACGTACAGCCACTATTTTATCTGGCAGTGCATGTTGTGTTTATGGATTGACTTTCACCTCGCATTTTTACGGTGCACGGCGAACAGTAGGTTATGTGCCTTTCGATTCAGAGACATTGGTCACCGGCAAGCTGTTCGAGGATATACGTGAAGCAACTTACAAATTGGCAGACCCTGACAAATACGACACCATTATAATCACCAACCTTTGCGTACCAACTGCATCCGGAGTTCCGCTCGATCTATTACCGGAACAAATAAACGGTGTACGTATAATTGGAATAGACGTCCCCGGGTTTGGTGTGCCAACACATGCTGAAGCGAAAGATGTTCTCGCTGGTGCCATGCTCAAGTACGCCCGAACAGAGGTTGAACAAGGGCCCGTCTCAGCACCAGCAAATCGACGCACAGATCGTCCCGCCATAACTATGCTAGGCGAGTTATTCCCTGCAGACCCAATGAGTTTAGGCATGCTGCTCGAACCTCTGGGCCTTGCCTGCGGAACACTTGTGCCAACGCGCCAATGGCGAGAATTATATTCAGCACTTGATGGCGCAGCGGTCGCCGCCATTCATCCATTTTATACCGCTTCGGTACGCGAATTTCAAAAAGCAGGTCGTCACGTTATTGGTTCGGCTCCTGTCGGTACTGACGGTACGGCCAGTTGGTTAGAAGCTATTGGAGAAGCCTGTGGTATAGCAAATAAAAACGTAGCCGCTGCAAAAAATCAATTTCTGCCCATGATCAAAGACACGCTAGCCAGCGCACCCATAAATGCGCGACTAATCATTTCTGGTTACGAGGGGTCAGAGTTGTTGGTCGCACGGCTGGCAGTAGAGAGTGGCGCTCGCGTTCACTATGTGGGTACTGCTTGCCCGGCAACACCCTGGTCTGCAAACGATGCCCAATGGTTAGAATCAAAAGGTGTTCTTATCAAATATCGCGCTTCACTAGAGGACGATCTGGCTGCGCTCAATGAATTTAAACCAGATCTGGCCATTGGAACAACACCGCTTGTTCAAGAAGCCAAAAGCCGAGCCATTCCAGCGTTGTATTTCACCAATCTAATTTCCTCTCGACCATTAATGGGTGTTGCCGGCGCAGGCTCAATCGCTCAAGTGATCAATGCAGCTCTTAACAATCGCGACCGCTTTGCACAAATGACAGCCTTTTTTGAAGGTGTTGGGGAAGGGGACAACGCAGGTATTTGGGAGAGTAAACCGATACCGCGGCCTGAGTTCAGCGCACAGTACGCAAAAAAGCTGGCCAAACAAGCTAACCAACGCAAAAGCACGGCGACACAATAATGTTAGTACTCGATCATGACAGAGCAGGTGGATACTGGGGTGCAGTTTACGCATTCACGGCTATCAAAGGCTTGCAAGTGATTGTTGACGGTCCTGTGGGTTGCGAGAATTTACCGGTTACTAGCGTGTTGCATTACACAGACGGTTTGCCACCACACGAATTGCCTGTGGTTGTTACAGGGCTTGGTGAAGAAGAGCTTGGTCAGGAGGGTACTGAAAAGGCCATGAGTCGGGCGCATAAAACACTCAATCCTGATTTGCCGTCCGTCGTTGTAACAGGTTCGATTGCCGAGATGATTGGCGGCGGCGTTACGCCAGAGGGAACGGGAATTCTTCGATTTCTCCCACGCACGATAGATGAAGACCAATGGCAATGCGCCGATAGAGCCATGTTCTGGTTGTGGAGTGAATTCGGACCCAAGCGCGTACCTAAAAGACGTAAGAAGGAAGGTGAGAAGCCGCGTGTCAATATTATTGGACCGATGTACGGTCAGTTCAATATGGCATCTGACTTACATGAGATTCGCCGCTTGGTTGAGGGTATTGGTTGTGAGGTCAACATGGTTTTTCCGTTAGGTTCACACCTGGCAGACATTCAAAAATTGAGCAATGCTGACATCAATATATGTATGTTCCGAGAGTATGGTCGTATGCTATGTGAAGCACTCGAGCGACCTTATTTGCAAGCACCCATCGGCTTGCACAGCACAACAAATTTTCTAAGAAAGCTGGGTGAACTCACCGAACTTGATCCGGAACCGTTTATAGATAACGAAAAACACACGACAATAAAACCATTGTGGGACTTGTGGCGATCAGTTACTCAAGATTTCTTTGGTACTGCAAATTTTGCTGTCGTTGCCCATGACACTTACGAGCGTGGAATTCGGCAATTCTTAGAAGGTGAAATGGGTTTGCCTTGTGCGTTCTCGGTATCTCGAAAGCCGGGTATAAAAACAGACAACGAGCACGTTCGCCAACAAATTCAATCCAATACACCTTTGATGGTATTCGGTAGTTATAACGAACGCATGTATCTGGCAGAAATCGAGTCTAAGGCGGTGTACATCGCGGCATCGTTTCCTGGCACTGCTATACGCCGTCATGTAGGTACACCGTTTATGGGATATTCGGGTGCAACCTATTTAGTTCAAGAGGTGTGTAACGCCTTATTCGATATGTTGTTCAACATACTTCCGCTTGGCTCTGAAATGGATAAAACGAAAGAACAAACCCCAAGCCGCTTGCACGAAGCACTAACATGGAGTGCAGAGGCACGTGAATTGGTAGAGCAATTGGTCGAAGATCAACCGGTGTTGATTCGAATTTCATTTGCGAAAAAGCTTCGTGATGATAGCGAACACCGTGCTCGAGAAAACAACGCAAAACGTGTGCTGGTTGAACATATCACTAGCGACGCGTTATCAAGAGAGCTGACTCATTGATTACCCGTGTTGCACTTATTATATGTACAACAATCGGTTTGATGCAGGCCAAGAGTATTAGGAGAGCAGAATGATTACTGTCAACCAAGCAGATAAAGGTGAACTAAAAATGCACGGTTCAATACACAAATCAATCGAATATAAGTCGATTTATTTCCTGGTATTTAGCAGCATATTACTTGTCGTGTGTTTGAGTTCTTTGGCTAAGAAACTCGCTCATCCATTGACAGGTTCTTCTGATCAACATCGAGAGTCACCACTTGCTCAAGCGAGAGGTGCCGCTGATAGTTCAGTTCCTTACATTTTTAAACGTTAGGAACACCCAGTTTCCGAAAAGTAAAGTATTCGGAAGACAGAGCCGTTTTCACAAACGGCGATTCAAAGCGCCATTGGCGCGACAGGCCACGTTGGCCAGCTAAACAGGAGATCACTGATGAGTGAAAACCAACCAGGTGGGACGCCGTCTGGATTAAACCAGGAAGAGGCGCGGGAGTTCCACGCAATCTTCATAACGAGCTTTCTATTCTTTACCGGGATTGCAGTTGTTGCACACTTTCTAGTGTGGTTATGGCGTCCTTGGTTTCCAGGAATTGATGGCTACTCCATGATGAACGATGCAACTGAAAAGCTTGCAACTGTCGTTCAATACTTAGCGTAACGAAGGAGATATATTATGTGGCGTATATGGCTACTTTTTGACCCTCGCCGAGCTTTGGTGGGGTTAGCTGCCTTTTTGTTCATACTGGCAATAGTGATTCATTTCATCTTGCTAAGTACGGATAGGTTTAACTGGATTGAAGGACCACAGAAAGCAGCATCTATAAGTCTGGAAATGCAAAGCGATAATAACGCGATGCGACGTTTAGGCTAATAGTTAGTGTGAATTTCAATCGACAGGTTTAACGTTGGTTATTCTTGTCGATTGATTCCTAAATGTAAAAAAACACAACTCAATCTTAAAGACCAATCATCTTTAGATTGAGATCGTAAAATTATAATTGGCACCAGTGCTTGGGGCGGAGAAACCGAACTATGGCGATGTTGAACTTCGAAAAGAAATACCGTGTCCGAGGAGGCACCCTTGTTGGTGGAGACCTATTTGATTTTTGGATAGGCGCTTTCTACGTTGGGTTCTTTGGTGTCACAACCCTGTTTTTTGCCACCGTCGGCACTCTGCTTATCGTTTACGGCGCATCACTGGGCGATACATGGAATGTGTGGCGAATAAGTATTGCGCCTCCAGATATTAGTTACGGGTTGGCATTTGCACCATTGAAAGAAGGTGGGCTGTGGCAACTGATTACCGTGTGCGCCATTGGTGCATTCTCTTCCTGGGCTTTGCGACAAGCCGAGATAGCTCGCAAGCTGGGAATGGGGTATCACATTCCAATAGCGTTTGGCTTTGCAATATTTGCGTATGTCGCGTTAGTGGTCATCCGACCAGTATTGCTGGGAGCATGGGGCCATGGATTCCCATACGGCATTCTTAGTCATCTTGATTGGGTGTCGAATGTCGGATATCAATTTCTGCATTTTCACTACAATCCAGCACATATGCTAGCGGTCAGTTTTTTCTTTGCGAATGTGTTTGCATTGTCTTTACACGGTGGGCTGGTTTTATCAGCAACAAACCCACCAGAAGGTGAAAAGGTTAAAACACCTGATCACGAAGATACCTATTTTAGAGATATTATTGGCTACTCAATTGGCACCTTGGGTATCCATCGACTGGGTATGTTTCTGGCTGTAAGCGCCGCTTTCTGGAGTGCCATCTGCATCATTATTAGTGGACCTTTTTGGAGTAAAGGTTGGCCGGAATGGTGGAATTGGTGGCTTGAACTACCGGTCTGGAACTAGGAGGGATTGGCGTGGCTGAATATCAAAATATATTTAATCAGGTACAAATACGTGGTGCAGGCGAGATGGGTGTGCCGGTACCGCGAGGTGAACGCGAGCGTCTTGGCAAGCCTTTTTTTAGCCGCCTGGCTGGCGCAATTGGCAACGCCCAAATAGGTCCGTTTTATTTGGGCTTTACAGGACTGATGTCGATTATTTGCGGTGTAGTTGCATTCGAGATAATTGGTTTGAACATGTTGGCCTCGGTTAACTGGAATGTTGTTGAATTTGTCAGACAATTGTTTTGGTTAGCGCTTGAGCCTCCGGCACCAGAGTACGGACTAAGCATACCGCCTATGGCCGAAGGTGGTTGGTGGTTACTGGCTGGATTTTTTCTAACACTGTCGGTTCTTCTTTGGTTGGTCAGAATCTATCTACGGGCTAGAGCGTTACAAATGGGGTATCACATACCTTGGGCTTTCGCTGCTGCTATCTGGTTATTTCTGGTGCTCGGATTTATTCGTCCTGTATTGATGGGTTCCTTCAGCGAAGCGGTTCCGTTTGGTATTTTTCCCCATCTGGATTGGACGGCTGCCTTCTCGATTCGCTATGGCAATCTGTTTTATAACCCATTCCATATGCTGTCGATCACCTTTTTATACGGCTCTGCGGTTCTGTTTGCCATGCACGGCGCAACCATATTGGCCGTTGGACGGTACGGCGGCGAGAGAGAAATTGAACAGATCACTGATCGAGGTACTGCCACAGAAAGAGCAGCGTTATTCTGGCGTTGGACGATGGGATTTAATGCGACCATGGAATCCATCCATCGCTGGGCCTGGTGGTTTGCAATTCTATGTCCCATTACTGGTGGCATTGGCATTCTGTTGACCGGAACGGTGGTAGATAACTGGTATCTGTGGGGTGTTAAACATGGCATTGCTCCGGATTATCCTCAAGTGTACGAGCCGTCCATTGATCCGGCGTTAGCTACGGAGGCAAGCAAATGAGAGCAGCAAAACGTAATTCTCTTTTAGCCTGCGTCATTGCCTTACCATTGTTGCAAGCCTGCTTTGAAGCGCCGAATACAGAATCGACACAAACCGGCTTTCGCGGCACCGGCATGCTGGATACTAAGAACGATGCGACGCTTGCAGAATTAAAAGCACTGAATGTAATACCTGAAGCCGCTCCCGTACCTGCTGACGATGGGCCGGGTCCCAAAGCTCGCGACGTGTTTCAAAACGTGCAAGTTCTTGGCGATTTGGGTTTAACAGAATTCACCGGAACTATGGTTGCATTAACGAGCTGGGTGTCACCTGAACAAGGCTGCACTTATTGCCATGCGGCGGACAATTTTGCCTCCGAAGATGTGTACACCAAAATAGTATCTCGTCGCATGATGGAAATGACTCGTGATATCAACACCAACTGGAAAGATCATGTTGGCGAAACCGGGGTCACTTGCCTGACCTGTCATCGCGGCAACAACGTTCCTGAATACATTTGGTTTGAGCAAGACGGGCCAGAGACAGCGGCAGGTTTTTCTGCAAAAAGCTATCAGCAAAACCACGCTGCAATGGATGTTGGTTCAACATCGATGCTAAGTGATCCTTTTTCCAAGTATTTAACTGACGACCCGGCGGCTATACGAGTCATTGCACAAAATGCACTACCCTATAAGGGTGTAGAGTCCTCTGGCTCGACTCAAGCCACTGAAGATACTTACTCGCTCATGGTTCATATATCTGATTCACTTGGCGTTAATTGCACAGCGTGCCACAACACCCGGGCATTCACCTCGTGGGAGCAGAGCCCGCCTGCAAGAATGACTGCGTGGCATGGTTTGCAAATGGTTCCAGAATTAAACAAAACATATTTAGAACCACTGGTTAGTGTTTACCCTGCCAACCGGCTCGGCCCCCTGGGTGACGCACCTAAAGTCAGCTGTGCCACTTGCCATCAAGGTGTTAGCAAGCCATTCTATGGTGAAAGTATGCTTGAAGATTTTCCGGCATGGAAAGGCGTCAGGACAGATTGAAGACCACCAAACACACTGGCTGACGAATTAGAATGTATAAGCAATTGATATAGACTGCCACGTACGGCAGTCCATTGGCCTTGTGGCGGCGCAAGATTGCGGCGAGAGTGGTTAGTTTCCCGCACCTGTCACGGTCGGTAATATGCAGTTGGATGCTGCCAATTCATAGCTTGCAGGTGAGCGCACTTAGCTAAATGAAACCGGAAACTGATAAAAACTTGCACATGACACAAATTGAGCAACGCGTACGGGCGCTATTGCTAGCCGGGTTAGCAGCAGTGGAGCTAATAGGACTATTTGCTACCGGAATTGCAACTACCTACGCAATTTTCCTGGAAATCCGCGTAATGGTAGTCGCAAATCATGTCACTCTGGCAGATTTGTTACTGATGTTTTTGTACCTTGAGGTATTGGCAATGATTGGCCAGTATCTTGCCACTGGTCAAATTCAGGTTCGTTTCCCGTTGTACATCGCGATAGTCGCGCTGGCGCGATACCTTATTATCGATGCAAAGGATCTCGATTACACCCGAATAATGGGTGTGGCGGCTGCAGTTCTGTTACTAACATTTGCCGTTTTGGTCATTCGATATGGGCATACCAAATTTCCGTA
>Ga0114956_1000148_pt1 | contig 43204 bp, 34 predicted proteins | sample MaitaG_FD_87304 | JGI IMG/M metagenome (GOLD analysis project Ga0114956, IMG submission 87304) | Marine algal microbial communities from Maine, USA - Maine_Asex2 metaG | ecosystem: Host-associated > Algae > Red algae > Unclassified | place: Maine, USA | collected 2015-01-05 | reverse complement strand
TCGACCAGTGGGGCACAGCCAATCGACGAACTTGTTCTTTTTTATTTTTTAGCTCTGTTGACAAACATCGACCAACTGGGGTGAATCCTGTAGACAAACCTCGACCAACGGGGTAAATACGAAAGAGATGAATCTCAACCCTCCATTGAGACTGCAAAGAAAATTGCGGATGCCTTAGGCGTAACTTTAGACTACCTTGTTGACGAAGATGCACTGCCAACTTTCGATAAAAAAACTGTAAACAGACTAAAAAGCATCCAACAACTAGACGATGAAAACAAATCTCACGTCTTTGCTATGCTAGATGCTTTTTTATTGAAATGCTCTATTCAAAACAACCTTTCCACTAAATAAAAGCTAGATACGAGTATTACATCGATGTGAATACATCGACGAACCTCTCCCTTTTTTGTTTTGCTCTTTAGACAGGCCTCGACCAACGGGGTTCAACTAATATTTTATTCACCTAAATATTTTAATCTATACTCCATGTAAAACGATAATATTATACTTTTATCTTTTAGTGCAAGCGTGAATTTAATATCTGCATCTTTAGTAAGATACAATTTTTGAAAAACTTGGAGGACAATTAAATTTTCAATTGTTGTCTCATTTTCTTTTAGCAATTCTAATAATAAGTCAATTGCTTTATTTAAAAATAAACTATCATCAATTTTTTCAATCAAAGTATCCCCGAATTCAGAAAAAATTAAGTACGCTTCATCGTCCTTATCGTATACAACGATTGCTTCTGGCATCTTTTCAAAAACCAGTTCCTTTGCTGATTCTAATAATTTATAACTTTTAGTTTCCCGATTATGCATCTTTGATATCTTATAAAATTGCCTGGGCAGCTTTGGTGTCAAATTCGTTTAAAGCAGCTTGAGGGTTCCTTAATAATTTTTCTAGCCCACGTTGATAATTCTCTAGTTTTTCTTTGTGAAATTTACCGCCAATTGGATTTCCTGTTATAACTTCATGGCGATGTGCATCCATAGCACTTCCACTACCAAAACGTCTATTTGCAGGCACATCACGAAATAAATCATTAACCATGTTTTTAAGTTTTCTGTTTGTAACATTAGGTAGTATTCTTACTCTAGAAAGAATAATCGATATTGCCGCATTAGTATAATTACCTTCAAGCAAATCAGATCCTTCACCATCAAATACATTTTGGAATCCACGTGCATTATCATAAACTATCTGAGTAAAATTTGCAGAACAACTTAATTCCGCTCGTAAGGCGGGACAAGCTATTCAGGACTGCTTGATGAGATTTTTGGCTTACTAAAGTGACTATTGACTAGCAGGTACAAATAAGTATTGCTACGATTGCGTATCCTTACACACACTGTCGAAATATAAATTGGTACTCAAAAGCGGATAATCATTCATATTAAATTAGAACTTTCTAAATAAAAACTAGTAAGCGCTAAGCTAGACACGATAATGGCAACGAGGACATAATCACTCAGTGAACTCTGTTTTTATTTTTTTCGTCCAATATTACGTTGACTGCCTGCCCGACTTAATCAAGCAGATCTAAATCAATCGATGAACTTAACGCATTCTGCTGTTCTCTAGACGATCCTCTAGCATCGATGATCTTCTTACTTAAAAGATGTAGATTTCTACCATTGATGAGGTGACAGATCGAAACGGATCGATGACTAATCCCCTGTTAAAATATTTATTAAAACTGAGACATTACTAATGACTCAAACTCACCACAAATTAGAACTGCCATTAAAATTACAATTTGAACTTCTTGTCATTACTGATTTCAAATCACAGTAATATCTCCAGACTCCATAACTCTGAGATCATTAATTTTGTAGCTTATATTATAAATATAGACTCCTAGACTAACAGGTTGTGATCTATAATTTCCATCCCAGCTCGCATCAGGATCATTAGAATAAAATACAGTATTTCCCCATCGGTCATAGATAGACAATTCATAATCTTCTGAAATATCACATTTGCTGTTTCTTAAAGGTCCAAATAATGAATTAACTGAACCTTTATTTTTCAGTGTTATAACATTAGGTAAATAAACACGGCACAAATGCGAAAGGCTGATATCAAATGTGCGGCTACACAGATTTTCGTCAGTTATGGTATACGTTAGAGTATCTACAGTTCCATCGGAAAGCAATGTAGTAGTTGCGCAATCACTGCAACCAACTAGATATGCTGGCTCCCACAAAATACTGTATGTTTCCTCAATAGGTACGACAAGATTAAAAATTTCATTTGTGTACGGGGATATATCGGAATATACTTGTTGGTTAGGTATATCGGCGTAGTTGCTAATATTCACTATGTATATAGAGTCACATCCTGCCATGTTTGTGTATTGGAAGGTATCTCTACCTGATTCAAGATATTCTCTATCTCTAACCGTTAAGAGATCATTACTACATTTCTCATAAACCTCAGTCTCAACAAAACCAGACTCTAACAATATATCGACATCCACAATTGAATCACACCCTTTAGCATTTACCAAAGTAACGGATCCAAATAAATTACTTCGATCAAAGGTCTCCGTACCAATAACAAATTCTGTATTATCATTGTCGCAGATGCTTTCTTGAAATACAGAACTAGTATTCTCAGCAAATGATAATTGAACGGTTACTATCGAATCACATCCTACTGATGATGTTAAGGTTTCATTGCCTTCGAGATTATCCTCATTAAATGTTACGCCACCTACTAAAATCTCGTAGCCATCACCTGAACATCCCTCGTACGTTACAGCGTTTTCTACCTCATCCAAGTACGATAAGTTCGTAACGACTATAGAATCACAAAAGTTAGATGCTATCAAAGTATCTATGTAGTTACCCGCATCACTTACCGTCTGTCCTGATGGTAAAGTGTATTGTGTACCTGTACATAGGGCTACATCATTTTGAGTCCCCATGCCACCTCCTGCTATACTACATCCTAATGCAAATATATTACAGGTAAATCTATCATTTCTATTATTCACCTCTTCACCAAAACTAACGCTACCAGCGAGGCCCCCACAAAAGATTCCTATATCACCAAAAATAAGATCATTTGTCATAGAATCAATAACAGCTGTAGGCCTCCCCATAACATCTACAGCTAAAACTGTATAGCCCGTGGATGGCACACCAGTAATTACACCTTGATAAGTTCCGCCCTGACTAAAGGATGGAACATCTCCAAAAGGACCGTTAAAAATATTGAGCATATTAGCCCCAGTCGCTGGTGAATTAGGATTTACATTTTCATTCTCTACGATATATCCCCACATATTAGCTTCTGCCTGCGTGGCAATAACAAGGTTGTTTGGACAAAGCATTGACCAATCACGGATTGACGACATAACATTATCTGGAATAGATGTTTTACTTAAGTCTGACTGTAGTAGTAGCGTATCAAAGCCGTAGTTACCAAGGAATATTATATCACATTCTTGCTCTTGAATATAAGGTAGAGTGATATTTCCTTCCATAACATTTAACTCTAGTGCACAATTTACTGTTCCGTTTGTACCAAAATTCTCGTTATTTAGCAGCTTACGTCTAAGATAGTCGTTCATGAGCACTCCATCTAATTCGTAACCGCAAGCATTGACGAAGGAATCAGGATAACAGTAGTCTTCTTCTTCTAGATAACAAATCTTTATAGTGGAGTCCTCACACTCACAATCTTCAGTTTGAGCAGATGATGATACGACCGATAGTAAGATAATACTCAATACAGTAAATAAAATAGAGTAATTTTTCATTTAGAGTTGTTTGTTCCTGTAAAGGCTTTTTAAAGCCAAAAATAAATTGACGCAATAGTAAATTAAGTGTACATTTTCATTAACAATATTTCCATATTACGGTCTATAGTATATATTAATAATAAGTTATTCTTTTCGAGATTTTAAATCTAATCTTAGTCCAATGTTAAAATTTAGAGTTGATGGTCTGATATTTACTTTATCGTCAATTGCCCAATCTTGCAGCTGACGTCGATAAATAAAACCATATGTAAGTATAAAACGACTATTGATTTCTGTATTAAATCTAAGACCTAAAATTCCTAATGATGAAATTGTACTACTACTTAAATATTCACTTTCAACCAATTCACTAATTCTTAAGTTAGTATTTATATATCTTCCACTGACTATCCGTTTTGAAATGCCAAATCCCCCGATAGCATCGACATTAAAAAATTTGCTCTTATATAAGTTATAAGATAGTCTTAGAGAACCTTCTATGAGTTTATATTGGTTATTATGTAGTATTGTACGATTTTCAATTTCATTCGTAGTTCTCAAACCTACATTAGTATATGTATTGCCTGAAAATACATTATAAATTACTGATGTTGGTCCTTTATCTAAAACTCTGACAACAGTATCTGACTCTGTAAACTGAATTTCTTCTCGTAGAATTTGATAACCTAGGGCTCCTTCTATGGATAGGCGATCTGTCATTTTGTATAAGGATGAAAGTTCTATAGATTGACCTATTCTTGGAGTTCTTGATTTCATCAGCGTCTTCCTATACAGCTCGTTTTCAGAGTTTACTCTATAATTAATTAAGTTGACTCCTGCAGAGAAAGCCAAAGACCAATTAGATGAACTGACAATTGGAGAAGGCTTATTTATCCCGATATTTGGATTCTCGAATTTCTCAGATGAGGTTTCCAAAAATGTTTGGTAAGTAGGTAATTTTCCTACATCGTTAGAGATAAATTCAGCACTTGAGATATTTTTGTTGGTAGTACTTTTTATTAAAGAATCGGTAATGTTTTCATTTGCTTCGCTAGTATCTATGAGACTCTCTTTTCCATTCAACGATTGGAGAGTTTCATTTCTAATATTGCCTAGAATTACTGAGCTTGACAATCCTATCTCAGAGGTTTCATTATTAATTGATTGCTTTGCTTCATATTCAGTTGCAACATTTATATATATACTTTTACTAGGAGTTTCATTATTTAAGTTCTCACTAATAGTCGCTTTGTTTTTAGCGGTCTCGTTAATAGAAGATGCAGCTACTCCAATATTATCTTTATTATTTAGTAAACCGCTGTTGTTTTTAAGACCAGCTGACTCTCCGCTTTTTGTAGCCATTATTTGCTCAACAGTATTATTTTGATAATATAAACTACCTATTACTATGCATAGCAATAAAATTATAAATGAAAACAATAAGTATATCGCTCTTTTTCGCCCAGAATTTTCAACTGGGCGCTCAATCCCACCTTCCAAGTCAGACCAGCTAAAACCATCAGGAACTGAAAGATTTTGTTGCAACTTTTCCTTAATTATTTTTTCCAAATTTTTATTATTCATATTAAAGCGAATTCATTAATTCCGTAAATTTATGGTCCTTCTCAATTTGAAAACTTATCTTTTTCTGCAGCCAAATTTTAGCTCTCGACAATTGCGACCTCGATGTCTCCGCTGTGATACCTAAGAATTCTCCTATTTCTTTATGTGAAAATCCTTCAATTAAAAACATGTTGAATACTACACGATAACCATCTGGCATATGACTTATTAGTTCTAATAGATTCTCCAAATATAGAGAACTCAACGCACCACTGTCAACACTTACAAATGAATTGTGATCAGAAAGCTCAAGTATACGCAGTTTTTTTTTTCTCTTGTAATCAATAATTTTATAAACAGCTATTGATCGCAACCAAGATTTAAAAGAGCCAGCGTTTTCTTGATAATTATTAAGCGACATAAACATGCTACTGAAAATTTCTTGAACCATATCCTTCAAAAAATGCTCAGGTATAAAATAACGCTTACATATAGTATATACATATGGCAAGAAAGCTTCATATAAGGACTGTTGAGCACGCGCTTGTCCAACTATGCACAAGGGTACTAATGCCTTTATATCTTGTTCTTTTAATGCCATTGATAAATTACTTACTCACAATATATCACTTTAGGAACGAAAAAACTACCTTCTAACTTACCAATTGGTTCCCAATAATCTATACCTCCGTCTACTGACTTTTCAAACATAGCAGACCATGTAGCTTGTACCTCATTCTCAGACTCTTCAATTGTAATAGTAAAGGGTTCAGACATGATTCTTCTGATTGCATTTTGCTCTTCAGTTAAGTAGATGGTAATAAATAGTATCTCACTATCTGTAGCATATGAAATTATAAAATCGTCATCTTCTAGTAAAATGATATTTTCTGTTTCTATAAATTCTGCATTTGTAATTTGGTAGTTTTTATCGTCACGATTGACCATTGTATCTTTCAAATCGCATACATAACCAGTAGCGTTGAATAATACAATCCTACTTCCATTATAATCGAATGACATCTCACCAGAATTAACATAAGTAGTGTCGATATCTACTGTATCCTCAAAAATGAATGTGCTATCGATATTATCATTAGTACAAGAGAATAATAAAATGACGTATGAGAGAATAATTAATATATAAATTTTCATAATTTAAATTCTTTTGAAAGAATACTGTTTAGTAATCTATTCGTTTTGAATCTAGGAATAGTTGCATTAGTAAAAAATAAAAATACTATTCAGTTTAATTAAAAGTGTTCTGCCTCTAAATTCCACTATTCACCTATGACGATTTTATTGGTTATGGAATATTGTTGGGATCGAGAATTTGCTTTTAAAATATATACTCCGTGACTTAAATCTTTTAGCGATATCGATAAGTTATTAGTACCGATCTCAACCTGTTCTTTAAATTGCCTTACTTTTACTCCTAATGTATTGATAATCTGGAAAGTGATGTTCTGCGTTTCTTGACTATTCAGTTCTATATTTAACAAATCATGAGCGGGATTTGGATAAACCTTCATCTCGTGAAGTTGAATATTTTGTTGGATTATAGATGTGGTCAATCGATTACTCACGTTTATATTATCTAGTATCACTTGATCTCCTAATAGATCTTTTCCGTTCAGGATGAGATCATATAGATTTCTGCCGATGAGTGATTTAGATTGAAAACAAATCTCGGGAGAGCTGCCAGCATAGTCACTTAAATCAATCATATAATTTTGAAATTGTGAGTTATCTTTGTGTCCATATGTTTCTGTAACTGGTTCCCCATTTACCAGAACTCGCATATTGGCAGCCCACGGATCTCTGAGATCAAATGAATTCCATAGTCCTAAAACTTGATGGATATGTAAATCATAGGATAAGTAGATCTCATTCCATTCTGTAGCGTCAATACACATACAGGTACGCGTCTCATAATCTAAATTCTTAGTCCAAATCTCTTCTTCTGATGTAACTAAATCTATTTTGAGTTCATTTTCAGACAGGTCCATGACGTCCCCACCTGTAAACATTAACGCTTGACTTTCATTACTATCGTCGAATCTATTTACAAGTGTATCTTTATCTACGCTTGATCCTAGGCGTATATTTAGTGAAGATACATCTGATGGATCATCGAAAGGATACATAAATGGATGAGTCTTGGATTCGGAAAATTCAATAGTTTGCTCAAATGTGTTATTGGTAAGGTCGGGGTCTTGAGGGTAGGTGACATCTACATTCAATAGATATATTCCGAAATCTTGTACCTCAAGCGTACCAGAAAGTGTTAATTCGAAAAAGCTTTCAGAGTCAATATCCTCTTCTAAAACGAAAATCTCTTCTAAGAGAGCGTTTTCCAAATCGACCCTAACTTTAAGTTCAGAACCAATCTCTAGTTTCTCACATCCTAAAAATTGCAATTTGATTATTGGGTCAATTATTGCTAGACCGCAGGCAGTATTTTGTTTCGGATGAATTAAATTAACTAACCTAATATCTTCATTTTGGACAACACCATTTTTAAACTGTGTTGCAATGCTATCATTCACTGAGTATGCATCTTGATCAAAATCGACCCAAGATTGTATATTGTAATCGCCAAAATTACTGATATCGGCTTTCTCCAAAAAGGTATAGCTTAGTTGATCATTAGGAGCTAGAGCTTTAGGCAATTCATAGGATTCGGATACAGGATCGTCTCCATTTATACTATAAAAAAAAAGGAGCTCAGAACCTAGAGGAAGAGAATCTCCACAAGAGTTATACTTGATATCTATAGAAACCTCTTCTTCTACTAAACCACAATCTGATGCGATATTATCTATACTTATCAGCTCAAGATCATTGCCGACAATAACTTCACCAAGTCCAACTGCTGACCACGCTAGGGAAGCATTTACCACTTCTCTAGAACAAGGTCCGAATAAATCTTCTGCAGCTTGTATAGATAATTCTCGGTAAGCACTATAATCTGATAGTTCTGTTAAGTATTCACTCAATGTTCTATAAACAATTTTTATAGCCCTTTCGAACCCAATCCCCTCAATGTTAAATACAACTCCATCTTCAGAAGTTCCAGCGCCTCCCTCAACCAAGTAATAATACCATAGGTTTCCAATAGAACTATTAATATGGACATCTGCGCCATTGATCCAATATTCTCCTTTATAAAAAGCAGGCATTTCAAGAGATTTTGGATCATTCATTCGTCTCAGTATTGCATTGAGTTGGTGTCCAATATCCCAGCTAGAAGTACCTTTGGTACTCTCTTCTATGGTAACTCCGAAAACATCACTCATAGATTCATTTATGGCACCTGACTCTCCTTGATACTTCAGATTAGCAGTAAATTCTGTCACCCCATGGACAATCTCATGAGCTATAATATCTAAGCTACTTAGCGGAACATTAGTGTCTTGAGAACCATTTCCATCTCCAATATAGATGGTGCTATTTAGATAATAGGCATTTCCCATAGCACCTCCACCCATCGGATCTTGAGCATGAACATTGACAACCAGATTGCCACCTTGACCATCCATTCCTTCTCTGCTATGCATTTTTTCAAAGTATTCGAGTGTTTTCTCTGACCCCCAATGACAGTCTACTGCAGCCTTATCTGACCACTCGTTGTCAGTGGAGCTTATCACCTTACTACCGTTTAGAACATCATGTGTTTGAATGATAGATTTGCCAGCTTCATCAAGCTTTATCATTTTATATTCATCTGTACTAACGGAATCAACGGTAAAAGTCACTGGACCAGAAGTATATAAACCCTCCGCGCTAGCAGGAACATTATGACAATGCATAGAACTGTATGATGACAGAATATTACCTGATACTGCATCTATATAGTAAATGTGCGCCTCTAAAGGATTTGAAATATAAAAGTTTACTTTGAATACAAATTTATAATTTGCTCTATCTGAACTGTAAGCATTATCAAACCATACTTTTTCAATTTCTGTCCTATAGGTGACATCTAAATCTTCAATTTCCCAACTCAATTTTCTGTCAGTCGGAAAATCCGATCTTATGCTACTAAAAACTTGACTTTCACTTATAACCTTATCTGGAGCAGATTTATGCATATTTTTTATCCAATGTCCATTTACAGATTTACTGCCAGATGGGTATTTGTGTATTGCAATTACGGCACCCTCCACGGGGTATCCATCAACAAATTGCTGCAGTCTATTATGCTGAATGCCCAGATCATCGATATGATCATATTGCATCTTTAAGTTATTACGAGGATCTATGCGAAGTGCAGTCTGGATTTCTACTACTGATTCAGCCTGTATCTGACTCAGACAAGTAAAGTCAAGATGTGTATTATGCTGACCCCTTGCGAAAGATGATGAGAATAGTAATATTAGAAAAAAACAACAATTAAAACCTGATTTCATAATCATAAAAAACTCTGCGTAACAAAAGGCACTCAAAAATTATATAATATATAGATTACTCCTTGAGGAGACTCTAAAACCAATAAACATTAAGCGCATCTATTGATATAGTAGGATTATTCTTTATTACCCTTATCGATTCTTTGCCTAAATCGTTGCATGGCCACTGTATAAAACATTTATTGGCACGGCTTTAATCACTTCAGAATACTAAAGTTGGATCTAATACTAAATACTTTGAGGTTTGGCAGAGATGGCCTTGGAGATGCAAGGTCGGCACAGACAATCACCAACTATGATGATTTCAATTGATTATAGCATTCGTGTCGGAGCTAGCGACAGAGCTCGGCGGAGTGCAGCGAGCAGGATAAGAGATCGCAGCGGCATCCCATAGTCTTGCCACTGGCAAGACTATGGGATATAGTGTAGAGCTCGGTCACGTCTTGACGTAGGCTTTTTGCCAAGTCAGGATCGTGATAGCCCCAACCCATTTAAAACAGAGTAGATATTATTGCTAAAGCAATCTAGACCTAGTCGCTATTATTATTGGTCAATCCCAAAAATATCTCTAAATTCATGCATCTTTAAAATGACAGATACCATGAATAAAAAACAGTTGATAGAATGTGTTCCGAACTTCAGTGAGGGGAACGATATGAATATAATCAAGCAGATCACGAATGTGATAGAAGCTGTGGATGGCGTAAAGTTGTTAGACGTAGATCCAGGTAAGGCAACGAATCGTACGGTGGTGACTTTTGTGGGGGAACCTGAGCCAGTAATAGAGGCGGCATTTCAGGCGATAAAAAAGGCGTCGGAATTGATAGATATGAGTAAGCATAGTGGCGAGCATCCACGGATGGGGGCTACAGATGTGTGTCCACTGGTACCGGTGTCAAACATCTCGATGGAGGAGGTCGCCAAATATGCACATCGTCTTGGAGAAAGAGCGGGAAGTGAACTGGATATACCGTTCTATATGTACGAGGCAGCGGCGACAAAGAAGGATCGCAGAAATCTTGCAACAGTGCGCGCAGGGGAATATGAAGGGCTTTCAAAAAAACTGGACAAGCCTGCTTGGAAGCCAGATTATGGGCCTGCAAGATTTAATCCACGTGCGGGAGCTACGGCAATAGGGGCAAGAGATTTCTTGGTAGCCTATAATGTCAATCTTAATACAACCTCGGTGCGCAGAGCTAATTCCGTAGCATTTGATGTGCGAGAAAAGGGTAGGGTTAAGCGAAAAGGCGATCCAATCAATGGACCAATCGTAAAAGATAAAAAAGGAAACCCTGCTCGGACTAAAGGTGCTTGCAAATCGGTAAAAGCTATCGGCTGGTTTATAGAAGAATATGGTGTCGCGCAAATATCCATGAACTTAACCAATATTTCTATCGCTCCATTGCACGAAGTGTTTGAAGCATGTGATAAAAGTGCAATTAAGCGTGGAATGAGGGTAACGGGTTCTGAACTTGTAGGCTTAGTTCCGTTAAAAGTATTGATCGATGCGGGTAAGCATTTTTTGAAAAAGCAAAATCGTTCATTGGGTGTTTCTGACTCTGAGATTATAAAGATTGCTGTGAAGTCATTGGGACTTGACGAATTGGGCCCTTTTGATCCAGCAAAAAAAATAATCGAATATCAACTGCGTGATGCTGGATATGCTCCGCTGCTAGAAATGGACTTGCGTGAGTTTGCAGATCTGACGGCTTCTGAAAGTCCCGCTCCAGGTGGTGGATCTATTTCTGCTTACGTGGGTGCGCTGGGTATCTCGCTAGGTACTATGGTTGCTAATCTTTCTGCAAATAAAAGGGCTTGGGATGATAAAGTGGCGTTGTATTCTGAGTGGGCTGTAAAGGGTCAGCAACTGAAAGATAGTTTGCTCGACATGGTGGATGAAGACACAAAGTCTTTTAACAATATCATAGAAGCTATTCGGCTGCCGAAGACGAATGACTCAGAAAAGGCGGATCGTTTGCAAGCGATACAAGATGCTACCAAGTATGCTACAGAAGTACCCCTAAAAGTGATGGAAATCACGGATGCAACTTTTGAAATTTTGAAAAAGATGACGGTGATTGGAAATCCGAATTCTGCCTCTGATGCGGGTGTTGGTGCCTTGTGTGCACGCGCAGCTGTGCATGGTGCGCACTTGAATGTGAAAATTAATGTGGGTGGAATTGAGGACAAAAAATTCGTCGCACGTGTGTTGAAGCAAGCTGATAAACTAGCCAAACAAGCTGATAAGAAGGAGAAGGAAATATTGAAACTCGTGAATAAGGCGATAGCTTAACAAACGAATACCGCTTATATGCTTTAAAGTTAATATCAGTAGAGGCATAAAGTTTATGACTCTACTGTCATTTTAGCACAATTTTGGTACAGTATATTGTGTTTACAAGCCTATAGACCTAAATTTAATAATAGAATAGACATGAAAAACTTCTTCGTATTAACTGTGATCTTCAGCTTTTTGACCGTATTGAACCTGCAAGCTCAGCAGGACAAATATACTTACCTTACGGATAAGAAATTTAATCAGTCTGAAGATTTATTTGGCTACACCTTCGTGCCTAGCACCATGGAAGTAGCTCAGGCGGGTCAGACAAAAGCTGGAGAACAAATAGAAATAAGTGCAGGTAGCTATAAGTTTGGAATAGCACGTGGAAATCTTTTCGTCAAAGGAGAAGGTCTGGATGGGGTACACAATATCAATCAAATCAATACTACTGAGTTCGGATTTCAGCTAATGCTCATGAATGCACGAGATCCTAAGCAGCAAGGTCATCTAAAAATATTTAAGCTCAAGTCATATGTAGATGCGCTGGTATTCAAGGCGAACAATGATGCGCAGGAAGTCATATTTTTGTTGCCTGAGATAAGTAAATCGCTTGGTGAATCTGAAAAAGAATACTTTACAGATAGGAATGATGTGTTTATCGAATTTGAAGAGGATATCTGGGGTTCTGAAATATTTCCTTTTTTCAAGACCTTTATGCCCAAACGCGTTTATCAACGCGTACAGAAACAGGATCAGGTAAAGATATCTTTCATAGAAACGGAACGAATTATAGAGAAAGGAAAAAAGAAAAATGACGATGTTGTCCTTTTGATGAATGAAGAAGTAGCAGAGGAAGAGGTTGCTGCACCTATCGCAGATCTAGAGCCTCAGACGGCTCCAGTGAAAGAAGAAATAATTGAAGAAGAGGAGGAAGAAGAAGACGACATGCCTGCTTACTTCAAAGTAAAAAAGAAAGATTCTGTCGAAGAAGAAGTTGCAGAGGTGATCGAGGAAGTAGTAGAAGAAACACCGATAAAAGAGATAGCCGAAACGGAATCTTTATTTGCGGACGATGAAGTCCTGACAGATAAAAAGTCCAAAAAAGATAATAAGAATAAGAAAAATAAATCCACTGACAAAAAAGTAAAAATAGTAACTGAATATGAAATCCTTATCAATGACTTTGTATTCAATGATGATGGCAGCCAAGAACCAATAGAGAGAAAACTTACAGTAAAGGATTGGAAAATGCGCCAAGACGAATCTGCAAGCAACCCGAATGAAGTGTATCAAATAGAATTTGAGACGAATAAAGGATCTGTATACGTATACTTAAACGGATCTAAAAGAATAACCAAAATGGACTGCGGTGAGATCGTCTACCTTATGCGAGGTATGTAGTAGCTCTCCGCTACTAGAAACTAAATCCGATAGAAGCTTGCAAACTCAAGTTTCTATCTTTATCATCTCTCAATACTAAGTCCTCTGAGACTAATGATCGATCGGACTTCTCGTCCGTAATATCTGCTAATCCATAATTAAATCTAGCACCAATAAATAAGCTCTTGTTGATATAAAAATTTGCGGAGGCATGTACCCCAAAATCAAAACGATTGAAGAGTCCCGTTTCTGCTCCAGCTTGGTAATCATAGTAAGCTTTGATTGTTTTAGGAATCTTAAACGAAGTACCGTTAACCATGCGAATTTCTTCTCCATTTTCTGGAATAGACTCCCCAGCTTCATCTCTAAAATATCTATAGTCTAAGCTAAGTCCTCGAAAGGCATCTTCTTCTGCCTGACCATCAATCGTAAAGCTCATTTCTCCTGCTGCAGTTGAACTTATCAAAACAGCAACATTAGCCCCTGCCGAAAGCTCTAGCCACTTGAGTGGTTTGACGTAAATAGATAATGGAATATCGATATAGGCATTAGAAATATTGATATTCATAGATCTAAATCCTGTTTGAGACTCCACTGTTTCTCCTACAAAAGAAGAAAAATTGGTATAAGAGGGGCCTTGAAAGTCATATCGTCCTCCTTTTTGAGAGAAAAGAAATTCTCCTCTAGCACCTACTATTTCTGACAGTTTGTAGTTAACTGCAATACCTAGATGGAATCCAGAGTTTTGATCAAAGGATTCTAAATCCACCCCTTCAAGCTGTTCTATATCCTCCGTATTGATGCGGGAGAAGTTTAGACCAGCCTTGAACCCATAAGAAAATTCTTGAGCAAGAGTAGATGCTACATTTAGGAAAGTAAGAAGCGAGATAATTAATATTTTCTGCACAGATATAATGGCTTAATAAAGTGTTATTAAAAATTTCAAATTGTGGTTACAAACCCAGTCTATCTAATCAAAAGAATTAATACTGACCTTAAAAAGAGTGAGTTTCCTTGGGATTGGTTGGCTTTACTGTAACGTTTTAAGGCTCAAAAATAAATGCAAATATCGCTTTTTTTGTAATGTTAAGTTCAAAATGGGTCAAAATTCGAACATTTCTGGCATTTATTATGTCTTTAGTGTTAATATATTGCTAAATAACCGACACCTATTGAGATTAACCCGTATATGAGGTACATTGCACAAGTATTATAGAAACATGAAGCACTTTTTACTTTATATATTTATATTTTTTAACACCTGTTGTTTTGCTCAGCAAATAACGAACAGTTTTGTTAATGATGACTTATATGGTGTAAGCACTTCTTTTAGCAATACAGACCCTAAAATATCTATTTTTCCAAACCCTACCTCGGATTTCATTGTCATTGACGACGAATCGGGTGAAGTAGCTACCGCTACTCTCTACAATCTATTAGGTAAGGAAGTTATCTCTTTTAAAGTTTCAAGTAGTACAAAATTTGACTTGATGGACTTTCAAAAAGGAATCTACCTGGTGCAATTAAAAGATGCGCAAGATAAGATCATCCAGACAGTTAGAATTCGAAAGATTTAAGATAAGTACTTTCCTACTATCGGCATTCTTCTTCCCATTCCAAAAGCTTTTCTCGACACCCTTAATACTGGTGCAGTTTGATATCGCTTAAACTCATTGATGTTAACCATTCTCAGAATCCTTTTCACCAATTTAGCATTGTATCCCATCTCAATAATTTCCTCTGGTCCTTTGGTATTTTCTATATACTCGAGCAGGATATCGTCAAGTATATCATAAGGAGGCAGACTATCTGAGTCTTTTTGATCAGGTCTTAGTTCTGCGGAAGGTGGTTTAGTAATGGTATTTTTAGGTATTACTTCTTGATCTTTGTTTATAAATTTAGCTAAGGCAAAAACTTCAGTTTTGTAAACGTCTCCTAGTACGGACATTCCACCGCACATGTCTCCATAGAGTGTTCCATACCCCACCGCCATTTCACTTTTGTTGGAGGTGTTGAGCACTATATTCCCAAACTTATTACTCATTGCCATTAATAACATCCCTCTAATTCGCGCTTGGATATTTTCCTCCGTTACGTTAGATTCTGTCCCAATGAAGTGCGGATCTAGCAACTCTTCATAAGCATGGTACACCGATTCAATGGGCATGATGTCGTATTGGATACCTAAGTTGGCAGCCAGTTGTCTTGCATCGTTCACAGAGTGATCCGATGAATACTGAGAAGGCATAAGAATACAGCGGACATTGTCTTTTCCTAGAGCACGTGCTGCCAATACTGCAGTGACAGCAGAATCAATACCACCTGATAAGCCTAAGATTGTTTTCTTAAAACCTAGTTTTTGAAAATAATCCTTGATGCCGAGTATCAATGCATCGTGGATTAAGTTAATTTTATCTTTTTCTTGAACCTGCTCTTTTTCATTGTTAAGTACATCGTCCAACTCAAAACACCGGATGGTTTCTTCGAAAAATGGTAGTTCCGCATGTATATTTCCGTTAGGAGCACCAACTAGAGAGCCGCCATCAAAAATTAATTCCGTCTGAGCTCCTATATGATTCACATAAAATAAGGGAACCCCGTACCTGTTCAGATTTTCTTTTACAATGTGTACTCTATTCTGAGCATGTTGGTAAGTAAACGGGGAGGCACTAACGTTGATTACAAAGTCTGGTTTTTGGCTGCTCACTTGATCTAAGGGGCATACCGTATAGAGCGGATTCTCATTGCCAATATTCCAAATATCCTCACAGACCGTCAATGCGATTTTTTTTCCACGGTAGGATACTAGATTAAACTCGGTAGCTGGTTCAAAGTAGCGGTACTCATCAAACACATCATAGGTAGGCAGTAAAGCTTTATGTTGGATATGAAGGACTTTTTGATCCGCTAAGAAGTAGGCAGAATTGTATAAGTCTTTGCCCTCTGGAACTGGATTGCGAGTCGGACTCCCTACTACTATTGCAATATCCGTGGTCAACGTAGTAAGTGTTTTAATGGCATTTTCGCATAAGCTGATAAAATCATCGAAGTCAAGAAAGTCTCTTGCTGGGTACCCGCAAGTAGCCAATTCACTAAAACAGATGATATCCGCTTTGTCTTCTTTAGCACTTTCTACTGCGGTAATCATCTTTTTGACATTTCCCTCAAAGTCTCCAATAAGGAAATTCAACTGTGCTATTGCTATTTTCATATTTCACTTAACTTATGTAATCTTTCGCAAAGGTAACATTTAATAAAATTGTACCTTTGGAAAATGAGTAAATTCATAGTTTCCGCAAGAAAATATCGTCCAGATCTATTTAAAGATGTAGTCGGGCAAGAACACGTAACAAGTGTACTCAAGCAGGCCTTGTCTACAGGCAAGGTTGCCCAAGCATTCCTGTTTACAGGGCCTAGAGGAGTAGGCAAGACGACTTGCGCAAGAATACTAGCTAAAACGCTCAACTGCCTTAATCCAAGTGAGGATTTTGAGCCTTGTAATGAATGTAGCTCTTGCGAATCATTTGCTAATAATGCATCCTTTAATATTACAGAGTTGGATGCTGCGTCCAATAATGGTGTTGAACAAATCCGAAATCTCATAGAGCAGGTTCGTTTTCAACCGCAGCAGGGAAAAAGCAAGGTATTTATTATTGATGAGGTGCATATGTTGTCTTTGCCAGCATTCAATGCTTTTTTAAAGACACTGGAAGAGCCTCCCTCCTATGCTTATTTTATTCTTGCCACTACAGAAAAACATAAGATCATTCCGACCATACTTTCCAGATGTCAGATATATGATTTCAAAAGAATACAAGTCAAAGATATCATTACCCATTTGCAGGGTTTGGCAGAGAAAGAAGGCCTCAAGGCTGACGAAGATGCGCTGCATTTAATCGCTCAAAAGGCTGATGGTGCATTAAGAGATGCGCTTTCTATTTTTGATAGAATGGCGAGCTTGAGCAACAAGCATATTACGCTGGAGGTGGTTACTGCCAATCTAAATATTTTGGATTATGATTACTATTTCAAAGTTGTCGATCACTTATTGATGGCGGATACGGCAAATATTTTACTCACTTTCAACGAAATAGTGTCTCGAGGATTTGAACCAGATATATTCATGCTTGGTCTAGCAGAACATGTGCGTAACCTATTAGTCGCCAAAGAAAAGGCTACCCAGCCATTGCTCGAGGTAAGTGAAAAACTGGCAAAAAAATATATTCAGCAAGCCGTAAATAGTAGCCAATCTTTTTTGCTGAATACTTTACACTATCTCAATGAGTGTGATGTAAACTTCAAAATGGCGAAGAATAAGAAACTTCACTTGGAACTATACTTAGTAAAAATAGCGCACATCAATCGAGCAGTACAAGTTCATTTAGATGGTGGTGGCAAAAGTCCGAAAAAAAAAACGGCTAAAATCAATCATCCAGTAGAAAAATCAACAGATCAGGTAGATAAGCCAGAGGTGACAAAGCAAACTATTGCACAAGCTGTCATAAGTGAACCTAAACAAGATTTAACCCAAATAATTGCAGAACCGATAGTGCCGATTGGTAGCTCACGGAAGGAAACCACCGCACCAGAAAAGGAGAACATTTCCTCCACTGTAGAAAAGGAGAGTTCAGCTCTGGTAGTGCCAAATCAGGAAACGCCAAATCAAGAAAAATCAGCACCAGAAAAGCCAAAAGAGCAAGGAACTGCTGCAGCGGTAAAACCCAAGCTACCCACTCCTAAAAAAGGATCCTCAAATCTAAAAGGAAATTTAGGCGCATTGGCTACCCCGATGCTTTCATTAGATACTATTACCGAACAAGTAATAGAAAAAGCTGCTGAAGAAAAGAAAATAGTCAAGAATGAACTTACTATGGAAAACCTATTAGCTGTTTGGGCTGAATATAGTAAAAATGTCGAAAGCAATTCCGTTAGAACTACATTACAGGATACTGACCTGAGTATAGCAGAAGGTACGATCATATCTAAAGTCGGCTCTAAAGTGGCTGCTGGTCACCTACGAGAAGAAGCTGGTCTGATGCAATATTTAAGAACCTATTTTGGCGCTCCTGGCCTTAAGAGATTAATAGAAGTCGATACGAAAAAGCTGGAGCAGCTGCAAAAAGTGCAGAAAACATACAGCTCAAAGGAGATCTTCACCAAGTTTTGCGATAAAAACCCTTTGCTAGAAGGTTTGACAAAAGAACTGGACTTTTATCCAGATTGATTGATATTGGTGGCAACCATATTGAAATTATAAGCATATGGCTAAGGTAGTAATGGGTTTGTATTCGTTATTTTTGAAAAGGAATCCAAAAATATCGAAACTACAACCACACTTTTCTGTTCTATCAATTAGACACTTTTCAAATTCGTTTTAAATGACTGAACAATCTTTCTGGTACTTAGAAAATATCGATCTTTTCGGACTTATGTGTCCGAAAAAGTTAGGCGAGTCTGATGTCCAAGAAAATAACAGTAGAATTTTTAAGAAAGGGACTAACATCTATCTTCCTAAAGATGATGCCGATAAGTTGTTTTTTATTGACGAAGGCAGGATCAAAGTTGGTATATATGGTAGTGGTGGAAAAGAAATAATCAAGGCAATTCTAGGAAAAGGGGAAATATTTGGAGAATTGGCCCTGGTAGGTGAATCCAAAAGAAGAGACTTTGCACATGCTATGGAAGAAACCAAAGTATGCATAGTGAGCATTGATGAACTTAAATTGCTTATGGTTGAGAATAGCGGTCTTCAGTTATTGCTCATGAAGCTTATAGGCAAGCGTGTACTAGATGTGGAAAAAAGACTGGAGTCACTAGTCTTTAAAGATTCTCGTACTCGAATAATAGAGTACCTCATAAACCTAGCAAATACTAAAGGGCAACGTGTTGGTTATGAAATGCTGGTACGTAAATTTAATACCCATCAAGAAATAGCTAACCTTACAGCTACTTCTCGCCAAACAGTAACGACCATACTTAATGAACTTCGTAGCAAAAATCTGATCACCTTTGATCGCAAGAGGCTACTGATAAGAGATATGGAAATGCTGCAAAAAGAAGCACTCGTAATCGCTGGATAAAATATATCTTTGGGGCAAAATAAATCCATCGTGTATAAACTGCTCAAACCTTTTGTGTTTTTACTTGATCCAGAAAGAGCACATCATCTTACCATATCTCTTCTGAGAATTCTGAAAAAAATTCCAATTCTCGGTTCTTCCATTATCAATAGTTGGCAATACACAGATCCTAGTCTGCGGCGTAGTTTTATGGGCTTGGACTTCCCTAATCCTGTGGGCTTGGCTGCTGGATTTGATAAAGATGGTAAGTACTTCGAAGATATGTGTGCCCTAGGTTTCGGATTTATAGAAATTGGTACCGTCACTCCCCTGCCTCAAGATGGAAATCCTAAGCAACGCTTATTCAGATTGATAGAAGATAGAGGGATCATCAATCGAATGGGTTTTAACAACGAGGGCGTAGTCGCTATGGTAGAACGCCTTCGCAACAGAAAAAATAATAGAATCCTGATAGGTGGTAACATCGGTAAAAATAAAGTAACGCCGAATGACAAAGCAGCGCTTGATTACCTAAAATGTTTTGAAGCTTTGCATGAGCTAGTTGACTACTTTGTAGTCAATGTAAGCTCTCCGAATACACCCAACTTAAGAGACCTCCAAGACAAAGAGCCACTCACAAAATTGCTCACTAGTTTGCAAGAAAGAAATAGTAATTACCCAAAGCGCAAGCCTATTCTTCTAAAGATAGCCCCTGACTTAACAGATGAGCAACTAGATGACATTCTTGACATCGTGAAAGATACAGACATTGAAGGCGTAATTGCTACCAATACTACCATAAACAGAAGCGGCCTAAAAGCGACCTCGAAGGAAATAGAAAAAATAGGTAATGGTGGTTTAAGTGGCGATCCACTCAAAGCCAGGTCTACTGAGGTAATCAAGTATTTGGCAGATCGCATGGATAGGCAGAAGATAATCATCGGTGTAGGTGGTATTAGCTCCGCTGCGGATGCGATCGAAAAGCTAGCAGCAGGTGCAGCGCTTGTACAAGTGTATTCTGGTCTAGTCTACACAGGCCCCACTCTTGTTAAGCAAATAAACAAAGCGTTGGTTGAGCAAGCTAAAGCGGAGAATGTGTCTTCTATAGCATGATGCACGTGCATACCCCAATCGGCGTAGCGTAAGCTTAAGCCCTTGCAAAGCGGAGCTGCGCTAGAGGCAAGTGGTGGTAGTGGTTCCTAATAGTAGAGTCGTTGCATGCAACGTCTCTACTATTAGGAAGGAACGGACGACACGACCACGCCGCAGGCAGGTGGGTGACCCCAAATAAACACAATCAACTATGCGTAATCTACTGAACACGAATCCTCTCCTTCTTTGGCACTTTTTTGGATATAGGTATATCGCTCACCGTCGAGTAATCCTCCCTTTAAGTAATATAGTAATACGCATGGAAGGGAATAAAACTTCAATTATAAAAGATACTAGAATCTGGATAGTGGCAATCACTATCAGCCTTATCCTTTTGCTAACGTTGAATGCAAATTGGGAAATGATCCATATAGTTTGGAACTAGATTTTCTGGTCTAATCTTTTACAATTTTCAAGCTTAAATCCATACTCTTCGGAGAATGCGTTAAGGCTCCTGAGGAAATATAATTGACGCCCGTGTTGGCAATATCTCTTACCGTTTTGAGGGTAATCCCACCAGAGGCTTCCACTTCGTAGCGGCCATTAATAATCTTCACGGCTTCCGCCATTTTTGGAATTTCGAAATTATCTAGCATAATGCGGGTAACTACGTTTTCACCAACTTTCATAGCTTCATGCATCTCATTGAAATCTCTTACTTCGACAGTAACGCCAAGTTTCATATCGTTAAGCTGAAAATACGCTTCTACTTTTTCTACTGCCTTGGTAATACTACCACTAGCATCAACGTGGTTGTCCTTGATCATAATCCAGTCATAGAGACCGTCTCGATAATTTGTGCAACCCCCAATACGTACCGCCCACTTTTCGATAAACCGAATAAGAGGAGTTGTCTTTCGCGTATCTAAAATAGTAACGGGAATACCTTCAACCGCCTTTTGGAATTGGCGACTCATGGTAGCCACCCCACTCATGCGCTGCATAGCGTTGAGCAAAAGACGTTCTGCTTTTAGCAAAGCTTGAGAATGACAAGTCACATAAAAAGCAATGTCTCCATACTTTACTTCTTCACCATCTTTTTTGAGCACTTCTATAGTAGCTGTGGGATCAACATAGTGCAACACATGCTGTGCTAGCTCTACACCAGCAATAACGCAGTCCTGCTTAACCAGTAGCCTTGCCTTATCCATATTCTGACTAGGCACACAAGCGAGAGAGGTATGATCTCCACCCCTAACATCCTCTGCTAATCCCTGCTTGATGAAAGTTTGAATTTGATCCTTTAGTACCTGATCCATGTCGTCTTAGCTCTTAAATTATTGTACTTTAAAATAATACTCCAATACGCAATGTAATACTGCCCATATTGACGTTGCTGCCTTCCTTACGTACTACTTCATACATATCATCTATAGGTGTAGTAGGATCTCCCGTTTCAAAAGTACCAGACGCTTGATTTGCATTATTATCTGTAAGGTCAATAAAACTATTATTGTAATACAAACCAGCTATTAACACTGCATTCGAAGTGAAAGAGTATTCAACTCCTCCTCCAAGACCCCAAGAAAAATTGATAGGCGTAACATCTTTATTAATATCTAAATCTTCTTCATTGATACCCGTACCTTCGATAGATCCTCTAGACTGTGCTCTAAAACCAAGTGTAAAAATTGGAATTTCAGCAAAATATCTAAAATAACCGATCTCATCAGTACGCATCTTGAGCCCTAAAGGAATCTCTATATATTGTATCTTATAGCCCAACACTACGCCATCAGGCAAAGGCTTTTGACCTGAATTAAGATTAGGATTACTCAGTTCAGATTCTGAAAAGAAATTGCCTCCTATGTCGTGCTTAAGTCCTCCTCCCTGTCCAAAGGCAAAACCTAAACCACCAGTGATGGCATAACGATCTGCAAAGTAATATTCGCCCATGACACCAAGTCTAAGGCCGATATTGCTACCATCTCTATTGATTGTGTTATCGTTACTGTTAATCCAAGTAAGATTTGGACTAATTTGAAATCCAAATCTAATGTCGTTCTGTGCAATAGCTTGGTAGAAAAATGCAAAAAATATGATCAAAGTTATAAATGCAATTTTTTTCATTCGATTGAGTTTTTAATATTAATACAATACATTCGTGATAACGTATGGATGGCAAAAAAGTGAGCATCCTTTCTTAAAAATTTCTCAAAGTTAACTTTAATGTCTAAAAAGCTGAAAAATAAGTTCACATGCTTAAAGAATCATGGAATATTCCTGTGTTTATGCTTATTTACATGCGTAATTCTATTCACCTGTGAATCTGAAGAACAAATTCCTGATGTTTCAGATATAAAAGCGGAGGTCAATATTATTCGATTTGACCAAGCTTTCCAGCAGATAGATACGCTGGAGGCAATGGCTTCCTTGCAAGCATTAGAGGAAAAGTATCCTAAATTTACCCCTTTATTTTTTAGTCGAATCTTGCCTTTAAGCGCCTCCAATGCACAGGATCAAAAATCACTTTTGGCAGACAGTGTGAATAAGTATCTCAAAGATGAATTTGTACAAAGCCTTTACGACACAGTGCAAATCGTGTTCCCTAACTTGGAAGATGAAAAAACAGAACTGCTACAGAGTCTTCAATACCTAAAGTACTACTTTCCCCAAACTGGTAGCTATAATGTCTATGCTTTTATTTCTGAGTTTGGGTTCCAGACCTTTATCATGAATGATGAAGATGGAAAAGAAGGTCTCGGGCTTGGGCTGGATATGTTTTTAGGAGCGGAGTATCCCTATAAGTCGTTGGTTATCAAAAATGCTTCCTTCTCAGATTACATCACTCGTACTTTTAACAAAGATCACATTGTTAAAAAACTACTCGATGCAATCATTGCAGACCTTATCCCCGATACTAATGGGGAGCGATTGCTGGACAAAATAATCAACACTGGTAAACATCAATACATTCTTGACAAAGCGATGCCATTTACCTCTGATACTATAAAATGGGAATATACCTCCGCCCAAATGGCCTGGGTCAATGATAATGAGGCCAATATATACGTACATATCCTTGGTGAAGATTTACTTTATGAATCAAAGACCAAAAAGATAAAGTCTTTAATAGATCTCAGCCCCAACTCCAAGGGAATGCCTGCGGAAGCTCCTGGAAGAACAGCAAACTTTATTGGTTTTAAAATTGTAGATAAATTTATGGATCGAACGGGCATATCTATAGATAGCTTGCTCAACATTACAGATGCTCAAATGATTCTAGATCAATCTAGATATAAACCTTTAAATAGGTGAGAAAAGAAAAAATATTATCTTTGATATCATTAAATGATACTGTTATGGCGGAAAAAATAGTTCCAGTAGTCGACTTATCAAAATTCACAAGTGGCACTGCAGAAGAAAAATCAATTTTTATAAAGAATTTAGGCAAGGCGTTTCACGAAATAGGCTTTGTAGCAGTTAGGAATCACGGAATTCCCCAACCTTTGATTGATGGATTTTATGAAGCCGCCAATGATTTTTTTGGATTGGATGTAGAAACCAAACGCAAATATGAAGTACCAGGACTTGCAGGTCAACGTGGGTATACTTCTTTCGGAAAGGAGCACGCTAAGCAATCCAATGTCGCCGATCTGAAAGAATTTTTTCAAATAGGGCAAACTGTACGGGATGATGATCCGATCAAGTCTCAATACCCTGATAATGTAGAGGTAAAAGAACTTCCTCAGTTTAGCAAGATGGGCAGTGATCTATATGCAAGTTTTGAAGTGGCTGGAGGCCATTTATTGAAGGCTATAGCGATCTACCTAGAACTCGGAGATACTTACTTTGACGATAAAATCCATAATGGAAACAGCATATTAAGAGCTATTCACTACCCTCCTATCAAAGAAGCTCCAGAGAGTGCGATCAGAGCAGAACAGCATGAAGATATAAATCTGATTACTTTATTGGTAGGTGCTTCAGCTGGCGGATTGGAGCTCTTAACCATGGAAAATAAATGGGTAGCAGTAGTCCCAGAACCAGATGAAATAGTGATCAATGTGGGAGATATGCTCCAGCGATTGACTAACAACTATATGAAATCTACTACCCATAGAGTAGTAAATCCTCCAAAAGAGGAATGGCACTTACCAAGGCTTTCTATGCCTTTTTTCTTGCACCCTAGATCTACCATGGACCTGACTTGCCTGGATACTTGCGTAAATGAGACCAGCCCACTAGCTTATGAGCCTATTACAGCTGGAGAGTATCTGGATGAGCGATTGCGTGAAATAGGCTTAAAAAAGTAAGTTTACGCATAAATGACTGTGTTTGGTCGTTTTAATAAGCGGGATTGCTCAGTTTTACTTATTTTTGTAAAAAGAAATCAATATGCTAAATATATTTTTATTTGTGTTACCAGGTGGTATGGAGATCGTTTTGATTGTATTCGTGGTGCTCTTATTGTTTGGAGGTAAGAAAATACCTGAGCTCATGCGTGGATTGGGTAAAGGAATAAAAGAATTTAATAGTGCCCGTGCTACTATTGAAACGGAAATCAAAGAAGGAATGAAAGAAGGCGATAAGAAGAAAATTGACGATACCAATACGAGTACCTAGGATATACCAGCTCTACGCTTAAGAATAAAAAAAAGCAGTGCCTTCGGCACTGCTTTTTTTATTCTTCGATCCACTTAGCTAATTGCTCCACATCCCAATCTATAACCAATCCTTTCGCTAGCCGCATAGCTACTTCTTTTCCATACAGTACTTCACATAAATATAAAGCTGCTTCAAATGACTTAGCGCCTCCCGCGGAGGTGATATACTTCCCATCGTGGACAAATAGAACTTTATCCTTTACTGCTAAATGAGGAAACATCTTCTTATACGCTGCTATATCTGAAGGAAAGGTAGTCGATATCCTATTATCTAACAAGCCCGCCTTTGCCAAGACAAAAGCACCATCACAATGTGAAGTAACGTACATCGCTTCTTTATCTATCTTTTTAATCCACTCCAACATCACCGTATCCTCTAGGTCTGAATCTAAATGATGTTCCGCACTAGGAACGACCAATATATCTATTCTCGGCAGCTTTTCTCTGGTATAGTCATAGTCTGGGAGAATACGCACCCCTTCAAAAGTTCTAATCGGCTGAGTCGTATTGGCTACGATGAAAGTATTCATTGCTTTGATCCCTTCTCTATAAATGGTATGCTGAAATATATCATAAGGGGCTGTCAATTCTGTGTTAAACACGCCATCCATTATCAAAAATGCCACATTGTATCTTTCTGGCTCTACAGTAGGTCGATCGCTGACCAATTGCTTACCGCTATTGCAGCCCACTAAAAAGAACAATAGATACATATAAAAAAATAGATGAGAAAATCTAAGCATAGTATTTTACTTTAAGATATTTTATCAAGACGCCTTTAGGTGACCTTGCACCAAAATTAGTATTTTGCCAAACAATATGGATTCAAAAAATAATATACATAAACTTATCCTCGGCCTCAAAGTAAAACAACTAAGAACAGCCAAAGGATATTCATTTTCGTCCCTATCAAAAATCTCAGGTCTCTCAGGATCCTACCTCAATGAAATTGAAAAAGGAAAGAAATACCCAAAAACAGATAAACTTAAAACCCTAGCAAAAGGCCTCGAAATTCAGTATGAAGATTTGGTCTCGACCGAAATGACTGGTAGCTTGGCTCCGCTTGCTGCACTAATAAAATCTAATTTCCTTAATGAATTACCATTAGATCTTTTCGGTATAGAGCTAAGCAAAGTGGTCGAAATTATTGCCAACTCCCCGCTCAAGGTGGGTGCATTTATATCGGCACTCGTTGAACTGAGTCGTAACTACCAAATGCAAGAAACCAATTTTTACTTTCTTGCTTTACGGGCCTATCAAGAAATGAATTTAAATTATTTCCCTGACCTTGAAGTAGCAGCTCAAAATTTTATCAGCAGATTCCAACTGCCAATGGGAGCGCCTATTTCATCTGCTATGCTCTGTGAGATATTAAAGAAAGACTTCAACTATAAAGTAGATTTAACTACACTCGGCAAGGGCACAGAACTCCGCGATGTCCGCAGTATTGTTAACGAGAAAAAAAGAATCATATATTTGAACCCCAGACTAAACGATATGCAACAAGCCTATCAACTTGGCAAAGAACTAGGATTTCTATATTTAGAATTGAAAAAAAGGCAGTTCAGTTCGACCATGGTCAAAGTAAATTCCTTTGAAGAGGTCTTGAATAATTTTAAAGCTGCCTACTTCTCTGTCTGTATTTTGATTCATAAAGAAAGTTTACTGACCGATCTCAATACTTGGTTCAAACAAAAAACTTTGGACCCTGTCTTTTTATTAAAAATCTCCGAAAAATATCGAGCCTCAACTTCCGTATTGTTCCAGCGGTTCAATGTCCTACCTCATTACTTTGGAATTAAGAAGATTTTCTACCTACAGGCCAAACATCACTTAGAGAAAAACGCATTCGAATTAGAAAAAGAGCTTCATCTAAGTAAAAAACATATTCCACATTCTAACCTCATTTCGGAACACTATTGTCGCAGATGGCTTGCGCTGTCAAGTCTCAGGCAACTCTACCAAACCGCTAAGCTACCAGAGCTATTTCAGATCCAAAGATCTCACTATATAGGTACTGATGATGAGTACCTCGTACTGACCAATGCCCGAAAATCATATCCGTTGCCAGATACCAATACCAGTGTATCCATCGGGTTGCTGTTAGATGATAATGCACGAAAAACCATTCAATTTCACGATGACCCCAATATTCTACGCAAAGACGTCAATATCACCTGCGAGCGATGTCCAGTGACAGATTGCAAGGAGCGTGCAAAAGCACCATTAATCATAGAAAAGTTAAGTAAAAGACATAAACTAGAAAAGAGTATAAAAGAACTACTCTAAAGACAAACTATTTAGTATTTATTTGTTGTTTGACCGTATACTACCATCTTACTTATTAATCCTTTTTACATATGTGTATGTTCAGATCCACAATTGTTACAGTATTGGTTTTCTCTACACTTTTGGTTAACGCCCAAAAGGCGTATTGGTCGAAAATAGCTAATACCTCTAATGATCAGTCAAATACTAGGCGTAATCTTGATACCAACGCATTATATCAACTGCAGACAGAACAACTACAAGCTTTACTGCCCAATAATGATCAAGAACATAAAAATACCATTTCCTTACCAAGTCCCAATAAAGGCGAATCCACTTTTTATGTCTGGGATGCGCCTATCATTCAACCTGGACTAGCAGAAAAATATCCATCTATCCGAACTTATCTTATTCAGGATACCGAAAATCCGCTTATCCATGGCAGGATGAGTATGACCGCAAAAGGAATGAAAGCCTACATAACTTCTCCCGACGAATCATATTTCATATACCCTGACGATGCAGAGAAAAACACATATGCCGTCTTTTATAATTCTGAGTATAAGAGACAGGACTTTAATTGTCAAGTTTTACATGAAGATCTGCAAAGCCAAGATGTTTCAGAGCGCACGCTCACTCAGATAGGAGAAGTAATAAGAGAATACCGGTTAGCTGTTTCTACCACAGGAGAGTATACCGCGTATCACGGAGGCACCATTGTAGAAGCTCTAGCAGCAATTGTAGAGACTATAAATCAAGTCAACGTAGTGTATGAAAATGATTTCTCCGTACGATTTATTTTGGTTGATCGCAATGATGAATTGATTAATCTAGATGCGTCAAAAGATCCTTTTATCAATAGTAATGCTGGTCAGATGTTGAGTTCCAATGCAGATTTTATTAATGGCCGTATAGGAGTTGGTAGCTACGATATGGGACATGTTTTTGCTACAAGCGGAGCAGGATTAGCTTCTTTACGTTCTGTTTGCAGTGACCGTAAAGCTCAAGGCGCAACTGGTGTGTTTCCACCCGAAGGCAAAGCTTTTGACATTGACTATGTAGCCCATGAGTTTGGTCACCAACTTGGCTCCAACCATACCTTCAACAACTGCGGCAGTGGACAAGAAGTTGAAAATGTTGCTTTCGAACCTGGCAGTGGAAGTACTATCATGGCGTATGCAGGAATCTGTGGATCCAACAATGTACAATTTGGCAGTGATCCCTACTTTCATGTAAGCAGCTTGATTCAAATAACCGATTGGCTAGAAGGCCAAGGAGGAAACTGCGCGGGACAAACAGACTCAGGCAACAATGCGCCTATTGTAGAGGCAGGTGAAAGTGGATTTTTTATTCCTATCGGTACTCCTTTTTTCTTAGATGGAGAGGTGAGTGATCCCGATGGTGATCCGCTTACCTACTGCTGGGAACAATATGACAGGGGCCCACTATCTGATTATGGAAACCCTAGAGGCAACGCACCTAGCTTTCGCTCCCTCAAACCAACAAGCAATCCTAGAAGATACTGCCCAAAATTAAATTCTGTCGTAGACAACCGATACGACAACTCTGAAGTCCTCCCAGAAAATTCTCGTGACTTCACTTTCCAGCTTACTGCGAGAGACAATAAAGTAGGTGGCGGAGCTGCCGCCTGGGATATTATGTCTTTCAAAGCTACGGATGAGGCAGGCCCATTTGTAGTCACCTCGCAGAATGAAGACGATATAATCTGGGAATCTAACCGTCAAGCAACGGTTACTTGGGATGTCGCCAACACCGACAAGGCACCCGTCAATTGCAGTAAAGTTAACATTGTCATGAGTAAAAATTTAGGCTTTTCATTTGATATCCTACTTGCTGAAAATGTAGACAATGATGGGTCTGCTTCTTTCATCGTACCTGATGCTGCTATCTCCAACTTTGCGCGTGTACAAGTTGTCGCTGCGAATAATATTTTCTACAACGTCAATGCCGAAGAATTTAAAGTAGTGCAAGGCGTAGTATCTACACAAGATGCAGCTTTCGAGCACGCCATTGATATTTTTCCCAACCCTAGTGATGGTGAGTTCACAATCCAATTGGGCAGTACGCTTCACCCTAATGCCAAAGTAGAGATACTAGATATGCAAGGAAAATTACTCGATCAGCATCAGTTAAATTCACAGCAGCAAACGATCAACTTGGCTGTACCAACCGGCTTGTATTTTCTAAAAATTACACAAGATCAGAAAGTTGCCTATAAGAAGGTAGTCCTCACTAAATAGTGGCCGGTATAAAAATCTATTTATTGGTGGGGGCCATCCAGAACTATCGTCTGGCACGTGTCGTCCGTTAAATCCCCCTGCCATCGCCACTGACCAAGCGCAAGGGGGATATCACTTCCACCACTTGTCTCTACGCGCGCTGCTTGTCGTGCTTAGTCGCCTGCGGCGAGACGCAAACACACGCACAAACTATCTAATTGTTCTCAGCAGATCCCCATGAGTTTAGGTTCGACTTACGTTCCATCTATTTTTTGAACCATCCCAAACAGGAACTATTCTAAATAAAACATACGCCCAATTAACCTTAAACAAAATCTGTTAATACCCCGTTAATAAACTAAAATGATTAGGAATGTTAACTAAGAAATTAGAAAAAGCGCTCAATGAGCAGATGGAAATGGAAAGCTATGCCTCCTTTCTTTACTTATCCATGGCTTCATGGTTTGACAGTGTAGGTATGGAGGGATGTACGAAGTTTATGTTCCGTCAGTCAGAAGAAGAAAAAGAACACATGCTCCGTATATATCATTATATATTAGAGATGGACGGCAAGGCTATTATACCAGGTATCAAGCAGCCTCCGAGCAAATTCAAAAGTGCAATCGAAGTATTCAACGCAGTATATGCACATGAAAAAAAGGTAACTAAGTCTATCAATAATCTAGTGACCTTAAGTAATAAGGAATCTGATCACGCTACCTTCAATTTCTTGCAGTGGTACGTTGCCGAACAGATGGAAGAAGAAGCGCTGATGAGAACTATCCTTGACAGAATAAACCTTATCGGTGAAGGTCCACAATCACTATATTATATAGATAAAGAAATTGAGAAACTGAATGTAGAAGAGGCCGCAAAAGAAGAAGGAATGTAGCAGCGCTATTGGCTTTTTGGCTATAAGCATTTGACTGATTAAAAACAACAAATCCCTAAATAGCGTTGACCGTTATTTAGGGATTTTTTATTTTAGGACATCTCTATTAACTACATTCTTGGCCGCTTAGAAAATAAAAAAAATTCCTAAGCGAATTTAAGCAGATCATACTTCGTTGTTCATCAGTCGCATAGCTAAGGCTATAGAAAAAGCTTTTTATTTGGATATTGCATGCTGCCACAGGCATGTGGCAGTTCCTTCCTCAACATGATCCGCTGGATCATATTTGCTTCGCAACAGTCACTCTTTCTTTCGATCCAAGAGCATGTAAGTAGAGGTGCCCTTTACTAAAAGCTAATCACCTTGTTAAAACCTAATAACCTAGCGCCTTCTTGAAAACGTATAACCTAGCGCCTAAAACCTTTCTTAAAAACTAACCCTCGTCACCCCCTTTCTCCCCAACAATATCACCCACCAATTTTATTGCGCGAATACCTTTCAAGTTCTCCGTCCGACTATATTGCTCTACCCAGAAATATTGCTTTCCTCTCTGCTCAAAGAAAATTGACTTTTGGAGCGGCAGGAGGTAGGTACATGATTCTGCACTACACGCTCCTTTCCATATACCCAACTTGTTAGAAATATCTAAAGACAGTGTTGTCTTTTTCATCTTATCGGGCTGCTGACCAGTATATATATTTACGTATACATTTTGATTTGGAAAACTGGTCAGATAGTCTAGTTCTAAATATAAATCATATAAGGCATTGGTGTCCTCTACCTGAAATTCATACTTGAGTATATTATCGTAGTGCCATCCACTGTCAGGTAGATCTTGATTGATAGAAAAAGTGTGCTGCTTATTACAATTACTCATAAAGCAGACGGCTATAATCAGTAAGCTATACCGAAGTATTTTCATCCTAAAATACTAGTTAAAGTAGTCCTTCATTTTATCAAAGAAACCTTTATCAGATTTTCCTGGTGTTGGGGTAAAGTTACTAAGTGTCTTCATCTCTTCTAGCAACTCTTTTTCTCGACTGCTTAGTTTCTTAGGTGTCCAGATGTTGACGTGGATCAGTTGGTCTCCTTTTCCGTATCCTTGCACCGCTGGCAATCCTTTGCCTTGCAGTCTAAACATCTTTCCTGCTTGTGTTCCAGCAGGTACTTTTATTTTTACTCTACCATCTATAGTAGGCACCTCAATGGATGTGCCTAAGGAGGCATCCGCAAAATTGAGATACAATTCGAATATCAGATTTGCCCCATCCCGCTGAAGATGCTTGTGCGGCTTTTCTTCAAACTTGAGAATCAAGTCTCCAGCTGGACCTCCTTTGGCGCCCGCATTACCTTTTCCACGTACAGACATTTGTAGGGAATCATCTACTCCAGCTGGAATATCTAGCTCCAAAGTTTCTTCTTCATATTTACGGCCTTCTCCTTTGCAAGAGCTACAGTTAGCGGTAACCATCTGACCAGAACCGCTACAGGTAGGACAACTTACTGTAGTTTGCATTTGCCCTAAGAAGGTATTTTTCACTTGTCTCACATGTCCGCTACCCCTGCAAGTGCTACAAGTACTCACAGAATTGGCATCCTTTGCGCCACTTCCCCCACAGGTGTTACAAGCGACTTGTTTCTTAACTTTTATTTTCTTTTTTACGCCTTTGGATATTTCCTCTAAAGTCAGTGAGACTTTGATCCTAAGATTACTACCTTTTTGCCCTCGCGCTTGTCTACCACGAGAACCACCGCCGCCGCCGCCGCCAAAAAACGAATCAAACCCACTGTCGCCAAATACGTCGCCAAACTGAGAGAAGATATCTTCCATATTCATACCGCCGCCACCAAAACCATGACCTCCAGCATTCCCGCCTACACCCGCATGGCCAAAACGATCATACTTCGCACGCTTATCGTCGTTACTAAGTATCTCGTAAGCTTCTGCGGCTTCTTTAAACTTATCTTCTGCTGCCTTATCACCAGGATTACGATCAGGGTGATACTTCATTGCTATCTTTCGATAAGCCTTCTTGATCGCTGCTGCCTCTGCGCCTTTTTGTACACCTAATATTTCGTAAAAATCTCTTTTAGCCATGCTAATTTATTTCTTATTCAATTGTATCTAAAACTTATTTCCCAACTACAACTTTAGCGTGGCGTATAATTTTATCGTTGAGTAAAAATCCTTTTTCAATAGTATCGATAACCTTTCCTTTCATTTCTTCCGTAGGTGCAGGTATTTCAGTTACGGCTTCGTGTATTTCTGCATCGAATGCTTCACCGTTGGTTTCCATTGCCTCTAGACCTAGATTTTTGAGCGTGGTATGTAGCTTATTATAAACCATATTTACACCATCAGGGAATACCTCTTCGCTGCCTTCGTCATCTGACATTTTCTTGGCGCGGTCAAAATCATCCACTACTGGAAGCAATGCAGCTATAGTATCCTTAGCAGCGTTACTCATCATATCCAACTTTTCCCTTACAGTTCGTTTTTTATAATTTTCAAATTCTGCTAGCAGACGTAAGTGCTTATCTTTAAGTTCACTTTTCTCTTCTTCGAGCGTATTCATTTTCGAAACCCCAGGATCCAATGCCTCTTCAAGATTCTCCTCTGGAGATTCATCAGTGAGCTCTACCTGATCTTGTATTTCTACTTCTTGCTCTTCTGTATCTTTACTATTCTTTTTTGCCATTATGTTTTTCCATTTTTTGAACATACAATGGGAGTGCATTTACTATGCCAGCGGCTTTTTTCCGCCATTTTGGCATATTATTCAATAATTAACCTGTAATTTGGTCTATCCCTTGCCATCTATGACTTTCGCCATCTCCTCGTAACTCATATTTACCCCTATAACATCGCCTTTTGGCCCTATCAAATACTTGGTAGGTACTGATCGCACTCCATACAAATCTGTAGCTATTTTAGCGTTCAGAATCTTGAAATTTGAAATGGGATCAAAGATATGATATTCCCATATTAATCCAAGCTTGTCTATAGCCCGTTTTGTACGTTCTAGATCGCCTTCACGCTCCAAAGCTACACTCACGATGTGAAAATTATCTGCGTCGGGAATTGTCTTGTCATAGTACTTTTGGTGCATTTGTTTCAGCATAGGCATCTCGCTTCTGCAGGGCCCACACCAGGTACCCCAAAAATCAAGAAGCACATAATTCCCTTGTAGATTGCTCAGCTTAAATTCCGTCCCATCCACCAGCTCGGTATTAAAGTCGGGCGCTATACTACCTCCAGTAAACTTTGGAGCCATGATTAGATACTTCACCAGGAACACTAATATAACTGCGGCTGTAAGGAGGAGAATTCGTTTCACCGATTTTTTTCTGTTGTTCATAATTATATATTTTTAGACCGAAGTAGTCCTATCTTTTAATTTGTCTTAACTTGGCATCCACTAAAATAAACATCATCATGGTCATAGATCCAAAGAATATCCCTACTGCCGATTTACATCAATACCTACTGGGCTCTGTCGCTCCTCGACCCATAGCACTTGCTAGTACAATTGATGAAAATGGAATTGCAAATGTAGCGCCCTATAGTTTCTTTAATGCTTTTAGTTCTAATCCGCCCATACTAGTCTTCTCTTCAAATAGAAAGGTTTCAGATAATACGACCAAGGATACGCTGCACAATATAGAAAATAACAAGGAGGTGGTTATCAATGTTGTGTCACACGACATCCTGCGTCAAATGGCACTAAGCAGTGTGGCTTTCGCTCCTACCGAAAGTGAATTTGGCAAAGCTGGTTTCACTCCCCTACCCTCTGAAGTTGTAAAGCCATTTAGAGTAAAAGAGTCTCCAGTGCAGATGGAATGTAAGGTGCAAGATATTATCCCACTAGGCTCGCATGGTGGTGCTGGTCACTTGATCATCTGTCACGTAGTTCGCATGCACATAGACGATCGTGTCCTCGATGAAAACAAAAAAATAGATCCGCAAAAAATAGATTTAATGGGTAGGCTTGGTCGTGCTTTCTACTCCCGCGCTTCTGGAGACAGCATTATGAAAGTTTACCAAAATGTAGGAAAAATCCCGCTAGGATACGATCAGATTCCAGAGCACATAAGGACATCCACTATTCTCGTAGCCAACGATATTGCACGTCTAGCTGGGCAGCTCTCTACACCAGATGCGGAAGCTATTGCAGGGGTTAAGCAATCATTTTCTGATATCATATCCTCTGGCAAGGAAGCTATGCACAAAAAAGCAAAGGAGCTTATTGAAAATGATGAAGTAGAAAAGGCGTTTGCTTTGTTGATGGTATAGGGGGAGGGGGGAGTTTTGAGTTTTGAGTTCTGAGGTTTGAGTTCTGAGGTTTGGATTTCGAGTTTTTGGGTTTCGAGTTTTTGGGTTTCGAGTTTTTGGGTTTCGAGTTTTTGGGTTTCGAGTTTTTGGGATTTTGGGATTTGAGGTTTTGGGATTTGAGTTTGGGTTTTTGAGTTTTGGGTTTTGAAAAATATAGAACACGAGAGCGAAGTACCTCTATAATAAATAACGCAGAAGTAAAATTGCGCACTTTTGTTCGTGATACAATTGATACGCCAGTAACAGAATAACATATTTCCAATCAATAAAACCTCTCTTCAATTCTCTACACCCCTGCGCTCAGGGGAGAAGTGATATGAGCTGCACTAGACATCTTATGAAGGAATGGCTAGCGACGGATGAGTGAATACTTGGAGCGAATACTAGCTAGCCATATCCTGAATAGATGTCTGGTGTAGTGAATACAAACGGATCACCTGAAAAAGCGCCCAAAAAATCATCATTTCCTAAATAATTTTCTTCGAATCAAGCTAAAATAGGATAGCAATACGTTTACCTTTATGAAAGGAATGCTGTACCATATTTTAAAAAAAAACTGACAAAAAAAAGAAAGTAAATATGCATATCAAAATAGTTTTGCTCGTCGCCACAATCTTTGCAAGTAGTATAGATGCGCAGGCGCAGATCAAAAAGAAGATCGACTACTACGAACTGGACGTGATCAAGGGGCTATTTTTTCAACCCAATACGGTGGATCCATATACAGGCCTAGCCTTCCTAGACTACCCCAATGGAGATAAGCAAATGGAAGCACCCATCAAGAATGGCAAAATTGACGGCAAGGTAAAGGAGTGGGAACGCAATGGAAAAAAAGTGTACGAAGCCGAGTTTGCCGATGGTGTTCAAATCGGAAAAGAGGAGCAGTGGTATTCGGATGGATTCAATAAACTCCTCGTCAATTATCAAAATGGAAAGGCCAATGGGATGTGTACAGAATGGCATCAGACGGGCGGTAAAAAATCACTGGGTGAATTTGTCAATGGCGAAGAAAATGGGGAACACAACTGGTGGTATGCCACGGGCACAAAAGACCAAACTGTAAATTATAAATACGGTAAAGAGGATGGCCCAATGAAAGCGTGGCATGAGAATGGAGCAATAAAACTGGAGGCCCATTATGTGGAAGGCAAGCTGGAGGGGCAGTACTTACTCTGGTATAGTAATGGTCAGAAAAAAGCAGATAAGACTTATAAAGATAGTATTCAAATAGGAGAAGCGCAGTACTGGGCGACGGATGGTAGACTGGTAGGACGGGATGTCTTTTCTCCAACGGGCGTCTTGCAAGAATCTTATAATTATAACAGTGGCAGTATTAAGGTGAAAAATGATCATTACGTCCAAGTTGTCAATACGCAGAATTCACATTATCAAATATCCTTGCAAGCAGATGATCGTATTTACTTTGTAGATAAAGCGCAGGATATTACTTATTCTTTGGACGGAATGTTACTGCAGATTTTTCAATATCCTACTCCTACTGATGTAGATGCCGCAAATCCACAAGCTGTATTCGACGCTTTTCTCGCAAAAGAAAAAAAGTTTATTGAAGAGAATACAGAAACAGAAATTGAGATTAGTCAGGAGGCTAAAGTAAGTAAAGGTGGAGAATCTTATTATTACTGGCACTTTGCTTCACCCTCAAGTAAGGATGCTGAACAAAAAGCAAGGACTGTCCAATCTGAGCATTACATAACTTTTATTTGTAATGACCAAATTTTAAGTTTATATTCAGTTGTGACAAACTCTGACGAGCCTGCGAGCGTTTTAAAAATGTTGACTACAATAGCGGAGTCCTACAAATGTATGAATGAACCAATAGATTTAAATGCAATAAAAACGGATTACAGATAAAATCCTGTACGATTATAAACTTATTTATAAAGCATGCCTAAATTAATTTTTCTTTTATTTTTTCTGCCCTTTTCGGCATTTGCTCAGGAGGTTACTTTTTCTGATGACTTCCCCATAAAGCAAGATATTGCCTACTACCTCATAGATAATATGGAAGATAGTTTTGTCCTTTTTCGGGATATTCCTAGAGATCGAAAGATCCATGTGATGGATGACAAGATGATGAGTGCGGGAGAAGTACCGTTAGAATTTCAATTTAAAAATCCTAGGATTTTGGATGTCGTGCGCGCTAGAGACAATCAGTTTAGTGTCATTTATACTGCCAAAAAGAAGGGTACTAAATATCTAAGAATTGAAAATTTTGACAAATTTGGGATACTTAAAGATACACTTACTATAGAGTCCTCTTCAGGTATGATAGAGATGCCAAAGTATGAGATAGAAAAGTCAGATGACGAGTCTATGGTTTTGGTATATAATGTAAAGTATGATAAATCTATTCGCGCTAGCCTTGTCGATATTAAAAATCTAAAAGTAATTTGGTCGCAGCATTTTGAAGATATCCCCATTGAAAATCTATTTCAAATAAAGCAATATGTAGTTGGTAACGATGGCTCTTTCTGCTTGGTACTCCTTAAAGACAATTCTAGTCTCAAAAGAGATAAAGCTCGATTTGAATTATATACTTACCAGATTAAGACAAAAAAGTTAGTGGTTCAACTTGTACCCTTAGAGGGAAAATTGAGCGCCGAATGTTTATTCAAATTTGACAATCTCAATCGTAGTATTTTAGCTGGAGGGCTTTATGCTGAAAAAAATACCATCAAAGCACAGGGATATTATTATCTCAAAGTACCACAAAACAGCACTGCAAATACTGCTGAATACAAATTGGAGTTCACACGCTTTGAGCCTGATTTTCTGAAAGAATACTCCTCTAGAAAAAATGTCAACGAAAATAGTGGTATTATTTCTACCCAAATCAGAGACCTCGTCTTACGTAACGATGGGGGCATGTTGCTGGTCGGTGAAAAGATAGAGTTAAAAAGTAGAAATAGTATAAATGGCCCGATTAGTCGTGACCCATTGATGGCGACTAAGGCTGATTATTATTTTGATCAATTGTTTATGGCCTCTATACACCCAACGGGTAAACAGCACTGGATAAATGTGTTTCAAAAAAATCAGTATTCTTTTGACGATGGGGGTATTTACTCGTCTTATTTTGTATTCGTGGGCAAGCAAGGACTACATCTAATGTTTAACGATGAGGTGCGGAATCAAAGCACTATTTCTGACTTTTTAATTCAAGGAGACGGCGAATATAAGCGGCGAGCGATTATAAATACCGTCGGCTTAGATATCCGTATGCGCATCCGCGATGCCCTTCAGGTCGGCGCCAATGAGATTGTTGTCCCCAGTCAATATCGTAATAAACTGAAGATGGTGAAGTTTAGTTTTTAAAGGGTGGAATATCTATATTAATTCCTATCTACGTAAAAAAAAATTACCCCAAAACTGGATTCCCCTTCAACGTAGGATCTTGATTAAAAATCACACAATACTTGCTATGCAAATCAGGTAAATGCTGCTTAAAAATAGTCGTGTGTGTAAAAAACAATGTTACGCCCACGTGCTGCGGATTAAGCCGTTGGACTTGACGATATTCATTTTCCTGTACATCATCAAACTCCCCCGCCTCTGCGTAGACCTGATCCATGGCAGGTAAATTCATATACTCATGCAAGTAAGACTTACTGAATCCCGAAATTTTTTCTACCTTTTCCCAGAAGTCATCAGGAAGATCTGGAAACTTAACAGACGTATTATTTTGCTGGAAAGCATTCGCATATTCATGAATACCAATGGCATAGGCCGCCGATCCAAGATTGTAATATTGCAAGAGTTGCTTCGCAGAAAACATGATCACTTTATCCTCCAGAAATGTTTCGTTCGTATGAAATAGATCAGGCATTTGCGGCGTAGGAAATGGGTTTGGATAAATGACAACCTGGTCTGTTTTTTTTAGTAACCAATTTTCCATTCCAAAAGTAAGCTGTACTAGACTACTAGCTGCAAAAAGCATAATATCAGCAGGAATTCTACCGAGCGGTTTTTCTTCATCTTGCGCAGCTCTGCTACTACCTCCATCAAAGTATCCACCTGTCTCTTCGGTGCCTTGATCTGCCAACTCGCCCATGGGCATAAATTCGTTGGCCCTAAAGTACAGGGTTAATCTATTTTGAAACTTCTGTCTATTTTCTACAGAAAGATTTTGATAGTAAGGAACATGATTGATCAAAAGCAACTTGAAACCATTGGATAGTTTTGGTGGATTTTTTTTCCACCACCACCAGTCAACTTCATTACCGATAAAGTATAGAAATATAGTTACAAATCCAGATACTAAAGCCAGCACTTCCCATATACCCGTTTCATTAATAGCAAAAGCATTATTATCATACACTCGGTAAAGAGCGTAACACAGGAGTATTAAAAAAGGTAACATGATTACGCGAGAAGCCATTGGCAATTAGTTTATTATCTTAACGTAGTTTGTCCTAAAAGTACTGCTTACTATATCAAAAATTTCAGAACTTTTTGCACTTGTATATATTGTTTCGGTGCCTGCGGTAGTAAACTTTTTTGTACACGTAAAAAATGGCTATGCTCAATAGTTCCTTCAACACGGAAGCTACCTTTAATCGGGCTATTACACTTCAAACTGCCGCTTCAAATCATCCATATCATAAGTAATAAAACACTTCCTACCCCAAGGATTGGCATAAGGCATCTCACAGCCAAACAGCTCATCTATCAGCGTCTGTACTTCTTGCTCATCCAACCGAGTTCCTCTTTTGATCGTCGTACTTCTAGCTAGAGACCCAGCCACCGTCGTTTTAATATCGCTATTGAGTTCACGATTTTCACGCTGCTGCTCTACCAGTGTTTGGATGAGCTGCTCTGCATTTACACTTTCACTACACTCTGCAGGCAGACCCTGCAGCACAAAAGTATTCTTACCAAATTCCTGCACATCAAAACCCATTTTATTAATTTCAGGCAAGATCTCTTTCAGCACTTCACTATCCTGCACACTGAGTGGAATATTTATGGGAAACATCATCGTTTGCGTATGCTGCTGTTGCTGACTTAGACTGTATAGGTACTTTTCATACAAAATACGCTCATGCGCAGCCTGCTGATCTATAAGTAAATATCCGGACTTGATCGGACTTATGATATACGTATTGTGAATTTGAAAAGCACGCGAAGTGGATCGTTTCTCTTCGTGAATTAGCTCCTCCTGATCCCATTGACTTTTAATCGTTGTCATATCCCCCATGACCTGCTCTACAGGTCGCGGCATATCTATATTCTCCAAGCCTTTATATAGTTTCTCCCAGTTTTGCAAATTATTAGACTCCAGACTATTCGTCCTCGTAGGTCTTTGGGTAGAAGTTATTCCATTGGCCTTATTACTGCTAGGGTCCCAGTGCATTTTTGCCGTAGGCTTGGCCTTAGGCGCTTCCGCTTTTATGTATGCCTTGGTGATACTCGGGTCTTGCTCAAAATCTAAGGTAGGCGTGATGCTATATTGCCCTAGTGCATGCCGAGCAGCTACCCTCAGATAATTATAAATAATTTTTTCGTCCTCAAATTTTATTTCCTGCTTCGTGGGGTGCACATTTACATCTATGATTTTTGGATCCATTTCCATAAAGATTACATAAAGCGGAAAGCTATCATCAGGCAGAAGACCATCGTAAGCATTCATCACAGCATGATGCAAATAACCCGACTTTATAAAACGATTATTGACAAAGAAAAACTGCTCTCCCCTGCTGCGTTTCGCAAACTCAGGTTTAGACACAAATCCACTAATCTTTACAACATCCGTTTCCTCACTTATCGGTACCAGTTTTTTATTTCCATTCGCACCTAATATGCCTACTATCCGCTGACGCAGATTTCCAGGGAGAAGATGAAACACTTCATTTTCATTATGGTGAAGACTGAAGAACACCTGAGGATTAGCAAGTGCTACTCTAGAAAATTCATCGACGATATGCCTATTCTCTACCGAATTTGATTTTAGAAAATTCCTGCGCACAGGTACATTAAAAAACAAATTTTTCAAACTAAAACTTGTCCCTACCTGACACTGACAAGGCTCTTGAGAGATCACAACAGACCCTTCGATCACAATCTTAGTCCCCAGTTCCATATCTGCCTTACGCGTTTTTATCTCTACCTGTGCTATCGCCGCTATCGAAGCCAACGCCTCTCCCCGAAATCCCATCGTCGTCAGCGCAAACAGATCGTCCGCATTTTTTATCTTAGAAGTAGCATGTCGCTCAAAGCTCATCCTCGCATCCGTCTCCGACATTCCCTGCCCATTATCTATCACCTGTATCAGCAGCTTACCTGCATCTTTCAAGATCAGTTGGATTTGAGTAGCACCCGCATCTATAGCATTTTCTAGCAATTCCTTCACCGCAGAGGCGGGTCGCTGAATCACTTCACCTGCCGCAATTTGGTTAGCTATAGAGTCAGGAAGTAGTTGGATGATATCCGACATAGTTGAGATCGTAATATTTACAAAAAGAAAAAATTAGCTCCGCCGAACAACTTATTCGACGTATTCTAAAATGGTATGTAAATTTACGTTAACTAATAGATAAGACAGTAATACCAGCACTATTATTATTGCCAGCAAAGTATAGTTTGACCTCCGCTTGGCGTCTCTGCGGATCAGTTTAGCGTCAGCGCCCTTATTTCGCCCATTTCGGAAGCTCCCTGACAATCTGCCTTTTACATCGTCAGCCGTGCCCTGCGCTTTGCGTCTTGCCAACTCCGCCGCCCTCCTTTCGAGTTTTTCTTTCTCTGGATCCCAAAATCGAGGTTTATAGTCATATTGACTAGGATCAGGCGTTTTTAAAAATCTGAATAATGCCATGCTTTGTATTTATCCTTCTAATGTACAGATTCATTTTCAATCTTTAGTGGTGTATCTGCCCTTTATTTTTATTCCACTGCACCACAGGTGCTCGCATCAGGAGACTATATATTAAATTTTAAATACATATTTCGTAAGCTTTTTTTCGAAGGGTTTATGTTTTGGGGTCTACCACTTCTGCGTATTACCATGAAAATATGGTAACACGCAGAAGTGGTCGGGCCATTCGGAGCGCCGCTTCGCTTTGGTATAGCTGGCGAAGAGGCCAGCTACACATCTCCTTACAGTCGATCTCCTACTACCCCTAGCCCAAGGAAGAAAATTTAAAAATTATGAATGTAGCGTGCCCATAATTATTTCTCGAAAGATCATGCTATTTAGAACACAAAACCTATTTTTTGTCGTAGAAGAGTATTGATAAAGGGTAGGATTAAACCTACCTTTACGGCTTTTACTTTACGATAGCAGAAATACTTCCAGTCCAATGAGCGATTTTATCAAGCACGAGTGTGGGATAGTGCTTATCCGCCTGCTTAAGCCACTTTCTTACTATAATGAAAAATATGGTACACCATTCTATGGTTTGACCAAATTATCGCTGATGATGCAGAAGCAGCGCAACAGAGGGCAAGATGGTGCTGGTATAGCGACCATCAAACTCAATCCTGCGCCTGGCACCAAATACATAAGCCGCAAGCGGAATACAACGCCTAATAATTACCTTGCAGACCTATTCAAAGGCGTCTACAAGCGCTTTCAAAAACTCAGCGATAAAGAGCTGAATAATACTGCATACCTCAAAAAGAATTTTCCCTACATGGGCGAATTACTCATGGGACATCTCCGCTATGGAACACATGGTGACAACAGTGTAGAGACTTGTCACCCTTTCTTGCGCCAAAACAACTGGATCAGTAGAAACCTAGTCCTTGCAGGAAATTTCAACTTAACCAATGTAGATGAGATGTTTGCAGAGTTAGTAGAGCTAGGTCAATATCCAAAACAAGTTTCTGATACCGTAACAGTTTTAGAAAAGATCGGACACTTTCTTGACGACGAAGTACAAAGACTGCATACCTGGTACAAAGCAGATAACTACAACACTGCTGAGCTGAACGATCTTATTTTTGAACACCTAGATGTGCAAAGATTACTCAAGCGCGCTTGCAGAAAATTTGACGGCGGCTATGTGATGGGCGGTATGATCGGACACGGGGATGCATTTCTGATGAGAGATCCACATGGTATCCGACCAGCTTTTTACTACCAAGACGAGGAGGTCGTAGTAGCAGCGTCCGAGCGACCAGCCATCCAGACTGCATTCAATGTGCATCACTCTATGGTACATGAGGTTCCTCCAGGATCTGCCTTGATAGTCAAGAAAAGTGGAAAAGTAAGCATCAAGCGTATTCACAAAAAGAAACCAATCAC
>Ga0114956_1000147_pt1 | contig 43360 bp, 39 predicted proteins | sample MaitaG_FD_87304 | JGI IMG/M metagenome (GOLD analysis project Ga0114956, IMG submission 87304) | Marine algal microbial communities from Maine, USA - Maine_Asex2 metaG | ecosystem: Host-associated > Algae > Red algae > Unclassified | place: Maine, USA | collected 2015-01-05 | reverse complement strand
GACATCACAAACTCTCCCGGATTCAATCAATTACCGGATGAGGTTACCACCGGAATGTTTCCAACCGTCTCCAACATAGAATTCTCTGGTACCAGGTTGTCATTTGATGTAGAGGCGCCGACGCAATCTGGCTTGACCAGTTACATTTTTTCCGATGAAAATTTGTCCAGTTCTGAGGTGTCAGTGATAAATCCGAATGTAAACGAGGTCAGCGCGGATACTGATGTGCAAAGATTATCTGACGGGACAGAGAAAATGGATTGGTTCAATAATTTTGGATCGACCATGGCTTATCAGGAAAACCCTGACTGCTCTGGTAATCTATCATGGACAGAGCATAAGCAAGATTTCACTGATCCAGCATTTGAGCTATCGGTAAATCTGAATTGGTCGTCTCCTGACACAGGTGACATGATTGTTGATTATGTTATTTGCTCCGCAACCGACGCGGGTGGGAATGAATGCCAATCGGGACAGTACTGATTTAATTGTGGTATTTGAACATCGATGCAAGAGACTGTCTAATGAAGCAGACAACAAACCTTATTTTCACCTATTTTATTTTACTGGCTGTTTTCCTTACTGCTACTAATGTTCATGCAGCCAACGATTCTGTAGTGCCTTCTATTTCTGGCTCATGCGTGCAAATAGTGAAAAGTCCGAAGGTCTTAAATGCCAGTCAGGCTGAATGTGAATGTGTACTTTCTTTGATGCATGAACACATGACTGAAGAAGTGCTGGTAGTTCAAATAGAATACCTGAAGGAGCCAGATCATAAGATACGATCGAATCTCGAATGGGATCTGATGATCAAGCACGGCGCTCACAATGTGTTGGCCCAAACAAACAAAGTCAATCCCCTTGCCATCGAGCAATGTGGCACTGATATGCGCTCGACCCGACTGAAACGAAAGGAGAGCGCTGCAAGCCTGACCAAATCTCCAGCGACGGTCGATGCAAAGGATAGCCCAGTCAACTCTGATGCAACTAAAAAAGATTCTAAAAATGAATCTTCGCCAGAGCAGTTGAAAGAAGCCAGTGCTGCTGCAGCCTCTAAATTCTCAAAAGACTATAGCGGTTTTTTGCAAGAAGAAAAGTTCTGTACTGCTATACGTGATTACGCTACAGCTCAAGGTAAATCAGTGTATCCCACTCCAGAGCAGTGTTCGTGCTTTGTAGCAAATATTGAAAGCTCGTTGTCAACTGAGGGTCAAGTACTGTTTCTTACCATGATTTTTGGTGCGCCAAATGATCGGACTTTAGCCGTAGAAGAGATTTTGAGCCCGGATTCCGCGCTGTCTTTTGGTGCAATGGAAACGCTACGAAAAGATTTCAGTGCGACTTGTGATTGGAATTTTGATAATTGAAGTAAATCGGGCAAGTTCCATTTTATTAAGCAGTGGTACTGATCGAGGCTGCTGTGCCCGTTGTCGACCCTGTATGGATATAAGTTAGTGTTTCGCTCAATGCGGTACAGCGATTCGTGCCTGCTGTCGCGCGATCAATGTTATTGTTTGTTATTCCTGTTTGCAGCATACTAGACCAATTGTAGCTCTTTGACGTATTGTAAGTCCGTGCGTTTTGTAACCTACCTATCTAAAAGCCTTGGAAGGTACCTTGAATTTAGCACGCAGCCAATTTGAAGACCTTTTCCTGTTCGAAGAGCAAATGCCAATTGATTCGGTAGATGCAGCGTTGCGTTTCAAGAGTGAGTGCCCGCCAGATCGTCAGTTTAAATCTGAAAATATGTTCCGATTTCGACGAGGCAGGGGTGATTTTCATGCGTCTGTTTTCGCTGCATTCATTGCGCTCGTTTTTCTGGCATTCTTTTCAACTGAAACTGGCTGGCAAGATCGAAAATTACCCGATAATCTTGGCAACTATGTTGGCTATCAATTCGGCTTGGTTGAAATTGAAGGTCGAGCCAAACGCTTAGGTAGCATTCTAAAGCAGTCATGGGTGGTGCCTTTTTTGTGTCTGCTAATTTTGATTCCGGCATCAATTATTAATCTGCGTGCTTCGTGGAAGATTCGACGCTGGCGACAGAGATTTCTTCTACCTACAGATGCTGGTTATGAAACATCGAAGTACCTTGCTGCTCTGGAATACCTTGCCTATTTTATTCTCTATACGCTTTCGGTGCCTGTGCTTGGCTACCTTATATCGACGATCGTCATGGGCGTATTTCTTACCTGGAGACTGGGCTATCGAACCGTAAAATGGTTGTCGACAGGTTTACTTAGTAGTTTTGCGATTGTTGTTGTGTTTCGAAGTTTTCTGCAGATCAAAACTCCCGTTAGTATCTGGCTCTACGATCAGTTGCCGGCGGCAGCACGTGCGTTCATGCTGACCTATTTCTAGGTAAGCTTATTATGGAAGCGTTAATAAGCGGACTTGATCAACTGCTGCAGCCAGCTGTAATGGTTGCCATTGTCATTGGTTCTGTAGGTGGCTTGATTATTGGGGCGGTACCAGGTATCGGTCCGGCTATAGCCATTGCCATTTTGTTGCCGGCTACTGTATTTCTGGAGGATCTTGTTAGCCTTGTGTTGTTGCTAGGTGTATACGGCTCCTCAATGTACGGTGGTGCAATACCAGCCATACTAATCAACACTCCCGGAACACCGGTGAACGCACTTACAACGTACGATGGGTACGCAATGACCCGTAGAGGTGAAGCGTCGCGCGCGCTGGCCATTGCATACTCATCTTCATTTTTAGGTGCCTGCTTTTCCATAAGTGTCGCACTGCTTTCACTGTTTGCATTCGGGCCATATTTACGTGACTTAGGTGCACTTTTTGGTCAGCGTGACATCATGATGGCGGCAATACTCGGTGGCGTATTGCTTATTGCTGCACACAAACAAAACATGGTTATAGCGGCTTTACTCTTCGGGTTTGGTTTTCTTATTTCGGTCGTTGGGCGGCAAACGACGCGCAAGGTTGATCGCTACACGTTTGACATTGAATACCTGTATTCTGGATTCAACCTGATCGTCGTTATTGTTGGAATATTTGCATTGAGTCAGGCAATGAATCTGATGACGGGCAAAGATGATGATGCGCCACCGGCCCGAATTTCTGGTGGCGTGTTTCGTGGTTTCAGAGAAATTGCGCGCTTTAAAATTGTTACTTTATTGTCGGCAATTTACGGAACGCTAATGGGAATTATCCCAGGGGTGGGAGAATTCGTCGCTCAGTTCTTTAGCTATTCTACTGCGCGGTCTTTATCTAAAGAACCTTCTCGCTTTGGCCACGGATCACCCGAAGGATTGATTGCATCAGAAACATCCAACAACGCTGTTCCTGCCGCTGCAATGATTCCGCTTCTGGCATTGGGTGTACCGGGGGAGGCGCTAACCGCAATGATGATGGTTGTCTTCTTCGATGCGGGAATCAAACCTGGGCCTGATATTTTCGAAAACAACCCTGATTTTCTGTTTAGTCTGTTTATCGCTTTATTGATTATCAATGTGCTTGTCGTGACTACGCTGTTTTTTTCTACTCGCCTCATTGCCAGAATGATCTACATACCTAATCGCTTTCTGGGTGCAATGATTATGTTGCTTTCGTTTGTCGGAGTATATTCAATTCGTAATAGCCTCGCTGATTGTATCTTTGCTGCTGCGTTCGGGTTCATTGGATTTATACTGCGGCGACTGGACTGGCCGCTGGTGCCTGTGGTACTCGGCCTTGTGCTTGGGTCAATTATTACCCAGCGTTTGACAGCTGGCGCCGGGCAGATTAAAACTGCCGCGGATATGATCAACCGGCCTGTTTCTGGGACGCTGTTTGTGGTTATATTGGCGGTAACGTGTTATATCATTTGGCACGCTGTCAAAAAGACTAATCGTTTCGAACAATAAATCAATTATTTACTTGGAGTAAATCATGAAGAAGAAACTCGTCATATTAACAAGTATGCTCACAGCACTTGCTGGCTTCGTTGCCCCGGCGCACGCAGAATATCCAGATTCACCAGTACAGTTCATCGTGCCTTGGCCTCCTGGTGATTTCGAAGACATTCTGACTCGAATGATCGCTAAAACAATGGAAGAGAAAACCGGTGTATCTGCATCGGTGGTTAATAAGCCCGGTGGCGGTGATGGGCCGTTTCCTGGTGCACTTGAAGTATTGAATGGGCCTACCGATGGTTCTATGGTGGGTTCTTTTGTTATCGGCGTGCCTATTGTTGGGCCGGTGCTCGATATGGGTATTGAAGAAGATAGCTTTACCCCTGTTGGAATCTTCCTGACCTATCCGTTCGTACTTGCTGCCAGCGGAGATGCGCCCTATAGCAACATGGCGGAATTAGCAGAGCACGCCAGCGCTAACGATGTGGTACTTGGACATTTTGGTGCTGGTCTTACGCCAACCCGAGCAACTATGGCGGCAGCTAAAAAACTTAACTTTGAATTTGCTGATGATTCAGCATTCGATATGCTGGATTGCAACTCTTTGTCATCGGGTGATGCAGATGTAATCAATACCACGCTTGCATTAATTGAGCCCTGTCTTGATGACATAAACATACTTGCCAATATTGGCTCTGAACCCATTGGTAAGCTCGATGGTGTAGAGACGCTGGCTACGCAGTCAGGTATCAACGATATTGAATTGTGGAATGGCTTGTTTGTAAAAAAGGGCACCCCTCAGGAAGTGGTTGATGTTCTGGCGGCAGTGGCTAAGGAAACCATGATGAGCGATGAAGCTCAGCAGCTCATGACCGAGACAGGTGCTCGTGTGTATTGGCAGGATGCAGCTGAATCAGCTGCACGCATTACAACTGATCGAGCGAAGAACGCCGAGCTGGGTGAGTAGCTGGCCGTTTGATAGTCCGTAGCATTATTTGGAAAAAATACTGCAAGTCAGGCTGCTAATTATTCAGCAGCCTGACTGGTTAATACTAATTTGGGAGTACTTATCGAGAGTACTTACTTAATATCACATTCCTCACATACATTACCGCTTGCACGTACGATCATGAATCGAATCAATGTAGGTATTCTTCAAGTTAATCATGATAAGTCAGTTGAAGTGGGTGATGCTTTTCCTGATGACGCTCACCGTTTCAGGGATTTGTTCGATTCCCAGGAGGAACGCTATCGCTACCGCGTGTATATGACTATTGGGGGCGAAATACCGCAAAACCTCGACGAACACGACGCCTTTGTTATCACTGGAAGTCCGCTAAGCGTACTGAATCAGCATATTTTTACCGATGGGTTGTTGGACTTCATCAAACGCTGTGACACAGCTAGAAAGCCATTATTGGGTGCCTGCTTCGGGCATCAGGCAATAGCTCTTGCACTTGGTGGTCGGGTGGAACGATCTGAAACCGGTTACACCGTTGGCATAGAAGAGACACAGTTTCATAACAGCAGATCCTGGATGATTCCGCATCGTAAAAGCTTACCTATGTATGTGTTCCACGAAGATCAGGTAACACAACTACCCAACGGTTGTGACCTGCTTGGTTCGAGTAACAACTGTAAGATCGCAAGTTTTGCCAAAGGCAATCATATCTTCACGACTCAGTCTCACCCCGAATTCTCCGATGCCTTTATGCGTTGTGTTCTCAAATACACAGAATCCAAACTAACGGCCGAAACGGCAAACAAGGCGTGGGCAAGTTTGGCACTTAAGGAGGAGGGTGAGGTATTTGCCAAATGGTGTACTAATTTCTTTCAGGGGTATTAGTGATGCATGACGATGGCTATTTAAACCTGTTAAGTCACGATAGCTTTGCACTCGGAGTCCCTCATAAAACGTTTGATCGTCTGCGTCGTGACGATCCGGTTTTTTGGACCGAAGGTGATAGCGATACCAAAGGATTCTGGAGTCTTACGCGACATGCAGACATTACCTTGGCTAACCGTGAAAATCACATTTTCAGTTCTGCACAAGGGATTCGGTTAGAAGACCAAAGTTATGAAGAATACTTAGCTCGTAGAACGTTCCAGGAAACAGATGCACCAGAACATGTCGAAACCAGGCGCAAGGTAAATCCTCAGTTTGCTGTTCGACCGATAGCCGAATACGAATCGATGATACGATCTTTGGCTGCAGGTATTGTCGAAGATGCATTCCGAAAAAAAGAATTTGATGCAGTGGACATCATCGCAAAACAGTTGCCCATGATGATGTTGGGTCGTATTCTTGGACTCCCCGATGAAGATCTTGAATGGCTGGTTGAAAAAGGTGATGCATTGATTGGCAACTCAGATCCCGATTTTACTTCCACTGTGATCGATAAAATGGATACCAGCGCCTATCGCATGATGCCCTTTCGCAGTCCTGCAGGTGTTGAACTCTACGACTACGCTGCAGATGTTATGGCAGGTACTCGCGTGCTGGATAAGTCGGGTGTACTGGCTCAAGTACTTAACGCAGATGAGAGTCTTGATGAACTTGAATTCAAGAATTTTTTCTGTCTGTTGATAGCGGCTGGTAATGACACAACGCGATACTCAATTTCTATGGCGTTATATCAATTGACTCAAACCCCGGCTTTGTTATCGCAGCTTAATAGTGGAGAGTGCTGGAATACCTGTGCAGATGAATTTATTAGGCTTGCCTCTCCAACCATGCATTTCAGGCGAACTGCAACTGAAGATTATCAACTGCATGACAAACTCATTAGAAAGGGAGATAAAGTGCTTCTGTGGTTTGTGTCGGGCAGCCGAGATGAGAGTGTATTTGAAAACCCACACCAAGCCGTACTCGACAGAAAGCCCAATCGTCATCTGGCGTTCGGGCAGGGTGGTCCGCACGTCTGTTTAGGGCGGCACCTGGCTAAGCTTGAAGTGCAGGTTGTTCTACAAGAATTGCTTAAACGTGTAGCAACCATCGAAGCGTTAGAAGCGCCTGAGTGGACGAGATCCAATTTCATCTGTGGTGTAAAACGCCTGGTTGTGCGAGTTGGATAGCAAGATGACTCGTACCAGAGCACTTTTCTGCGATCTGCTGAATCTTCCGAGAGGCAAATACATTCCCACAGATGTTGCTGACCGAGGCTCTGTGGGGTTTGCACGTGCTGCTTACGCCGTATCGTTTGATCGAGATCTGTTACCAGTTCCCGGTTGCGGTGTTCACAATGGTCTGCCCGACATGGAGCTTAGACTCGATGATGAGGGCCGGACAGGATGGCAAACGGCTACAGAAGTTCGCCTTGGAGATATCTACGTTGATGATAAGCCGTTTGATTTATGTGCTCGTTCTAAATTAAAACAAACAATCACACAATGGCAGAGCATCGGGCTATCGCCAAAAATAGGGCTTGAAACAGAAGCTTATATCTTCCAGCGTGACGACGACGGCATCTGGAGGCCTTATGACACACCCGGCGCATTTGTTTACGGCACTGGTGCCGAGAACGATCCGCGTGGTCTTATGGATGAAATATGGGAAACAGCCTACGCGTGTGGAATTCAACTCGAGAGTGCCAATGGTGAATTCGATAATGGGCAAATTGAGTTAACGCTGCGTTTCGATGATGCCCTAAAGGCCTGCGACGATGCTTTCCTTATGCGGGTTATGGCCCGTGAATTAGCCTTTAAAAAAGGCTTGTTACTGTCATTCATGCCTAAGCCAATACCCGATCGCGGTGGTTCTGGCTTGCATGTTAATTTCAGTTTTGCTGATCAAAATGGTAACAATGTTATTGCTCCCGATGGAGCGCTTTCTCCATTGGCTAAGCATTGCATGGCAGGTCTAATTCATCATCATGAAAGTATTGCCGGCTTATTAGCCACCACTGTAAATAGTTATGATCGTCTAAGTGCTGGCAGCATGGCCGGTTATTGGGCGAACTGGGCAGAGGACCACCGAATGGTCACCACGCGCTGTTCGACGGGTTCACCTGGCAGCGCGCGTCTGGAACACCGAATGGCAGACTGTGCAACCAATCCGTATCAGGCTGTAATGTCGGTACTGGCTGCGGCCAGGCTCGGCTTTGACAATGAGCTAAAACTCCAACCACCCGAGGATTTAGATGGGTTGGAACACGTACGGGCAACACGTCATGTTCCGTCGACACTCGATAAAGCATTGGATGCGCTCGATCGTGATAAAGAGCTACGTTGCGCCGTGGGTGAGCTGTATTGTAATGCGTTAATCTTTCTTAAACGCGATGAAGTTGATCGGTTGTCAGGTAAGAGTGTTGATGATGTTCGCGACTTTTATCTGCCGTTTATATAGAGTAAACAGGGCGGCTCGCTATTTCTGAATTATAGAAAACTAGTATTTTAATAATAATGAAGTGACAGCTAGTCTGAGTGTGGTGCGTAAATAGAGTTACCTGGCCTGGATTTTATCTGTACCTGGCAACTAGCTCGATTCATCAATAGCATTACGCAAAAAACCCGATGAGCCAGCCAGGCGTTGTTCCGCTACCGCTAAGGACACCCCTGTAAGTTTCATCAAAATCGCTTTCTTTACATCGTAGTGGCTTTGTTCCAGCATATCTGTAGCTTCCATAACACTGCATTCCGTTGCTTGCATAACAATTCTAATGGCTCTGGCAACTAATTTTTCATTCGTTGCTTGTACGTCCACCATCAAATTTTGATAGCTTTTACCAATCCGAACCATGCTCGCCGTTGTGAGCATGTTGAGTACCAGTTTCTGTGCGGTGCCTGATTTCATTCGCGTAGAGCCTGTCAGTGCTTCGGCACCAACTATCGGTGCAATCGCGATATCGGCGCGTTTGGCAGTGTCAGAATTCGGGTTGCACGACACAGAGACGGTTTTAGCTCCAACTGAAGCTGCATATTCGAGAGCGCCGATAACGTAAGGGGTACGACCGCTAGCTGTAATCCCGACAACAACATCTTTATCGCATAATTTTTGATTAACAAGATCCTGCTTCCCCTGTGATGGTGAGTCTTCAGCGCCTTCGATAGATTGGCGCATTGCTTTGTCCCCACCGGCTATTAGTCCTACCACCATCGATTCATCAACACCAAACGTAGGCGGACACTCAGAAGCATCAAGAATACCTAGTCGACCACTGGTGCCAGCGCCTATATAAACCAGTCGGCCGCCAGAGTTAAAGGCTTCACTAATAACGTCCACCGCTTTTGCAATCTGTGTTAACTCCTTTTCAATGGCAGCTGGAACTTGTTTGTCTTGTGTATTCAGTTTGGTTACCAGCTCCAGCGAATTCAGCGTATCCAAATCCTGTGAAGCCGGATTACGCTCTTCCGATACAAGTTCAGACAGGGTATTTAAGAGTTCGCTATTGCTCATATAAAAGTTCTCATAAACGCATGCTAATTGAAATTCAGTGATCGTGTAAATTTCTTAACTGCTGACGCATATAGTTTTCCAGGTTTATGGTCGATAAGCCCAAAGAAAGTTAACTCGTCACAGTTAGCGCAACAGCCTTTTCGCCAGAGCAGGGGTTTGTGTTTTTAATACCCTGTCTCTGGGAAGTAATCCGTGCGTCAAAGCAAGATCGTGTTTCAAGCCAAAGATAAACGGATACCATTCTCGAGCCAGTGGGCTTTTCCATTTCCACAGACACTCTTCTATCGCTTGCTCTACTTCAATACCAGGCTCTATGAAATCTATATCACGAGGGTCCCCCAATACGTCTCTGTCTCCAAAAAACGGCTGCGTAAAATACGGAGCCAGTGTTAGAAATGCGTCTGGTACGCCGTGTCGTGATAATGCTTTAGTCCAGTCTTCGTCGCTGTTTACGCTGCTTTGTGTCGAGACAGCGATGTCCAGCAATACTTGGTCGGTAAAGGGTAGACCCGTCGGGTTGAGCAGATAGTGATTTATATGTTGTCTGCCCGTCCATGGACCGAGAAACAATCGTCTTGGACAGTAGTCGTTCGCATAAAAATTATCCCAAACAACAGCCCGATGCTTTAGAGCGCCATTGTTACTGTCATTATCACGCGTGCTACCAATAGGTGAGCTGCTAAGTTTACACAGACCTTCAAGGCTAACCTTTCGGGCAACTATAGCATTACCGCATAGAAGAACAGTTTGCTGCGGTTGCAACTCAGTAAAAAAATCCTCCAGGTAATTATTTCTATTGTCTATTTCAGCTGCATAGACTCGTGGTACAGCCCAAACTGGTCGCCCTATCGACTCGGACAACTGATTAATGACCCGCGCGTGAGCCGTACCTTCGCTCAAACCGTTTCTATCGACGTAGCAATCCTCATCGATGTCATCCCATAGAACCAGAATATCTTTAGCGCCATCATTTATCAGATCATTTGCTTTTTTTAGTAGTTGATTAAAGTCGCTGGTATTGTCTTTTCGAGTAAAACTATAATCCAACCCCGGGGCTATGCCCGCGACAACGTTAATGTCTAGTTCACTTGCTAATGTACTGAAATGCGAAAACTCATTACGCCATTTAGTGTTATAGGGTTCTCGCCAATGCAAGCGGTGTTGGGCATCTTCCTTTGGTGCGTAGCAGTAGGTGTTTAGACTTACTGACGCAATAAATCTCAACAGGTCACTGCGTTCGCTCCACGAAAATAGCTTTCCGTAGTATCCCTCCAGGTAGCCACGTACAGGTTTGTCCAGTTGTTGATCGTTTTTTGTGTTCACGTAGTCTATGGGTGAGCTGGTCGGTCGAAGTGATTCATTCGTTATAGTAGAGGTTTTACCACCCACAGAGCTAGTATATACTTGAAAAAAAGGGTCAGTTGCGATGAATCAGAGTAAACCGTCTTTGGCTGTGTATGCAGATCGGCGCATGCTGAGAATTTTATTGCTTGGCATTATTAGCGGATTTCCCTGGATAATCATTGGTACGGCCCTCACTCTATGGCTCAAGGAAGACGGGCTAAGCCGCAGCACCATTGGTTTTGCGGGTTTAATATTCGGTGTTTACGCGATTAATTTCTGGTGGGCACCGTTGGTTGATCGCATTCGGATTCCTTATCTCACTGATGCAATCGGACACCGTAAATCCTGGATCTTTTCTCTGCAAGCCGTCATGTTGTTCTGCCTGATTCTATGGACACAGTTAGACCCTTCTGAAAGCCTTGGACTGGTTGTTGCTGTTGGGCTTGTCATTGCCATCTGTTCTGCAACGCAAGACATTACCATTGATGCATTGCGAATCGAGCAAATTCCTGCAGAAGATAAAGCCTCAATCGCGGCCGGTGCGGCTATAGCCGTGGTTGGGTGGTGGACTGGATATAAGCTCGGCGGTGCAATTATGCTTTTTACTGCTGAGAAATTAGAGCTGCTAGGTTATACCAACTATTGGCAAATCACGTTTATGGTGCTGATAGTTTTAATCATTTTTATAAACTGGATACTCATGTTCGTACCTGAAGTGTCTGATGCCATTAGACGCCAGGAACAGCGAGCTGCTCAGCAGCGTGTAGCGCAAGCCCTGGGTGTTTCCTCTGCTGCTGATGGAACGGCTGCAAAAGCCGACAGTGCGCATCAAAGACCTGGTATTAAAAATGTAATTACGCAAATAATTCCATGGTTCAGCAGCACCTATTTAGGTCCTCTATTAAGCTTCTTTAAAAAGAACGGGTGGCAGATAGGCATGGCCATTTTAGCTTTCGTGTTTCTATTCAAAATCGGTGAAGCCTTTATGGGCAAGATGTCTTTGGTTTTCTACAAGGAGCTGGGGTTTTCAAAATCTGATATAGCTATCTATTCCAAAACGTTAGGCTGGATTACCACCGTTGTTTTCACATTACTTGGTGGTTGGTTTGCTTTTCGGGCAGGGGTCGTCAAGGCTTTGTTCATTGCAGGAATTGCTATGGCCTGCACAAATCTGATGTTTTCCTGGTTAGCCTGGGCAGGTCCATCTAAAGGCTTATTTGCGCTTGCGGTGGTGGTAGACGATATAGCCGCGGCATTTGCAACCGTTGCGTTTGTGACGTTTATTTCGTTGCTGGTTGATCGAACCTATACAGCGACCCAATATGCGCTTCTTGCATCTATAGCTACATTTGGGCGCACAACTATGGCTGCCTTTTCAGGTTCAATGGTCGATTCACTTGATGGTGATTGGGGTTTGTTCTTCATCATTACAACGTTAATGGTTATTCCATCGCTGGTTGTGCTTTGGTTTATTCGTAACAAGTTAAACTTGTCGGATGCCAAAGCTGTAGTGGGCAAGGGGCGCGGTTAGACTTTGCTCAGGCATCACCGTCGCACCCTATAATCACCGTGCAAGATGATGCCGGGAGTATTTTCCTAGCCGGCTTCAATTAACAGTTTAAGTTTGTTTATCTGTGATTCGTGATCGGTTTGCATTTTCTTTTTTGAACTGAATAGCATGAAAAATTTCATTATCCAGCCAATTCTGACAAAATCAGCACCAGCGTAGAGTTTGGTTTGTGTTGGGCTGATCTCATTAAACGTATTAACAATCTCCATGTCGAACCAGCTGGAAGTCATAAACAGTTCCACTCGGTTTGGAGCGTCGTAGGCAGTAATTGTCTCGTGCATTGTCATTTCGCTGCCATTTTGATTGTAAGTATGGTTTGACGTATCGCCAATCTTTGGAGCGCTCACGTCTCCAGTGAGTTGTTCATAGCGAATAAAATCATTCAGCCAGTTCACCAGGTTGTCGGGATTATTAGCGTAGTCCCAAACCTCTTGAATGGGTTTTTCTATAATCACTTCGCAGTCGAGTTTCACAATTAGCCTCCAATATTGAAAACGTTAATAGTCTCAGTATCTTCAGGTATAACAAAAGCAGAGTTGTATGGCTAGGCGTGGGGTACACCGGCACGTGATAGCCACCATTTTTTTGCATCGAAATTAGGGCATGTTTTATCGGTATAGTCGAAATCACGATGGCCCACAACTTCTGCTGTGGGGTGTTTTTTTGTCCATTCAGTTAATACGGTTTCGAGTGAATGGAACTGTGTATCGGTAAATTCCGATCTGCCAATCAGACATACGCCCAACGATATTTCGTTGTGCCCATAAACATGAGCGCCTATCCAGTAATCTGGCCTGCCTTGTTCAACAACTCCAGTGCGATTTATGATTCGATGATAGCCGACACCGTGCCAGCCAAAACCAAGGTGCATGGCGTGAATGTCTCTGGCGCTGATTGGTTCATCGTCAGACGTGTCTGAGCAATGCACCACTAAGAATCGAATGTTGCGGGCTTCAAGCATGGCTAATTTTACGGGCCGTGTTAGGCTCGTGTCTATGGAAAATATGATGGTACATTAATTGAGCTCAGCAAGAATTTCCAGAACTACAATCTCAGTGAAATCGGAACCAAATCGCCACTGTGAAGCCACCAGTGAATTGTTGTTTGGTGAGTCGGTGCTGGTATTGGATCAAAATTCTCAGTGGTGCAAAATTAGATGCTTGCGCGACGGTTATGAGGGGTTTGTTGAAACCGCAGCTTGTGGCCCAACTGGGCTGGTTGCTACTCATTGGGTGAGCACTAAGGCAACTCTGGTGTTTGAAAGCCCGGATATCAAAGCACCCGTTGTTCAACGATTGTTATTTGGAAGTGAGCTGGCACTGAGTGATGTTGGCGATAGTGGGAAATTTCTCGAACTGGGTGAAGGTGGTTTCGTATGGGCGGCACACTGTACGAATAAAAATTCACCACAAAAGACGAGCATGATCGAGGTTGCCCAGAAAAACTATTTGAATGCGCCATATCTGTGGGGAGGAAGAAGTACCGACGGATGTGATTGCTCAGGGCTGGTGCAAATGGTGGCGATGGCCAACGGTGTAAGCATTCCTCGTGATAGTGCTGATCAAGAAGTGGCTCTGCATTCAGATATTGAATACGCCAGGCGTAGCGCTGAAGATTTAGTTTACTGGCCCGGCCATGTTGGACTGTTAATGTCAAAAGACACATTGTTACATGCAACTGCATATTCTATGCGGTGTTGTATTGAGCCTTTATCTGAGGTAGTAGAGCGTGCCGGTTTTCCCAGTTCAGTCAAGCGTCTTAAAAAACATGAAAACTAGCGACCGGTTCACAAATTCACTTTTTGCACATTTTTTGCGGTTGTACAGTGTATCGTTCAAATAAATGTAACTGAATTTGAAGAACCAGACGGGGTTTTATTATCATGTTTTCAATGAATATATCTATCGTGATTATCCGGCGTATTGCGTTAAGTGCAGGTGTGTGGTTTCTTATGGCGTATGCCACCAGCGCTGCGCAAGCTGCCAATCCCTTGCCCATAGCAGATGCACATGTCCATTACAGTCACGACTCAGTTGAGATGACGCCCCCGGAACGCGTTATCGAGATTATGCGCAGTGCTAATTTGAAGTTTGCGCTGGTATCCAGTTCAGATGACAATGGCACGCAATTATTAAGTGATCTGGCACCCGAGTTGATTGTTCCCGGGTTACGACCCTACCGTCGCCGTGGTGAAATGAGAACATGGTTCACAGATAAAGGGGCACTGGAGTATGTCGAAACGCTGTTAGCAAAGAATAAGTATGCGTCTATTGGTGAGTTTCATTTGTATGGCAAAGATGCAGAACTGAAAATCCCTAAACGAATTGTCGAGCTGGCAGAAGAGTATAATTTAATTCTACATGCGCATTCAGATGCCGATGCAGTTGAACGGTTGCTCGCGCAAAGTGAAACCGTTCGCGTAATATGGGCTCATTCTGGTTTCGACTCGCCTGAAGCAATCTCCGAAATGCTCACCAAACACGATCGACTCTGGGCAGATCTGGCATTTAGATCAGATGTTGGCAGTGGCGGCTCATTGTCTCAAGACTGGCGTCAGCTTTTTGCTGACCACCCGGATAGAATGATGCTAGGCACAGATACCTACACCCCCGAGAGAATGTACTTCATCCCGGAACACGCAGCAGGAGCCCGTGAATGGTTGAATACACTACCTGCAAATTTGGCGGAAAATGTGGCGTGGAAAAATGCCTTCGATCTCATAATGCCGGTATGGAATAAGAACCGATCAAGCGATAAGGTGGCTGTTAAGTCATCAACCCCGGGAGACAGCTGCGAACTGAATGCTCAAGACACTGCCGTTCTATTGAAAAATGAGCAGTTCAAGGTGGTTTTAAGATCACAATCTACTCTCAAAGTCAGTGAACCTGCGACTGTGCTGGCAACTGTCTGTGGTGATGTAACGCAAATTACGGCATTCAACGTTGATGCGACCATGCCGGCACATGGTCACGGTACTAACTACACCCCCAAGGTAAGCGTTGAACAACTAACAGACAATACTGCAATATACAAACTTGACGGTATAGTGTTGCATATGCCTGGTACGTGGCAATGGCAAGTAGAAATATCTGACAATGACGGGTCAGAATCCCTGACGCAAGATTTTGTTCTCGAATAGTTATTCCAACGCCTGAGTTATAAATCGAGAATGGGATGCGAATAGTCAGGGCTACGATGCTATCTAAAGTATGCACACATTGTTTGTTTGGCACCGGTGTAGTGTTGCAACTTGTCTTTATGAACTTAGCTGCAGCCCAGAACCAGGTTGATTTCACTAAACAAGAAATAGCTGTAATCGATGCGCATGGGCCATGGCCAGGTTCGATACCGCCTGACCCTGGTAATGAACTCTCAGAATTTGCCTGGGCGCAGGAGTTGGGCGAATATTTGTTCTTTAGTGAAACGCTCTCTGCAAACAAGGCTATATCCTGCGGAACGTGCCATCAACCAGAATTGGGTTTTAGTGAAAATCAACCAGTAGCCATTGGCTTGGAGCAGGGTGTGCGTAACACACAAGGCTTACTGGATGTTGGTTTGCATCGCTGGTTTGGTTGGGGAGGAGGTACTGATAGTTTATGGGCCGCATCCATCAGGCCTTTACTGGCGGTATCCGAGATGGGCAATGATGTTGTTACACTGGCCAACACCTTGCGTGCCGATACACATCTTAGAGATGCAATTCAAAAACACCTCCGTGATTCTGATTTTAAAATTACTACAGCCAAAAAAACGCTACTAAATGCGAATACAGACAATAACGCTCTCGTTACTGGCCTGAGCGATGAAGATGTCATGGTGTTCGCAGCAAAAACCATAGCTGCTTACATGCGTACCCTTCGCTCAAAACCAACAGCGTTTGATCGCTTTCGTAACGCACTTGTAAATAAAGAGGTACAAGGCCAGTTGGCATACTCAGACTCGGCTAAACGTGGTTTAAAGATATTCATAGGAGAAGCCAATTGTCGAACTTGTCACTTTGGACCGAACTTCTCCAATGAAGAATTTCACGACACCGGCAGAAGCTTTTTTACCAGTGTGGGAAAGGTTGACCCCGGACGATATGCAGGTATCAAGCGTGTACAAAAAGACCCTTTTAATTTACTGGGAAAGCACAGTACCAGTGATAGTAGCGCTCAGCTGAAAACTTCACGTGTAAAGCTGGGTCAGGTGAATTGGGGGCAGTGGCGTACTCCATCACTGCGTAATCTCAAAGTCACTGGTCCCTATATGCACGACGGTAGTCTTGACACGCTGCGTGAAGTTGTTGATGCATACGCTGATATCGATATGGAGCGCTTGCACTCACAAGGCGAATCCTTGTTAAAGCCCTTGGACCTGGACGATGATCAAAGAAATGATCTGGTTAATTTTCTGCTGTCGTTGTCCGCTGAAAACTAGCGGTTGTGAGGAAGTGGCTACCCCCTTCACATTTGCTATACCTGACGTTGTCTGGTTTCCATCGACACCTTCCGGAATATGGGAACAATGTCTAACAGGAGCTTCACACTTCTAATATAAATACAATAGCTTTGTAGTTTGACGAATTAGGCCCATTGATATTCTTACAATAATTTTTATTCACTCTGTGTAGATGGCGACTTGTACAGTTGGCCTCGTTATATACTGCACTGACGTATATGAGTAAATTTTTCATCGAAAAAAAAATGATTGGACGAGCGATAAAATATGAATCCGCATAGTTCCCCAAGAGTTCAGGTATGGGACGGCTGGCGAGGTTTGGCTATTCTTCTGGTGCTCACAGGCCACTTCGCAGATACAGGCTGGATCTGGGAAGAAAGGATGGGGGTTGATGTATTCTTTGTCCTGTCCGGCATGTTAATGAGTAACATATTGTTTGTTAAAAGAATGGCGTTGCGTGATTTTTATATTCGAAGAGTCAGCCGGGTCATGCCGGCTTTGATCGTTTTTCTAGTTGGCAGTTATGTTGTTTCACTGATCATGCACTATGACTTTCAAGTGGTAGAGCTATTTGCCTCGTTGTTTTTCATACGAACCTACTACCCTGAAGTGCCTGCGTATTTTATGTCTGATTTGCCAACTCGGCATTTATGGTCTTTAAATGTTGAGGAGCACAGTTATGTCATCATGAGCATACTGTCGCTATTATTGTACTTCTGGAGAGGTTTGGCGGCCGTATTGCTGCTTATCTACTGCGCCGCAACTTTTATGGGCTTTTACTATCTGGTGTCAATGCCGGCCGCTGAGCTGGGGCCGATGCTATTTCGAACAGAAACCACGATAGGATTTATTGCGTTTTCAGCCGCCTATTGCCTGATAAAAAGGAACCGTGAAATTACCTTGAATCCCTGGATATCAATGGTGCTTCTATTTGCAGCCCTACTATGCTATTTAACGACAGTGCCTGTGTGGTTTACCTTTTTACTCTGCCCAATATTACTCGGCGTTGCCGTTAATCATCTGGTAGACAGTCCCAAGCTTGTTGTCAGTATTCTTTCAAGCAAGCCACTCGTGCATCTCGGTGTTCTTTCCTATTCTATTTATCTGTGGCAGCAGATTTTCTACAAACTCCATTACGCTTTTCCATATGGCCCCGTAACCGGTTTGATCTTGTCTTTGATTTTCGGTGCGTTGTCGTTTTATATTATTGAAAATCCTGCCAGAAAATACATCAATCAGCGCTGGTCGCCAGCGCCAAAAACACGCAACTTGGCCACCGAGTAATTTAGAAATTGTAGTGAACAACAAACCCGGTAAATAATTGCTCCTCTGTACCGCGTCGAGTGACAGGGCTCTCGGCAGCGTCACCTTGCAAGCTGTTGAAAGCAAGCGTGCCGGTTACCGACCAATGCTCATCTATGGTGCGCACCCCATACAATGCAGCCTGAGTATACTCCAGCCCACCTGATGCATTGAATTCATCTAAACCGGTTGCTGCGGCGCTCGCATCACTTACGCTGTAAAATGATTCAGAATAACTGTCATTGACGTAGTTGAAGCCGATAGACGGTACCAGTCTAAAATTGTCGGTAAGCTGAAATACCAGACCTACCGAGCCCTTTATTTGGGTGCCGCCGTGTCCATCGCCCACATCGGTTACGGCGTCGAGTCTGCCGATAACGATGGCATCGCTCTGGATGCCCAGACGTTCAAGCTTAAAACCGGAATTAACGAACCAGCCGAGCTCTGCGGTGGCAGCAATTTCTGGCAATGCAGCCACTGCAATATCTTCGACGGTATCGTCGCGTCCGAAGTTAGCGCGAAGAATGGGCCCGCTATCTATCGAGCTACTTTTAATGATATCTAGTTGCACTCCAACAGAATTGTTTTTTAACGTACCGATCGAGGTGTCTAATTCAAATGCGGCATTCGGCGAGAATACGTAGTTATCACTGCCCGGAAAATCGGTAGCGCGACCAATGCCTATTCCCACACTGTTAGCTAGCGTCTGAGAAGAGAGCAATATCAGACCTACTGTAATTGATATGCGGTTTGAGCCTGATGTTAATTTCATCGTGTACTTTTGCTTTATGTTTTCCTGTTGTAGAAGCTACAACAGCTATTTTCCGGATTGTTAAAGAATAGATGTAATTCATTCCATTAGTAGTAGTAGCATAGACAAGTAATTGTGAGATTTAGTTCATTAGTGAGTTACCTGATTGGGGTGCTATAGGTTGATCGATCGTCATCAGTGGCGATAGTATGACGACTTGGGTATATAGGTTAACTGGACGGTTGATCGGATACTGAAGGCCCTGCATTCAAGCGTGTATCGGAGAAATATTAACTTGGCGATCAATCGGCGTACCCTCACCCTGGATGCCAGGCCTGACCGCTTAGATCTTCGCGATCGTGAATATCGACCACCTTTGAAAGAGCTGCCAGCAACCTATCCTCCATCGGATGTCGCTTTCAATTTGTTCAAGCATTATGCAGAGCAGTGCAGTCTGATTCTGTTTCAAGGTCAAAAAGGCGCATGCACCGGTTTTGGTCTGGCAGCGGTTATCAATTATTTACGCTGGAAAGAATCTGTTGTAGGCGCTGATTCGCTTAGTGAATTTGATCCGGAAAATGACTCGCTGGCAGTGTGTATAACTACAGTGAGCGAACGTATGCTCTATCACAATGCGCGAATCTACGACGAATGGGATGGGGAGGACTATGAGGGCTCGAGTTGTCGTGGTGCAATGAAGGGTTGGCATCGACATGGTGTTTGCGATAGCAATCTGTGGCCCTATCGTGACAAGAAACAGCGCATCAAATTTGTTGAACCCAATCCAAATTGGTCTGCTAATGCATTGGAGACCCCATTGGGCTCCTATTATCGAATTAACAAGCACTCTATCGTGGACATGCAATCTGCCGTCTATGAGGTGGGCGCAATTTATTGTTCGTGCAATACGCATTCTGGTTGGTTTGATTTGCAGTTTGAAAGTAGCTCTGACAGTAACGATTACGCAGCATTGCCGTTTATTGCGCGTGCAGCGCGTTCGGACAACGCCGGGGGGCATGCGTTTGCCATTGTTGGTTACACGCGAGATGGTTTCATCATTCAAAATTCCTGGGGCCCGCAATGGGGTTTAAGTGGATTTGCTTTACTTGAATATGCCGACTGGACAGATCGAGGTATGGATGCGTGGGTGGTGGTACGAGGTGCACCAACAACCCGTACTCACTCGCCCCACACTATGGTGCATCGGGCGTTGCAGGAAAAATCTGCCAAGGCTAACGACCGCGAAGGCCTGAAGGTGCAATCCATTGGTGATGATTTCGATTTTGAAAATCCGCAAATTAAGCCGTGGACGGAAGAAAAGGCGTATGAGCATAGTGTGATTATTGGAAGCAATGGTCGCGCTGTACAGAAAATAATAGATGCAGCAACACCGGAGGATTGCACACGAAAAATCTGTGAAAGCTATCCAGCTGAATGGATGCATCGAACGGGCAACCGGAAGCTGGTCATTCATATTCACGGTAGCTTGTACAATGAGAAAGTAGCCATTCGTCGCGCCCAGATTCTTGGTCCGTATTACTACGAGAATGGTTTGTATCCTATTTTTATTGCATGGCAATCTGGTATTGCGCAAACACTTGCTAATCTTGTAGAAAGTTGTTGGGTGAACATTGTTACCGACCCTGCATCGGGGGTTATCATGAAAGATATAAGTGCGGCAGACAATGAAAATATTGACAGAGCTTTGGAAGTGGCCACCAAACGGCAAGGTGGAAAGTCTTTGTGGTCAGATATGAAGAACAATGCTGCCGCCTGTTGTGCTAAACGTATTCCTGCCGTATCAGGCAGTGGCATAAAAGTAAAGGGTGCGATGGTCAATGTAACGGACTGTCTTGCCAAGCTTGGTGATACTGAAGTTCATGTAGTGACGCACTCATCCGGGGCCAATTTATTGGGCCATTGGGTTGAGGTATTGGCTCGCCGTAAGATTGAACTTAAAACCGTCTCTCTTTACGCTCCTGCATGCACGGTTAAATTTTCAAACGACTATTTCAATAAAGCGGTTGATAAGAAGGTATTTCAGAGATCAGCCGTTTATATCGATATGCTAAGTGATGAGCGGGAGAGAGCGGATAATTTTGGTTCGTACAACAAATCATTATTGTATCTGGTTAGTCGCGCGCTTGAAGACATGCATAAAGAGCCTTTGTTAGGCATGGAGGCAACCTGGACGCGGGATAACAAGAAGAACGTGTACAGAGACCAGAACAGAATCGAACCAACAGATGAAGAGGTGTCTCGATTTCATGCAATTGATAATCTGCTTGCGTTCTGGAAGTCAGGTATGAAGAAGGCTACACATGACAAAGAGCGAAGAACGGTGAACTATTCAACAAAGCATGATGTGCTGGCGTCGTCGCATCATTCGTTCAACAACGACATTGAAGTTGTCGAAGCAACGATAAAGCGGATGCTTCGCAAACGTAAGTTAAAGTACCCGGTGGAGAACCTGGGCGGATTCTAGTGTAGAAAAGTCGATGGCTATGCAAGCTTATTGGCTAGATTGGCAGCATAGTTGTCAGTCATTCCGGCTACAAAATCCATTACCATCATAAATCTTTCGTATTCTGGCTTGGGACTGGCTGTTAGTTTTTGATGAAATTCGACGAATGAGCTCGTTGTTGCGTCTGGCTTGTAAAATTCGAAAACGGTTTCTGTTTTCATCGTTGCATCAAGAATAGATGCGATTATCGCATTACAAGTTTGCTCCAGCACTTCATCTTTCTGAAAAGGATAAATCTGTGTTTGGGCAATATCGTTGAGATAGTTGAAAGCCTCAAGCATGTCTGCATCAATACCGATTATGAGTGGTTTCTTATACTGACCACACATGATATCGACATAGTTACTGGTAAATACATTCAGACATTGCTCGATAAGAACACCAATTGCCTTTGAGCGCATTTGCGCAATCGTGCTTTTTACAGGTAATCCGCTTAATTGCAACAAAGAAGCTTCAATATCAGGTCGCTTTACTATTCGAAGGTCCAATGCATCTTCTATATCAATAATGGCATTGCAAATATCATCTGCAGCTTCAACCAGAAACGCTAGTGGATGACGAGCATACGCATTCTCTTGGTGTAATAAACCTGTAGCGTTGGCGACCCATTCGAATGCCGATAGATCAGCCTGAAAAACGCTATACTTTCCATGCAGCCGGGCGTAGGTGTTGTCAGAGTTCCATGGGTATTTCATCATGGTAGCCAGTGTTGCTGCAGTGAGGCGAAGGCCGCCTTGTCTGTTGGCGCAGCGCGGCTCAAACTCACTTACACTGCGGGTTGAAATTCGAAACGCTTGAGCATTACCTTCGTACAGGGTCAGGTCAGCGCGTTGTAAATGATTGAGTGCGTGCAAGTGTTCTGAATTTGTATTCATCCAATGACGGATAGCCCGTTCGCCTGCATGTCCAAAAGGTGTGTTTCCAATATCGTGTGCTAAGCAGGCTGCCTGAACTAATTCCGCAAAGTCAGTTTCATTTGCTGGTATGGCTTTACGCTCAACGTCTTGCGCTATGAAATAGGCTGCTTTGCCCAGACTACGGCCAACTGATGCCACTTCAAGTGAGTGCGTTAAGCGATTGTGTGTGTGATCGTTTGTTGCCAGCGGGTGAACTTGAGTTTTGCGAGCTAAGCGTCGAAAAGCTTTAGAGAATATTAGGCGATCATAGTCAACTTCGAATGCTGTACGATATTGCGTGTTTTCATCTGGCTTTGGATGCAACCTTGTTTGACAAAGCAAGGAATCCCAACACATGCGTTTTATCTGATCTGTTTCAGATGATAATTGCTGGGCTTCACTGCTGGAACTCATTTTGGGCCGTCGGCTGATCGGAATGCATGTGATTTATCGCCTTTGTGCAGCCTTTCTTTATTTTCTTATATAGTGAATTGACTGACTCCGTCGTATACTTGGAAAATAGTAATTGCTCGATTAGATCAATTAGAAACAGTTCACTAAAAAGCGGGTGAATATGATTCTTGATTCACAGTATCTGCGGTTATCCGGATGTGCCAGCATCCGCCTGGCTAAAGTCCGATATTGCAAACAGAGGAGCTGCGATATGACCAGTAACAAAACAGTTCCGGTTGATAACGATATTACAATCGTACAACTTACAAATGACCCCTATGCTATTTATAAGAAGCTGCGCGCATCCACTCCGGTGCTAAAAGTTAATGCTGTTAAGCGTACATTCCTGACAAAGGCTGCTGATACCCGTTACGTAAAAATGAATCCGCAGATTTTCAGTTCAGACGACCCGAATACTCCAATGGAGCGGGCGTTTGAAGCAAAGACCCTGATGCGTAGAGACGGCGATGATCATAGCCGGTTACGAACGGCTATGATGCCAGCAATGGCGCCGAACACAGTTAAACAAACCTGGGCTAATCGAATAGAAAAAATAGCGGATGACTACATAGATAAGTTACCAACAGGGGAGACGATCGATTTCTTTCAGGCATTCGCTGGTCCATTTGCGGCGCGCTGCGTTGCAGAAGTGCTTGGTATACCAAAAGCTTCGGATAATGATATACAACGTTGGTCGCAGATTTTAATAGACGGTGCGGGAAATTTTGGTGGTCTAAAAGAGCCATTCGCCAACGCTGAACAAGCGAATATAGAAATAAATGCTTGTATAGCAGATGCGGTGTCAACGTGCAAAGATACTGATTTGAAAAACGCTCTTGCTGTTCAGCTTAATGCTGAGCATCCAATCGAAATGGAACATATTGTATCCAATATAAAAATTGCGATTGGCGGTGGCATAAACGAACCGCGCGATGCCTTAATGACCGTGCTATTTGGTTTGCTTACAAACCCTGAACAGAAAGAGGCGGTGCTACAACAGGGTACGTTGTGGTTGCAAGCGCTTGAGGAGGCTGTACGATGGGTTGCTCCAATACAAGTGAGTTCGCGATTGGTAAAAGAGGATACGATAATAAGAGATTTTCGTATTCCTGCTGGCGATGTTGTCATGACCATCCAGGCATCGGCCAATCATGATGAAGACATTTATGATCAGCCGCAACTTTTCGATGTATTTAGAAAAAATAGCCGGCATCAAGCATTTGGAAGTGGTCCACATTTCTGTATGGGCACGCACTTATCCAGGAGGATGCTTGCAGATGTTGCTTTGCCTAAATTATTTGAGCGATTTCCAAATATGAAATTACCTGACCCTGCCGCCGTAATATGGAGTGGTTTCGGATTCCGTGGGCCTTTGAATCTACCATTGTATTTAGCAGAGTAGTCTCCAATAAAATTATTCACATGGAACTGACTTAGTTACACCTTATGTGCTGTTTAGTTAAAGTCTGCAATCAGAACTGTTAAGGACCGCACGGCAGCGGTTTGTACAAACCCGGAAACACAAGAATACATGATGCCAATTGTCGACCCTTATGTGCAATTGTCACAGGATGAATTTAAGCTCGATGCTTATCTGGGCGAGACTGGTACTTTTCACGTTTTGAGATTAGTAGCAATCCAACAACCTCAGGAAGCAGAATGTGCGCTAAGGGAATTGCAGTATTTCCATACTTTATCCAACACCCGCGGCTATGGCGGATTTCCAAATGCCGTCGTTGCCTATTGCGATTTGTCTCAACCTAACTCATTGAGTCGGTTGCTTGAACATGAAATGTCTGCAACTATTCGGGGTGTGCATTATACGCCGAAACCCGAAGCATCATTATCATGGCTTCCAGATTTAGCGCTTTTGAAAACGCGAGGGATGAGTCTTGATTTAACAGTCAATGCTGAGCAGTTTGATTTGATTGAGTCCGTTGCATCTCAGTATCCAGAACAGGCTGTTGTTATAAATGTATCTGACTGGAGTGCGTGGCTCGATACTGGTAGTACAAGAGAACATGAAAGTAGAATCAAGAAAATCAGTAACTATGACAATGTCTATTTAAAAATATGTGGTAATCCTGATAACAACACAGAAAACTACAAAGATATATTGAGCCAACTCGCAGACTCATCGGGGAATCAAATCCCTTATGATCGTCTTATGTTTTCTACCGGCCCTGAAAGTAATAGAGCCCTGCATCCGTTTGATAAACAGTGGAATGACTATATCAGTGCCACAATGACAATGAGTGCTCGATACCGCGAAAAGATTTTCAGAACGAATGCCATTCGCTTTTACAAGTTGTAGTTGTCGGGTAATTTATGTTGTAAAAGGAGTGGTTTCTAACGAGTGCAGCTTGAATGAGTAAAGACCAATATGAGTAAAGTAAAATACACTGATGCTAAAGGTCGCACGAGATGGGTGCGAAATGATGAAATTGCCGCAATTGTTAAGCAGTTAGGTGATTACCTGATAATTGGTGGCTACCCGGAAGATCATGCGAAGCGATATTCGCAGTTGGCTCATACTCTGTCGCGCTGGCCAGAATCCATTGACAAGCTTGCAGCCTCCAATAATCTGGACTCATTGCCTGGTGTTGGTGGAGTGATTACTGGATACCTCGACGAAATTATTCAAACGGGTACTACTGATAAATTTAATGATGACCAGTATGGAACTCCACCACCTCGCTCGGTATTGGAGCTAACCGAAATTGAACGTCTTGGCGCAAAGACAGCAAAATTGTTATATCAGGAACACGGTATCGACAGCTTGAAATCTTTGTGTAAGAGTGCAAAAAGTGGCGAATTGAAAGGTGTAAAAGGCATAGGGCCGAAAATGTTGGAAACGATAAAAGTACGATGTAAATAATGAACGAATGCGCTTATCATGAATTTTATGCGCCGTATGTCCGGTTTCTTAAGTCAGCTTCTACGCTCAGAATCAAAATACCAGATGCGTCGGGGCCCGTGAAGCGCTAAGATAGTACCTAAGGATAGTGATTTCGACACCTCAGCGTTATGGTGAATCAATGAACAGCACGAACAATACCCTCCAAAATTCATCAAGTTTGCCGCGCTTGTTTCCAATTATTGTGGCTCTGGTGCTAACCCTGCTTTTTTGTATATTCGCCACTGGTACGGCCTATGGTGAGAGTGCAGGAAAAATAAAATACCGGCCCATAAAAACTCAGTTCATTGCAGCGTTGGGTGACCCCGATGCAAATTCAGGCGTTGGCGCTGAGACTTGGGGATATTGGCACAGAGACCCTGGCCCTACTGGTGTTTGGCTAAGATTATTTCCTGTATTGAAAGCGGCCGGCGGATACGGCCCTGGGAATTGGAAGTTTGATGAGAAAGACTGGTGGCTTGACGAGAATGGATTAATCATGGAAAAGCCTTTATTTGAAATAGAACCAGGCATGTATGTGGTCACTGGTGAACGCGAAGTGACCACCACGCTGATTGTTCACGAAAAAGACGACAACGGTGTGCAGGCTTGGGAACTAGCAGACAATGCCAGGCTGCACGACGTTACCCATATGCCTTGTCGATCTGCTCGTTACACACCGCTTAATGCAGAGGCTGATTGCTCGCCTTCGAGTGTCGACCGGTCACTATTCAAAATTGCACCAGGCTCAGTCATGCCTGATGTACCCGGTTGTCATAGACTGGACTACTCAGTACTTATTGTTATTGGTCGTATAGATCAAGTAGCATCTCGTTAAAGGCCGGTAACCACCTTGAATGTAAAGCTTGACGATCTTGAAGCTCCCGAAGTCGTCGAGCTGCTCAAACAGCACTTGCAAGGAATGCAAGCTCAAACCCCGCCCGAAAGTGTTCACGCTCTGGATATCAGCGCGTATAAGTCATCCGATGTAAAGTTGTGGACTGCCTGGTCCGACGATCAACTGATGGGATGTGGTGCACTCAAAGATCTCGGTGATGACCATGGTGAAATCAAGTCGATGCGTACAAAAGATGAATATCTTAGGCAAGGCGTGGCTGATGCAATACTGAATGAGATAATTGCTCATGCAAAACGTTCGGGTACGCAACGTTTGAGTCTTGAAACAGGGGCAACAAAGTATTTCATGGCGGCTCACAAGTTCTATCAGCGCCGTGGTTTTAAAGAGTCGGCCCCTTTTGGATCATACAAGTACGACCCTCACAGTTTGTTTTTGACATTAAATCTTAACGCGTAGATCTGACGCGTACTATCTCAGGGCTTCGCGAGTGTCGTCGTATGAATCGAACTATATGGCTTGCCATTGCATTTATGGCGCTCGGCATGATGCTCATTCCAATGGGTGACGGTATTGCCAAGCACCTGTCTTATACAACAGAATATTCGGCTGCATTTATTGCCTGGGCGCGTTTTGTATTAGGTGCTTGCGTCATGCTTCCATTTGCACTGCGAAAGGTTACACCTGGCAAACTGCCAAAAGAGTTTTATTCTAAGCAAGGCATTCGCGGCGTACTTGTGGCGCTGACTGTGGTGTGTATTATTCGAGCCGTCAGCCTGAGCCCGATTGCAGAAGTATTCGGCGCATTCTTTATTGGTCCTGTTCTATCAGTTATTTTGTCGGTGTATATGCTAGGTGAAAAAGCCAGTGTGACTGAATGGTTCTCCGTTGTGTTGGGTTTTGTTGGCGTGTTGCTTGTTGTACAACCTGATCTTTCATGGCTGATACGCTCTAACGAGTTAACCCGCGCGGAATACTCACAAACTGCCGGGCTTTACTGGGCGCTTTTAGCGGGCATTTTCTATGGGTTCTTTTTAGTTGCAACACGCTGGGCTGCGGGTGTTGGCCCACCCTTAGCCCAGGTTAGTGTGCAGTTTCTGGTTGCAGCCGTGGTGTTAACGCCGTTTGCAATAGGTAATTTGATTCAACATGGTTTGGTATCGGTGTATTGGTTGCTACTCATGGGAACAACATCGGTGTTAGCCAATTACTTTTCGATTTTGGCACTTGCTCGCGCAAAGGCAGCAGTTTTAGCGCCAGTGGTATATATGCAGGTTGTGGCGGCAACGGTATTGGGTTTACTTTTGTTCAATGAAACGCTCGATTCCACTGCAGCCTTGGGGTTGGCAATTATTCTACTATCCGGTTTCTTGCGTATTCGCTTTCGCATACCAGGTAGACATTAGGCAAATAGATGGCTACCTGGATCGTATTTTCAGTATTTGCAGCCCTCATGCAGTCGGTTCGAACTGCTGGTCAAAAGCAACTGTCTAATACTCTGTCGCCCATGAGCGTGACACTGGTCAGATATCTGTTTGGATTGCCGTTTATTATTTTGTATGTCGCGTTCTTGTTTGGTGGTTCCACTGCAACCGAAGTTTCAAACGCGCTTGTTACACCACGCTTTCTTGTGTACGCGACACTTGCAGGTGTGGCGCAGATTATTGCAACGGTGCTGTTAGTCAAAGTATTCAGCTTCAGAAATTTTGCAGTAGGAACCAGCTTTGCCAAAACTGAAGCTATACAGACAGCAATATTTGGTGTGGTGTTCTTTGGTGCTTCTCTGTCGTCAACTGGTTGGTTAGCGGTGTTGGTCGGCTTTATCGGCATTGCTATTGTCAGCCTGCCCAAATCCAAGTCACCATGGCAATTATCGAATGTAGTTTTAGGGACATTGTCTGGTACAGCGTTTTCCTTTACATCTCTGTGGTTGCGAGAGGCAAGTTTGAGTCTGTCTGCTACTGCAGTTCACAGCGCGGCTATTACACTGCTGGTTATGGTTGTAATACAAACAGCCATTTGTCTGGTTTATAGTACTGTTAGTGAACCGGGTCAGCTACGGTTGCTGCCTTCTCGTATTCGGCTAGGGTTGTTTGTTGGATTAACCAGTGCATTGGGTTCGATTGGTTGGTTTACTGCTATGACTTTACAGAACCCGGCGTTAGTCAAGTCTATAGGTCAGGTTGAATTTATATTTACTTTGTTGATAACAACCTTGTTTTTTAAAGAAAAAATATCTGGCAGAGAATATCTGGGTATGACATTCATTGTGGCTAGTGTGATAATTTTATTGAGTTGAGCTATCTTTGGAGCAATCATAAAACAGTGCGTGCTTTAAGAATCATCCTCGTTTTTTCACTGTTGATATCTTTGCCACACAAAGTAGTGGCTACGGATGAATATGCTGACTTTCCGGTTCCAAAAGCTGATTTCCCGGCCCATATCGCTGATGTAAAACGTTATTTGTTAGACAAACAGATGGGAACGCGCACAGCAGGCGATGTTCAATATAATTTACCGTTCGAGCTCAAAGCAAATGCAAACGTAAGCTATCGTGGAAAGTTTTTACTTCTGCATGGGCTGAACGACTCACCCTATGTTTTTAGTGATGTTGCGTCCGAACTGGTTAAACGCGGATTTGATGTACGTGCCGTATTGTTGCCAGGACACGGAAGTACCCCGAGAGCGCAACTAAACATAACGGCCAAACGCTGGATGGATGCTGCCCGGCAACATCTGAATCTGTGGCGCGAGAATGAGTCAGTGCCAATCTACCTGGGTGGGTTTTCCATGGGTGCGGTCATAGCAACCACGTTGGCGCTGGAAGAAAAAAACATAGCAGGCCTTTTACTATTTTCCGCTGCCTTTCGAAGCAGCATGAACGGAATGTTGCGCTGGGCTTCAATATATTCTCGAATCAGGCCGTGGGTATTTGGCGGAATGATTATTGAAGATAACCCGACAAAATATAACTCTATACCAATAAATGGCGCAGCACAGTATTTCAAACTTACGCAGAACCTCAAGAATAGTTGGAAGCAACACGAACTGGCTATGCCGGTGCTTATGGTGGCTTCAGTTGACGATTCAGTGTTAGATATTGATTACCTGATAAAGATTTTTTCTAACAAATTCACTTCAAAAAATAAAAAGCTAATTCTGTATAGCAATTTGTCAAACAATAAAGAGAATGCGCATGTTGATTATCGAGCAAGTGCATATCCTGCGTTGCGCATACTGAATCAGTCGCATCAAAGCGTAATAATGTCGCCAGACAATCCGCTGTTCGGAAAAAGTGGTAATGTGCTGGTCTGCAACGGCAACGATTGGGCCACCTTCAGTGGGTGCCTTTATTCAAATGAAAGCCATTGGTTTGGTGCTCAGCACACCCCTTCCCCCGATGAGGTGCCGGTAGCGCGGACAACTTATAATCCGGATTTTACTGGCGTATTTGATGCATTCGACAATGTGTTCGAACATTAAAATGCGTGTATTACTGACTCTGGCTCAAACGCCAGCCATGCAAAGGCAAAGTGTACGCCGGCATCAATCTGCGCTAATGCGCGACCGGTTAATGGGCCACTAATGGCTTGACCGAATACATTCCAGACACTGCCGGAGTCTTTGTCCATCAGCTTGCCATCCAGCCATTCAAACTTTAGTGTTTTATCATCCAGCATTGCAGAGTATGCTGCTGCAGCCGGGATTTTTCTGGAGTCGCTAATAGTGCTTTTATCCAATGCAGATTGAGCAGAAGACGTTGCAATGATGACGGTCGGGCTATCGTTGTAATTGATATTGAGCACGGGTTTGTCTGCAAGTTTTGAAACAGGTATCAACAGCGAAGGTTCTGACTTTGATACAACACTCAGCACTCGCTCCATTGGCGGCAGGCGCTTATCTTCTGGTCCGTTGTACAGGAATGGACTGTTGTTGATATCGTCATAGCCCTGGTACGGGTTGTTGCCGTAAGGTCGGGCATGTCCGGTTTCGCGATTGAGAATTTTTCCGTCAGGATAACTTGTTCTGAAAGTATCGAACGATACAATCTGACTCGGTAGCATGACAAGCTTGGTTTTATTGTGTTCGCCAATAATCCCTTTGCCTGTGAATTGCTGCCACCAGGTTTCGCTTTGCCGGTCGTACATGATCAAATCACTGTTGCGCAGTCGGCCGGTTGTGCCGAAATCGAGTACTTCACCATCAACGGTTCGATCAAAAACGATTGACGCGTTACACAGCGGACAAAACGTCACTGTCACCGGCATCCCGTTGACCACATCGTTGACTATTTCATGATAGATGAGGATTTGTAGCGGGTAAGCCCGAGCGTCATCACCGCTGATGTACGCAACCACAGGTTCGTCCGAGCCTAACCATGGCTCGGCTTGCAGGGCCGTGGAGAATTCAGGTTTATCGATAGAGGGAATGCCATCTTTTGGCGGACCGCCAGATAAAATGCTATCGAGCTCAACCGAGCGATTTTCAAAATCAGTTTTTGGAAATTCACCGTGAGGTAGAAACCCTGCAGACTGGGCGGCGAGGTTGCTGCCAAACAACAGCGTGGCCGTTAGGATTGTTATTCTGATCATGCCCAGCCCTTTTCCGGAACAGCTATCGGTAACGGTTAGACCAGGATTGCTGGTTTAGTTCGTAAATGCAGCGTCACTGCAGGATGAACTTACAATAAAGCAAGAAAGAAATAGATGAAAAGTGTGTCTCGAACGAGACGGGTATTGATTGAGTCTGCCTGCCTGAAATACCGGAGAGCGCAAAAGCACTCTCCGGCAATATCAAGTACTACTAGTTCTGGGTAACGCTTTTCGCTGTTACTTGAACTTCTACACGACGGTTAGCCTGACGACCCTCTGGCGTAGAGTTGGTTTCGCGCGGTACAGACTCACCCATGCCTTGTACGGCTACATCGACATCCGGGTAGGCTGCTTCAAGGTATGCAGCAACCGTACTGGCACGACGCTCAGACAGGTCTTGGTTGTAGCTTTCCGACCCACGGCTGTCAGTGTGTCCAGTCACATACATTGCTGTGATTTCCTGGAATTTCTCCAGTTGTACCAGCAAGTCTGCCAATGCCTGCTCACCTTCTCCGTTTAACGTATCGGAGTCAGTATCAAATAAGGCTTTGCCTCCCAGAGTTGCGATTGACACGATTTCTGCGGGTGGTGCTGGTTCTGGTTCCGGAGCTGCCTCTGCAACCGGCTCTGGCTCTGGCTCAGGACCTTCTCGGCCTTCACAGCCATCATTGGTGTTTTCTTCTGAATAACCACCAATAATCAGGCATTCACCCAGGCCTGTAAGAACAGCATTACCACCACTGTTGACTAAACCGTTAGCCGCTGCATCTTCTACGGCGATATCACCATCGATAGCTGCTTCGTGCGCAAATACGGCGCTGCTGCCCAAAAGCAAGGCCGCGACTGAACTGACTACTATGACTTTTTTATTCATCTCTAGCTCCCACTAGTTGACGGAAATTGGTATTTCAATTGTCCTGCAATTGGCTTGACAGCTTTCGCTGGCTCACCTGACCGTAACGCTGTATCCCACCGGATACTGATTTCGCCCGCTATTGCCAAACACAAACTTGTTGTATTTTTGTCTTTTATAGCGGCAATGAGGCGAATTGTAAACACAAACCGGTCATAAAGTGTGTGAAAAATACAACAAGTACCCGTTAGATTACAAGCGCCGTGCGTGTTTGAAGTGTAGGCTATCTTGCTACCAAGGGAAGCAGGAATCAAGGAATCTCATGAAAATTGGCCACGGACGGTCCGGTTTACCCATTCTGTTTCGGCAGTTTTTGGCTCATCTACCGCAATTTTGTTGTTTTTGTCACCAAAAAACAGATACTGGACGAGATCTGTGTCGATATTGTCAGGCACATCTGCCAGAAATTAGCGAAAATTTATCGCAATTCGGCTCTACGCTGTGCCTGCAGTGTGGTTGGCAGTGGCCTTCAACCGAAAAGAAGCGAGAATGCGTCTATTGCGCCAAATATCAGTCGGTTATAAAGCAAATTATTTGTCCTTTTCGTTACGATTTCCCCATCGATTGTGTGGTTGGGCGACTGAAATATCATCACCATCTACCTTCAGGCAGATTATTGGGTTCATTACTGGCCGCAGAAGCGCTCAAAGCGATGCAAGCCGTCGATTTCCCGGATGTTTTTTTGCCGGTCCCGCTCAATAACCAGCGTTATCGCCAACGAGGCTTTAATCAAGCGCTAGAGATCGCTCGCAGCTGTGGTTCTGAGCTTGGCATACCCGTTTTAGCAAAATCAGCTGGACGACATTTCGACACAGGCTCGCTGGTCGGTTTATCCCGCGCCGAGCGAGCCATGCGCATCAGGGGGGCATTCTGGGTGGGCGAGAATTTACGAGGCGCCCGCGTCGCCATCGTTGATGATGTGCTCACTTCCGGAGCTACATCCGGCGAGCTGGCAACCGAGCTATACGATTCGGGGGTGAGTGAAATTCAGCTCTGGGTTGTTGCCAGAACACCGGCTACTGGCAAGGAGGGCGGCTCCTGAATCAGCATGCGTTGCAAGGCTTCGGGCAGTGCGGCTTCATCAACTTGTACACCAGAAGACAAAATGCTATCCAGTTCCTTGATGCGTTGTTGCTGATCGGTGCCCAGTTGCTGCAAAGTTTGCTGCACTTGCTGATCTACCTGCGAACCGATTCGGGCGACACCTGCTCGAACACCACGAGCTGCGGCTTTTTCACGAGAGGGTTTGAGCTTAATGAACAAAAAAGTTGGCACCAGCCAAGCCAGACCCAACAGCAGCAAACTATGAATAGCAAAGTTAGTACTGAGATAAGCTGCGGGATCATTTGCACCCAGGTGAAATACATTAATGAGCCTGTATCCAATCCAGCCCATTGCTAAAAGCGGAAGAAGCCAGCACAACCAACCCAGCATTTTATGTAATGTGCGCTGAGCTTTGGTGCCCGGAGCTGCAATCGATTGTTGGATAGCCGATTCCAAATCGGTGCGCGCGCGATTGCGCCATTCGGGTTTTAAATTGTCTAGTGGTTGTTGAACAGCAGCGAGCGGCAAACCGGTACCCGTTGTCTGCTGAGCAAACCCGTCAACTGATTCTTCCATCCGATCAAAAAACGCGTCGTCCAGAATGCTGTTGATCGCTTCATTGGTGGCCAGACTTGGTTGTGCTTCTATCTGCTTGCCTCGTATCCGTGAATAAAAGCTACTTAACAGTCCCTGTTCCTGATCAGCATAGTGGGATGCAAGCGCCGGAATCTTCCAGTCAACCGACTCGTTTAATTCGGTTCTGGTATTGGCCCAATGTGCTTGCCACAGTGGATACAACTCGGCAAGTTGCTCAGTTGAGCTCATTTGCCCGCGAAGCGTATCGGTGACACTGCGAATTTGTTTTAAGCGTTGAACCACTCCGCGAGATTCCAGTTGATCAATCAACTGCTGATCTGCCAGTGAATTTACCGTTTCTCTGAATGCATTGAATTCGTCAGTGCCTTTACTGTTCGATTCGCTGCTATCTGTACAGAACAAATGTGGGTTGGCAAGACCTGCCGATACCAGCATGCTGTGAAAGTCAGTACGTTGTTGTTCATCACCACGGTCCCAGTGATTGATCACAAACAACCAGGCGTGTTGCGTGCCGTGCTCCAGAAGTAGCCGCCAACCATTGTCATCGCGATAACGCTCCGGGCTGACAACATATACAACCACGTCGATATGCGGCAGCCAGTGTTTGACCAAGTCGCGATTGGATTGTTCTACGCTGTCGAAATCTGGCATGTCAATCCACAGAACAGAACGATACTGATTATTTTGATGATTTTGCGTGCGCATGCGCTGCATTGGAAATTCTTCTGGCAGATTTGCCAGCGATACTGATTCGTGTACATATACCGTGATTTCGCGAGATGTAGGCCGCTCTACGCTTGTCCGCGCAACCGGCTCACCGGCAAAGCGATTCATCAGTGTACTTTTGCCGACTCCCGTACCACCAAAAAACCCTACCACCAGCGGACGATTGGGTTTATCGAACAACGACCCGGGCGTGGCTGTGGTGGTGGCATCGATAGAATGGGCGGCGCGTTCGCTGAGCCAACCCTTGGCATTGGCTTCAAGCGCCCAGTTCTTTAAATCTTGTTGAAGGTGTAGCAGCAGATCTGGCATTGCACTGTGTTGCAGTTATGAAAAAGGATTCAGCAATTTAATCAGGATACACCGATAATGTAAGCATGCGTGACGTGAATGCAACAACTGTTCAACAAGCGGTAGTACCCGATGAGGCCTTTCGACAATCGAATGCGGCTTGTATGCGCTCAATTGCCAGTGATGCAGAACTAACGGTTGAATTGCAGAATTCTGCTACAGCGATTCAACTGGGGGTTAGTACACCGACCATTGATGTATCCGCAAATAGTGATGCGCACCAGGCATTGCTGCGTGGAGTAGGGGATGCTATCGCCTTGCTCGGTGCATACCACGACCCTGACTTGCATCAGAAAATGCTTCCCGAGAATCCGCGTGAACAAGCACTGTTCAATGCATTGGAGCGTATCCGCTGCGAAGCGCTTGGATCAATCCAGTACAAAGGCGTGGCCAAAAATCTTGCATGGCTGCAACTCAGAATGCATTCCGCCCAATCGATTGGCACGTATAGCGGCATGGAACAATTGAAGCTCGTGCTCGAATGCCTTGTTCGACAAGTGCTTACCGGGCAGCCGGTGCCTGTTCCGCTGAATAACCTGGTCGAGCGCTGGCGTTCGGCTATTGATGCGCGTGCAGCCGATGGTTTTTCCAGGCTCAGTTGTGCGAGTACCGATCAACATGCGTATGCAGAAGCGGTTCTTGAACTGATCCAGTCTATTGATTTGCAATCAACTGTGTCTTCGAGTGAGCCTGAAGTTGGCACTGATGTAAAACCTGTTGAAGCCGCTCCTGAAGATGATAGCGATGACAAATCAATACCTGCTGAATCACCCGATCAGGAAAACGAAGCGATGATGGAGCAGGCCGCAGCCGAAGCCATGCGTGAAGAGCTTGAAGAGCAAAAGGATTCTATACAGAGTGCTGCTGACGATGCCGATGAGCCGGGCTCGACTCACCCAAATAAAGATGCGCCGGTCAGCAGTGATGTTGAGAGCAACGGTAAAGCGGAGATGCTTGGTGGTGTTGGGTATAGCGTGTTCACTTCAGAATTCGATGAGATTGTATCGGCCTCAGATCTAAGCAGCGCTGCTGAACTTAGTGAGCTTCGTGAAAAGCTGGACCAGCAAATTGAGCGTCATTCAACATTGGTTGGCAGGCTTTCCGGACGATTGCAGCGACTATTAATGGCAGAACAGCAACGTCATTGGATTTTTGATCTTGATGAAGGGCATCTTGATACATCGCGTATCACCCGGGTGGTCACTCAACCGTTATCAGCTTTAACCTTCAAAGCGGAAAGCGAGCTGAAGTTCAAAGACACGACCATTACTTTGTTGGTGGACAACTCAAAATCGATGTTGGGCAAGCCAATTACTATAGCAGCATCGTGTGCCGATTTACTTGCGCAAACGCTCGAGCGATGCGGTGTTAGCGTAGAGATTCTCGGTTTTACCACTACGGAGTTGCATGGCGGTTTAAGTGTTGAGCAATGGCAGAATAAAGGCGGGTCTGAAAACCCGGGAAGACTTAATGGCTTGCGGCACATCATATACAAGTCAGCCGATGTGCCCTATCGGACTGCCAGGAAAGGTCTTGGACTCATGCTGCGCGGTGATATTTTAAAACAAAATATCGATGGTGAGGCGCTATTGTGGGCGCAGTCCAGAATAAAGCGCCGCCCAGAGCAGCGTAAAATTATCATGATGATTTCAGATGGTGCGCCAATTGATACTAGTACTATGTCGGCCAACCCTGGAAACTATCTGGTTGATCATTTGCACCAGGTTATTCGTGATATTCAACAACATGGCGATGTAGAGCTTGTTGCCATTGGCATTGGTCACGATGTATCAGTTTATTATAAAAAATCGATAACCATTTATGATGTGAAGAAACTTGGGCGCGCTATGCTTGCTCAGCTTACTGATTTATTCCGGGAAAGCTCTGGCAGAGGACCGTAGCCCGCGAGCAGCAGTTGATCATTGTTCAGTTCCAGGCTCAGGGCTTTAAGCCGATCTCCTAATTCTTTTTCTAACAGAGCAGAATCGATCAGTGCTTGCTGTTCTCGTTTCAATTGATTTTTCGTACGATCCATATATTGACCAAGCACACTCTCTGTCAGCATAGTGGTTACCGAGAGCATGGCCGGTGCAAGAATGAGATCGGCTGCCGCCAGACCACCGGACTTCACGGCTAACACAACAGCAGCCGCATCGGTCGATACTCGGGCCGCACGTAAAGTATTCAGCAATGCGGGCTGGTCTTGCAATTGCCCATAAAGTTGTTGTGCAGCGGCATCAATTTGAGGTTCAAATTCTTGTTGAATTTGACCAGCGCGCAAATTATAGCGCTCACGTATGGCAGATTTGTGTTCGGTAATGGCTTTATGCATAGCCGGCCAGTAAGCCTGACTACCTTCGGTTTCCTGCTGCTCAACAAGAATATGCCCTTGCAGGGTGGTTAGTGTTTGCTCCAGTATAAGTTCCAGAACTTCGAGTTCCTGATCTGCTGGTGCGTTACCGCGCTCTACTGCAGCCCGACCTATGCCAAATAGCTTTCTAACCGGCCAAGTCACTACATTTCGGGTGGCCGTCAGGGTTCCTGCCAATCCGGGTATTTCCAGTAATGTTAAGAGCTCTGCTATTGCCTTATTAAACGTATCGTACTTCTGCGGATTGTTAAGATACCGAGTTCTATAGCGTTCTTTTGCATCTTCAATGGCAGTATCTACTGCTTGAAGCCAGCTATTTTGCGCATCATTTTCCAGCTCGATGGGTGCCATCCACTGCGGCCAGAAGTGTTCCACAAATTGACTGACATGCTGATGTTGACCAAAGCGATCGGTAGCCTCTGTACAGCGTTTTAAGCAGGCATGAAGATTGGCCCTTGTGTCTGCATCGATTACAAGACGATGTTGTGTTGCATCGTCCGCCCGGGTGTTATCGTCTTTAATAAACGGCAGTGCAACAATTTCTGGTGCCGGTTGTCCAAACTGTTCAACGTGTCTTTGCTCGAAGGAATCAACAACGGTTTGTCGGTCTTTGTCGTCGAGCTTGTTAATACAGACAAACAGCGGCTTGCCAAGTCGCCTGACTAGACGAAGCATGTCCCAAACGCTTTTGTCAGCGTATTTGTCTTTACTGACCATGAGCACCAGGACATCTGCCATGGCAACAGCCTGCAGTACTGCACCGCGATAGCCACTGGATTCGATCGAGTCGAAGTCGGGTGAATCCCAGACAACACCTTGGCTTATCAGACTATGTTCACCCGTTTGAATTGATTCGAGCAAATAGTGATTAAGATTGTCGCTGCGCAATTCACTTGAATGGACTCGTGTTAACGGCAGCATAAGTTCGGTCAATGAATTTAGCTGCGCATCTTCCACCCCTGTCGCGAATCCCTGTGCATGCACTGTGTATCCGGCAAGGGCGCTTATGCCTGCGGCGTTGGCGTCTAATATGAGATTGCACAGCGTGCTTTTGCCAGCTTGTGTTGGACCAATCACAACAACTTGCAAAGGATGATTCGGGTCTGAGCTATTCAGTGATTGTTTATCGAGAGCAGCATCGGCAAGCCGCAGCGTATTGTAACCATCCACCAGTTCGGCAGCGTGTGTACCGCCACTGTTAATTGATCTGGTGTAGCGTGCCAGTAAGTCAGCAATTGACTTGTTCATGACACGGTGCTCGGATTGATTATGAAGTCGAGAACTATTCCTGCGAAAACGGTCATACCGATATAGTGATTATTCAAAAATGCCTTGATGCATTGTACTGGGTCACGTGTTTGGGTGATTCGGTTTTGGTAAACAATGTAAAACACAGATCCTATAAGGCTTAGGTTGTAAATGCTACCTCGCTCTGTGGTCAGGCCAACCAGATACATAATAAAAAGTACCAATAACTGCAGTGCGAAAACGATTCGTAGTTCGTTGTCACCAAAAAGAATGGCTGTTGATTTCATGCCCATTTTTATATCGAATTCTCGATCTGCTATGGAATAGACTGTGTCGTAAGCAATAGCCCAGATAACAGCTGCGAGGAAAATGACCCAGGCCAGCAACGGCACTGTGTTGGTTTGTGCAGCGAAGGCCATAGGTATTGCGAATGCAAATGCAAAACCGAGAAACGCCTGTGGCCAATAGGTAACCCGTTTTGTAAATGGGTAAATCACTGCTAATGCCAGCGCCACAAAAGACATCATAATAGTGAGGGTGTTGGTTAGCAGTACTAATCCAAACGCCAGTAACATTAGTATTGCTGTAGCTGCCAGAGCTTCAGCCGGTGTTAGTGCACCGGTTGCCAGTGGTCTTTGACTGGTTCGCAAAACATGCGCATCGAGGTGACGGTCTGCATAGTCATTGATAGCGCAACCCGCCGAACGAGTCAGAATGGTGCCCAGTACAAAAATGACTAGAATGGACAGGTCAGGAACACCAAGGGCTGCGAACCACAAGGCCCATAACATTGGCCACAGCAGAAGGTATATCCCGATGGGCCTGTTCAGCCGGGTAAGAACAAGGTAGTGTGGCAGTTTTTCGCGCAGCGGATAATCGATCACTCAGATCTCAGTATAAAACGGTCGGCACCTCGGTATAGTAGCCGCTTTGGGATTACTTGTGCGCATGGCTGAATGCATGGCGGCACCTGGTAGCGATACAAACAATAATTTTAATGGGAATGGTAAATATGGCTTACGATTACGACTTGATAGCAATAGGTGGTGGCAGCGGTGGAATCGCGCTGGTCAATCGAGCGGCAAGCTATGGTGCACGATGTCTGATTATTGAAAAAGATGCCGTTATGGGTGGCACCTGTGTTAACCGGGGTTGCGTACCAAAAAAAGCCATGTGGTACAGCGCTGATATGGCGCATCAAATTCGCAATGCGCCTGCCTATGGATTTGACGTAAAGAGCGCAAAATTTGACTGGACAACATTCGTTGGTAAACGCCAAGCCTACATTGGCAACATTAATAAGTTTTACATAAACTTGTTTGAAAAAAATGGCGTAGACACCGCTTTTGGCAATGCTGTACTTGTCGACAAGAATACGGTTGAAGTCAACGGCAAGCAGTACTCAGCTGAACGTGTTGCGTTGGCCCCGGGTGGTACGCCAACGGTTCCGGATATTGCTGGTAGTGAGTTAGCAATAACATCTGACGGTTTTTTCGAATTGGATGCTCAGCCTGAAAAAGTATTGGTGCTCGGGGCTGGTTATATTGCTGTTGAACTTGCTGGTATGTTGCAAGCATTAGGTACCAATGTCACGTTAGGTGTTCGTACTACAAAGTTCCTGCGTGGCTTTGAAGACATACTTTACGAGAACCTGTCTGATGCTATGCAGGCAGATGGTGTCACTATTAGTACCGAATTTACTGCTGCAAAAATCGAAAAGGCAGACGGGAAGTTGCGTGTGCACGGTGAGGCAGGGCAGGTGCTCGAAGGCTTCGATGAAGTTATTTTTGCCATAGGTCGAACACCGGCTACCGGTGACATTGGTTTGAGCAAAGCGGGTGTTGAGACTGATGCACGAGGCCATATACCGGTCGACAAGTTTCAGGAAACCAATGTGCCAGGTGTTTTTGCCTTGGGTGATGTTACCGGACAAGCAGAATTAACACCGGTTGCTATTGCTGCCGGGCGGCGCATGGCTGATCGAATTTACAATGGTCAAACAGACCGGCACCTGAGTTACGAGAACATTGCAACCGTTGTGTTCAGCCATCCACCCATTGGCACGATAGGGCTAACAGAGACAGAAGCGCGCGAACAGTTTGGGGATGAGGTTAAAGCGTACGAGACCAGCTTTAATCCAATGTACATGGCGTTCACTGACCACAAGGTAAAAACGGCCATGAAGCTGGTTGTGGTTGGAAATGAAGAGCGTGTGGTCGGGTGCCACATGATTGGCCTGGCGGTTGATGAAATGCTGCAGGGATTTGCTGTAGCCATCAGTATGGGGGCCACCAAAAAGGATTTTGATGACACTGTCGCGATACACCCAACGAGCTCGGAGGAGCTGGTCACAATGCGTTAATTTGCCATGTAACCTGCTGTGACATTAAGAATGTGACGTGGTTACCATAATATGGCGCGCTTTCCAGGTAGTGCATTCAGGCTGCTGGTTTTAAGCCGTCACATAGTGTGAGTGCTGTCTCAACAATCTTGTCGGGATAAAAGCTCGCCTCTTCACAATATGGGCTGCAGGGTTACCTGCGGCCATTTTTTTGTTGGTTCGGTTAGCTAACCAACAAATATCTTGCCCCCTTACTCAACTGACTCGACTAACGGTCGATATTTTCTCGGAAGCACCCGCATTTTTTGTGGGTTCGGCAATCTGGGACCGATCGGTATGCACAGTAATCTGAATAAAGACCGTGGTTTTTCGCTCATTGAGGTATTGGTGACGTTAGCCATTGCCGGGGTTCTTCTAGCCGTAGCGTTGCCTTCTTTCAAAGAAATCATGGCTAGCAGCAATATGGCCTCAACCAACAACGCGCTGGTGTATTCAGTACAGATGGCTCGTTCTGTATCAATGGAGAGACTGGTACCCGCCGGCGTCTGTACCAGCAGCACGCCAATGGCTGATGACGCCAGTTGTAACGGAGGCAGCTATAACGACGGCTGGATTGTTTATGCCGACGACGATGGCAATGGTACTCGTGATGCAGGTGAAGACATTCTTGATCGCACAGACGCTCCGGGGCTTGGTTTTACCTTTGATCCAGCGCCCGTTTTCGAAAGTCAGATCTACTTCAATGATTCTGGAAACAGCGTTAACGTAGCCGGTGTTCCCATGTCCGGCACAATTGAGCTGGACTACGGCGATGGTATTCAGGTCAGACTTATTACCGTCTCGGCTAACGGACGAGTGAGTACAAAAACGCCATGATCAATCACCGAAAAAATTATCGTAGAAATCTTGCGCCGGTGCATAGTCGGCAGTCGGGATTGGGCATTGTTGAAGTATTGGTTGCTTTGATTGTTGTATCGTTTGGTGTTCTGGGTATGGCTAGTTTGCAGCTTACTGGCATGAAGCACAGCTCTGGTGGATTCAATCGATCTAAGGCTTTGCTCTATGCACAGAGCACGGCTACGCGAATTCGTCTTAATTCGATAGCTGCAGATGACCAAAACTACGCAGGCTTCAATTCGGACTCCATCAGTTGTGATGTGGCCCCGGCGCCTTTCTGTCAGGCAAGAGCTAACAATGTCCCGGCAGATTCATGCACAACTGCACAGCTTGCTGCATTCGATTTATTCTCTGTGTCCTGTGGCGACCTTGGTAGTAACGGCGCTGAAAAAGGTGTTGTTGGCACATTGCCTAATGGTGCACTGGCCGTGACTTGTTTAGCTACCCCATGTACACCGGATTCGGCTTATCAAGTCACTGTTTCGTGGTCGGAAGGTCGATCAAGAACCAATACTGACGAAATGACAACACGCCGGGTACAAGTGAGGTTGCGACCATGAAGTCTTTCAATTCGACTCCGCGTAAGCGTCAGGGAGGTTTGTCACTGATTGAATTGATGATTGCTCTGGTACTTGGGCTTGTTGTGGTAAGTGCTGTGTTCAATACCTTTTTGGGTTCTTCCCGTTCAGCGCGTTTTAGTCAGGGTTTGCAGGAATTGCAAGAGAATGGACGCTATGGAATTACCACTTTGCAGCGTGCTATTCGTTTGGCAGGCTACTCACCTGAAGGTAACTTAGACGAGCCTTTCGATATTATTAACAGTGATGAAAGTACGATTGTTATTCGAACAACAGAAATCTACGATTGCAACGGGCAGTCCACCGCAGGTGTAAGTGGTGTTGCCATAAATACCTATGCCCATGACGACGTGAACGACACCATCACCTGCACCGGTAATGTTGGCGGCGCGCCGATGGATGTAGTCGAAGGTGTTGAAGCAATGCGATTTCTATGGGGAATTGACTCCGATGGTAATGGTATTCCTGAGAGTTACATACCCTACACCGCAACTATTGATTCGTCTGAAGTGGTTGCTATGCGTGTAGCGATTCTGGTTCGCTCCGATGAACCCATTCGATCTCGTGCCGGTGAGGAAACTCATGTTTTGTTAGATCAGGAAATTCCTTCTAACGACAAAATAGCGCGTCACGTTTTTAGCGCTACGGTTGTTGCGTCGCAACAAGTCAGATTGAGAACACCGGGAATTTAGTCATGAGACAACATTCAAAACAACAGGGAGCTGCGCTCGCAGTCAGTTTGATTATGCTGGTGGCCATGACGATTCTTGGTGTGGCAACGTTGAACGGTACTCGGCTTGCAGAAAAAGTGTCCAGTAACGCCCAGCAAAAGGCCATTGTATTCGAAACGGCTGAGTCTGTTATCAATTCAATTGCATCGGCTGATGATTTTCAAAATCGTTTGTTTGATTCAGTGGGTAGATTTGAGCCACCACCGGTGCCACAGGATGTTGAGTCCGCGGCTATCGCAGATGAGCTAGACCAGACTAATACACTGGGTACGTCTGTCGATGTTAATGCCGCGGCAGAGATTCAATTTTGTACCGTAAGTCCTGCAGAAAGTTCTGATATGTCTGAAGATGAAAGCGATTCCTCAAGAAATGCAGCCTATCGGTTTGATGTACGAGCAGTGTCTACTATTGACAACAGCCGTGCTCGCGCCGCACACGTACTTCGTGTTGAAGAAACTCGTTTGGCATCTGAAGCACGGGGTGACTGCCCTACGCCAGGTACCTAGATTGAACAATCAGTTACCCAATAAACAAGAAATTAAAATAAGCAAGACTCGGAGAGAAGTAATGGCAATGGTTTCAACACGCAGAAAAACGCAAGGCTTCTCGTTAATCGAGTTATTGATAGTTATTGCAATCATCGGCATCATTGCAGCTATTGCCTTGCCGAGTTACACAAGTTACATGACGAAG
>Ga0114956_1000144_pt1 | contig 43633 bp, 21 predicted proteins | sample MaitaG_FD_87304 | JGI IMG/M metagenome (GOLD analysis project Ga0114956, IMG submission 87304) | Marine algal microbial communities from Maine, USA - Maine_Asex2 metaG | ecosystem: Host-associated > Algae > Red algae > Unclassified | place: Maine, USA | collected 2015-01-05 | reverse complement strand
CCTTCAAGAGCTCTCGTCTTGCTGGCTGTTACTATTTTTTTTCTGCCCTTGCGTACTAATTGATTTATCGTAGGCATACTTAGCTTTTTTTCACCATTTTGGTCGCTTTACACGGTAGTTTTCAATACTCCATTTCAAAAGAGGTGCAAAGATAGATTTATTTTCCCGTTTTTTTAAGTGCCTTGTGCACCTTATTCCAATCTATCCAAGAATGCAAGAAATCAACGTAAAAATCAATCCAGGAAAGCAAGCGCATCTGGCCGATGCACTGCATTTAGTGCGTCAACTAGCCGCTTTTGAGTTGGCTGAAGACAAAGTTACGGCCACTTTTGCCGACTACCAGCAAGCTTACCAGGATGGCTTGTTTCAGTTCTTAATCGCTGAACGGGATGAGAAGGTGGTCGGGATCATGATCTATTATTACACCTGGTCTACCTGGAAAGGCAAGATGATGTACTTGGAAGATTTTGTTGTAGATGCTGAGCATCGTAGTATGGGCATCGGGCAGCAGCTCATGGATCGATTGCTTGTGGTTGCCAAGGAAAATGATTGCAAACTGATCAAGTGGCAGGTGCTCGAGTGGAACAAATCCGGCATCAATTTTTACGAAAAAATGGGCGACGCAGTGTTTGATAAGGAGTGGTGGGATGTAAAAGTGTATTTCTAGTTCCGGCTAGTCAAAACCCATTCTCATTCTTCCTGAATTGCTTTTCCAAATCACCCCATTTTTGCAGATCTGATTTCAATGCACTGGGTGCTGGAACCTGGACCAAAATCTGATTGTCTACCCAGAATGCAGGATCGTACTTGTATTCCAGATCACGCACATCTTGCGTGCGATCAAGTTTCTCACCGCTGGGTCGCGTACGCTCGGGAATGATTTCATACAGATATAACACACGTGAGACAGCATACCTTTTTCCTCCATCATCTTGCACACTGTATTTGTAAGAGATCCGACTGGGAAAATACTTCTCACCTATTTTTCGATAGGTCACTTCGTGAAATGTAAAATCGCTTTCGCTGCCTCGAGACATCTTGAGTATCGCCAAATCACTCTTGCGAAGTAGGATCGTACCATTGCTGGCATTGTACCCAACAGCATCTTTGTGGCTCAGGTCTGAGGTGTATCCGATCTCGATGAGCGTATCAGAGCCCTCTGCATATTCGCGATAATGCTCGATGCGATAGGTAGATCCAGAATGCGGCTTTTGATCCAGGGCAAAAAACTGTCGCTGACGTACATTGTTCATTCGCTCATAGATGGTGTAGATCCGATTGAACGCAAAGTAGCGCTGCACTTCACTCGGCAACTTACGCTCGTCGGTGATGCGTCTCATCTGCTCTACAAAGATGAAACTCTGATCTTGCGGAGAGGCAAACCGTCGATCTGCAATGTTGACAAACGATTCGATAAACTCGACATAGCTTGTATCCTTGATCGAATATTCTTGATAGTAGCCTTTGGCCAAGAACTTGCGGGTACCATAGTTGCGGGGGATGCGATTTATGGCTTTCCTCAGGAGCTTGTGTATTTTCTCTCTAAAGGTCACAGTCACTTCTTCGAGCAGCAGCGCATTCTTCTTCAAGCTTACCACTGTCATTTCGTCAACTGTCTTTACGGGGATCATCTCAGGCGCATATCCCACAACCCTGATGACAATGGTATCGTCTATGAACTGATCGGGTATTTTCAAACGAAATTGACCCAACTCATTGCTTACCACACCTTGGTTTTGTGCGGAGATGAAAAAAATGTTGGCGTAAGCCATCGGCTCCTCAGTCGTGCTGTCGATCACCGTGCCTATCACCACATTTTGAGCGGTGACAATCGGGCTCGCCGTGATGCAAACAAAAAAAAGTAAAGCATGCAATAGTAACCATCGCCAAGTCTGGAAACTTCTATTGGCTTCACCCTTCATTCGGCGAAAATACGATTACGCTGTCTTTGAATGAGTTGTCGATGCTCTGGACCAACGGAAAGGTCAACATTTAAAGAAGACTTAATACAGCAATCTGTCAATCCGTGGCAGGGATAATTACATTTGCGGAACAATACTAAACCTTAAAAAATCATGAAAAAACTTCTCTACTTTCTGTTTCTAGTATTTTCTACTCAGCAATTATTAGCACAAGGGGTCACTACCTCTAGTATGTCAGGCATCGTCACCGATGCAGGTGGAGTCACTCTGATCGGTGCCAATATTCTTGCTGTGCATACTCCCACTGGATCCTCATACGGGACAGCCACCGATCTTGATGGCAACTACCGCATCGCCAACATGAAAGTAGGAGGACCCTATACCCTCACGGTGAGCTACACTGGTTATGGAGATCAGTCTGCAGAAGGCATCGTATTGCGGCTCGGTGAGCGCAAGCGACAAGACTTTACGCTGAGCGAGGCTTCTGTCACACTTGATGTAGCGATCGTGATTGCAAAAGCTGGATCAACGGGGCAGGGAGCTGGCGCAGCTACCCAGATCACATCTGAAGACATAGATCTGATGCCTACGCTAGATCGGCAACTGGAAGACTTCACCCGGCTTACGCCTCAGGCAAGCACGGGTACGGGCAATCTCTCGATTGCAGGAATGAACAATCGATTTAACGCCATCTATATAGACGGAGCAGTAAATAACGATGTGTTTGGTCTCTCGGGATCTGGTACCAATGGTGGTCAGACAGGTATCTCACCAATCAGCATCGACGTCATCGATCAAATTCAAGTAGTGCTCTCGCCGTACGATGTCAGCCTTGGCGGTTTTGCCGGCGGTGGAATCAATGCTGTAACCAAGTCGGGCACCAACGAATTTGCCGGCACTGCCTATAGCTTTTGGCAAAATCAGAGCTTTGCTGGCAAGACCAATGGCAAACTCATCGAGCGCACGGGCTCTGAAGCAGAAAAACTAGATAAGTTTAGCGAAAACATCATTGGCCTCTCTCTGGGAGGGCCGATCGTAAAAGACAAAGTTTTCTTTTTTGCCAATGTTGAGTTGCAAAAGGATGAGACGCCTTCACCATTTGACATTGCCGAGTACCGAGGAGATTCAGATGCCTCCAAGCTCAACGAGCTGCGCAATCATTTACAGAGTAATTACAATTACGATGCGGGAGACTTTGGTGACAAAATAGATGATCTCAAAGGCACAAAAATATTTGGCAAGCTTGATTTCAATTTGAATCAATCGCACAAACTGACTATACGCCACCAGTACACTAAGGCCGAGCAAACAAATCAAAATGGAAGCTTTGCCACTCGAATTAATTTTGCAAACAACGGTGTCTATTTCCCAAGCACGACCCATTCTTTTGCCGCAGAACTTAATTCCACTTTTGGCACTGGCGCATCAAATAATCTCATTGTCGGTTACACCTCTGTATTTGATGACCGAGATCCGATCGGGCAGGATTTTCCCTACCTGACCATCGATGATGGAGAGGGATCAATACGCCTTGGTAGCGAACAATTTTCTACCGCCAATCAATTGGATCAGAAGATATTTACGATTACCGATAATTTCAAATTGTACAAGGGAAAACACACCTGGACGTTTGGCACCCACAATGAATTTTACAGCATTTACAATTTATTTATTCGCCAAAATTATGGATCATATGCGTTCGATTCGGTCGATGATTTCATCAGTGGTGCGCCAGCGGTCCAGTATGATCGGTCTTTTTCTTTGGTTGACAACATCACCGGAGATGGTTCGGGTGCAGCTGCAGATTTTCAAGCAATGCAACTCGGATTCTACGTCCAAGATGAAATTCAAATAAGCTCTCAGTTTTCACTCACTGGTGGATTGCGTCTCGATATTCCCATCATCACCAGCGAGCCCACTGTCGATGCAAATTTCAACACGCAGGTGCTGCCTACTCTACAGAGTGCATATCCAATTGCCAATGATGTAGAAGGTGGAAAGGCACCTGATGGACAATTGATGTTTTCTCCCCGAGTAGGATTTAATTACGACGTAAATCAAGATTTCACCACCGTGCTGCGTGGTGGTCTTGGTATTTTTACCTCCCGCATTCCTTTTGTGTGGCCGGGTGCGATGTTTAGCAACAACGGCCTCAAAGTAGGAGGAGTAGACGAACGCGGCATCGAAGGCGATGTGACATTTATCGGAGATATTGAAAATCAATACAGCAATCCAGAATTCAGTGTGCCGAGCGGACAGCTGGATCTATTTGTAAATAATTTTAAATATCCTCAAGTATTTAGAACGAACCTTGCGCTTGATAAGACATTTGGCTCTGGTTATCAACTGAGCTTGGAGGCAGTTTACACGAAAACCCTCAACAATGTACTTTATACCAATATTAATTCTGATCCTGCAGTAGATTTCACTTCTACGGGGGTTGATGCACGGCAAATATTTACGCGCAATAATCTTGCAAATGACTATAGTGCCATTTATGTAGGCAGCAATACCAGTGAGGGGCATACCTATAACTTCACTGTTTCTTTGGCAAAAGATTTCGCCAGAGGATTTAATGCCTTCGTGGCTTACACTTACGGTGACGGCAAATCCGTCAATGAAGGTACCTCATCTCAGAATTCATCTCAGTGGAGAGGACAGGTCCACATTACAGGTCGGAATAATCCAGTTTTGGGTCGCTCTGATTTTTCTCTAGGGTCGCGAGCGATTGCTGCGCTCAACTATAAGTTAAAGTGGAACGCCAGTGGCAGCACAGCGACAACATTCTCATTGTTTTACGAGGGCCAATCCGGACGCGCATTTTCATATGTAATTGGTGACCGCAACGGCAGAAATTATGTCAACGAAGGTGGAAGCACGAGTCGCAATAGAACACTGCCATATATACCTGCAACGCAAAGCGATATCGTACTAGTAGAAGCTGGTGGGAAAAGCCCAGCCGAGCAATGGGCTTTACTCGATGCATTTATCGAAGATGATCCTCATCTCAAAGAAAGTCGTGGAGGATACAGTGAAAAAAATGGATCTCGCGCACCTTTTCTAGGTCAATGGGACCTTGCCATCCGCCAGGACTTTGGTATTGATCTTGCCAATACAACCCATCGATTTCAAGTATCGCTCGACGTGTTCAATTTTGCCAACATGATTAGCAAGAATTGGGGAGCTGTTTACAATGTCGTTGGAGATTTTAATAATTCGGAACTCTATCAGTTTGAAGGTTTTGACGGGCAGACACCCACCTACAGTTTTACCAATGAAAATTTGGGTAGCGACAAGTACAGCATTAATGGATTCGACTCGAGATGGAGGATGAGGTTGGGACTGAGGTATTTATTTAATTAGCTCCTATGCCTCCCGATTGAGCAACCCAGAGAATAATTCGCGCAAGACGTCGACTCGATCCGTTTTTTCCGCCAGCGCCTCGAGCCAGGCATCGGCACGATCGTAATACTTTTGCTTGAGGGTTTGGCCAAATCGGTCTACACCGAGAGAGCCAAATATTTCGAGGACGCGACTTACTTTTTGCTCCTTGACCATGCGCTCATCGGCATAGAGAGACCGGAGCTCAGCTTCTACACGGGGGCCACCAATTTCGATTGCTTTGAGATATAGAAATGTTTTTTTACCCTGTATGATATCACCACCCGCCACTTTGCCTGTTTTGGCAGAAGAGCCAAATGCATCGAGTAGGTCATCCTGGATTTGAAAAGCCATGCCCATGCCGACGCCAATGTCATACAGCATTTGCTGCACTCGATTGCGCTGCCCCGCTACGAGCCCACCGAGCGCAAGGGAGCAACCGAGCAAAACAGCCGTTTTGTCTTCGATCATTTTTAAATATGCACCCATGCTCGGATCACTTTGATGTTCGAAATCCAGGTCATTTTGCTGTCCCCGGCAGATGTCAATTGCCGTCTCACTAAAAAGCTCGACAGCTCGACTTGCCTTCGCAGCAGTAAGACCCTGGGTGACATACTGATAGCAATGAATCAGCATGACGTCGCCCGAAAGAATCGCAGGATTGAGCCCGAACTTCTTGTGCACCGTGTCATGGCCGCGGCGCAAAGGAGCTTCGTCCATGATGTCATCGTGCACCAATGAAAAATTGTGAAATAGTTCGATCGCGTACGCTTGAGGCAATGCTGCTTCCGGGGCATCACTAAAGAGGTGACAAGCGAGCAAACATAATTGCGGCCGTATTTGTTTCCCCCCCAAGCCCATGATGTAGTTGACGGGATCATAGAGCGTCGAGGGCGCAAAAGGAAAATTTTGTGCGTTGGAATATTGGCGGAAGGCGTCTGCTAATTGCTCTTGCATAGGTGATAGTGCGAGGCAGGAAAGGTATAAAATTAACCCTCAACGTACAGGCGTTCTGCTTCCTCCTTTTCAAATTCAGCTCTGGGCAAAAACCGCAGAGATACGGAGTTTACGCAATGCCGCACATTGCGCCTGGTGAGGTATTCACCTTCAAAAACATGCCCAAGATGCCCATCGCATGCAGCACAGACAATTTCTACACGACGGCCATCTGCATCCGGCACACGCTTTACGGCTCCTTCTATCTCATCGTCAAAACTGGGCCACCCGCAGTGAGATTTGAATTTTTGCTCACTGGTGTATAGCGATGCATTGCACTGCTTGCAGACGTAGAGACCTTCTCCCTCGTACTTTTCCAGTTTTCCCGTGGCGGGGCGCTCGGTGCCTTTGCGCAGGATGACGTGCTCTTCTTGAGCATTTAATTTTCGGTAATCCATAAAGACGTTAAGATTTTATGACACTATGCGATAAAGGTGTATTTGGCAAATCGGCCTGAGAGCAAATTACTCCAGTGAATCTTCCTGAAGCAATTTTATTTGCTCGATCAAGGCTTTGGCTGATTCCGCATCTTCTTCGGGTACCATCAGGTGGATGCTTCCGAATGTCAGATAGGACGAATCTTGCTGATTGAACTCAACATTGACAATCCCCTCCTTATCCAGGGCTGACTTAAACAGACTGATCAAAACACGGTCGTTGCCGCTGTAGGCCCTGCACCAATTTACCTCACTCATATCGTCTAGCCTTCGAATCCATGTGCTCTATGCTGACCATCGCAAAACGGTTTGTTTTCACTGAAGCCACACCTGCAGAAAAAACTCGCATTTTCCTTTTCGACCGTCTCGCCAGAGGGCATTGCCACTGCACATGTCGCCGACACTTTCAGAGGGCCATTGGGTATGACCTCTACTTGTACTTTGTTTGGTTGATTTTCCATTGTTCTTTGTTTTCTTCTATTGACCTTTATAACGCGTTTTATCAGCTTGGTGTTCAATGTAGCAGATATGTATTAAAAGAACTGTCGTTTTCGTTCTTCTTGAGACAGTTGTAGTCTTTACGTACTTTTGCATTATGTTACGAAGAAATGGCCCCATCGTTCTCTTCCTTTGCTTTTTCATCTGCGTCTGCAATGCACAGGAAAGAGATCCCGAAACAGGATATTTCCTGGTAGAGGAAGAAAAATTTACCCCACCGGAAAAAGCAATTATAGAACATTATCAAGGGCGCCAAGCAATGGCCTTCATGGCCAATGACATGACCCAGACTGAGCAATATCTGGGCGACTACGTTGGCAAGAAGACCCTCCTCTGGTTTTGGAAGACCACCGAATTCAAGTGCCTGGAGCAAATTGAGAAGCTCAATAGCCTGGCTGCGCAATATCCACAGCGACTGGGTATCGTATCTTTTGCCGATGATACCCGGGCAGAGATGGAGGAATTTCTCAAGGACGTTCCAGTCGATTTTCCGATCATTCCCAATGCCAGTATTTTTGGCGAGGGTGCCTATGCCTCTGATCTTGGCTATCCTCGCATGTTCATTCTAGATTCTCGTGGTAAAATCCAGAAGATCCTGCCCGCTTCCTTCTTCGAAAATCATCCCAACACATTTGAAGCAATCAAGGGAGTGATCGAGGAGATACGCTAATTGAGTCTATAGGTATTTATAAAATCGGCATAGACAGGATCTACCGAAATAACGCTGGGATCTCCCACCACAACGAGCTGCTCACGCGCTCGGGTCAGGGCCACATTGAATTTGCGATCCACCCCATCAGACGATTTTGATACCAGTGTTTCCATCTGCACTGGAGAGCTCACGCAAAGCGAGATGACAACGATCTTGCGAGCTCCGCCCTGATACCGCTCTACAGTATCGATTGAAATCCCTTTGGTATCTAGCCCAGCATTTTGCAGATCCTGCTTGATCAAGGCAATCTGAGCCCGAAAAGGCGTGATGATTCCGATTGAGTCGCTCATGCCACGATCAAACTCTATCAGACGCTCTACGATTTGACAGACCATTTTACTTTCGTATGCATTCGTTTTGGCTCGATACAGAGCCTGTGATGAAACGGGGACAAAAACTACGCGACGAGTACTAAGTGCTTTATCTAAGGGGTCATCGCTTGCGGGTATAGGTGGCTGTACCAGAGCAGTAATCTGGTGTTCACAATCTGGCAGAACAGTGAGCCGATTGTCGTAAAAATGCCTACTCGGAAACTCCATTACATCGCGATGCATCCGGCCTTGATGCGTAAGTTGATCATATGCCCAATCCCAACCCCTTTGGATGCAGCGCCGATACAGTCGCTCGAAGTAGGAATTTGCCAAATTTTCCAAACCCATCTCCTGCAGCCCCGCATCATTGATGGATGATCGATTTCGACTTTGCACCACCACAGCAGCCAGTTGCCGATGATCACCTATCAGCAAAGACTTCTTAAACAGCGGCAAAATACCGGCCATCGTGGGCTCTAGGATCTGAGTTGCTTCGTCAATAATAACCCGGTCGAAAGACATGATTTGGGTCAGCTCACTCTTTCCAGAAAAGGAAGAAACCGTACCTACTACGATGCGATGACCGTGCAACATGCTCAAAAGATCTTTGCGACTCGTGATGTTCATGATCTTGTGCGAAAGCAGCTGTTCATGAAAACGATTGTCGCTGCCATGCCGCGACCCAACCCGAAAATAAGATTGAGGTACCTCGCTGCCCAATCCTGCCAATGCTGCGCAGATCTCATCTACAGCTCGATTCGTATATGCTAGAATGACCAACTTCTCGTCGGTCTCCTCAAGCAAATGTCGCACTACTTCCTTGAGTAAGATACTGGTCTTACCTGTACCGGGAGGGCCCCAGAGCAGAAAGTATTCAGGTGCGGAAAGTATTTTATGAAAGATGCGCTGTTGCTCTTGTGTCAATCCAGCAGGAGTCGGTCTGACACTATCTGCAGCGTGTGGCTGCAGCGGAGGGCTCAGGGTGAGAAACGTTTTTCTTGGAGCATCGTCGAAAGACATAAATTGATAAATCGCGCGATACAATCCGGCAAAGGAGCTATCGAGCATGTCGTGTTCGATGTTCCAAAAATCAAATTGAGTAAATAAGGCCTGATTAAATTGTTTGGCCCTCAGTTTGACGATGACTCGCTCAGAATCAATCATCGTAATGGTCCCCTTAAAGATTTGATTTTCCAGGGGAGAGTGACCCTTTCGCAGCGGATAGATTAATGCCAGATCACCTTGGCGGAAATTGGCAAGTGGATTGGTCGCATCGGTACGTAAGAAGATAATCACTGGATCTTCAAGATCGCTGCGGTTCTCAGCAATGCTCAAGCCCTTTAGCACTGTAAAGTGCTTTTCCTTATCGGCAAGCGAACTAAGCCAAAGTCCAGCCTGACCCCGGTTGCGATCTGATCCTGCCTGACCCACTTTTGCCAGACGATGCTCTCGACTTACGAAAGCCATATTGGCCAAGACGTATTTCTTTTCCAGTTCGCTTAGTGCTTCATACCGACTCGAAAGCTGTTCCATATCACGCTTGGCAAAACCCGATACGTACTGACTGTTTCGCTTTAGCAATTTCGCGAAGATCGTCGGGTCATCAAGGTGTTCGTCCAGAGACGCTACGGTCTGATCAATGGCCAAAAGGTGGTTACGAACAGCCATTGCTTCATACTGAATCGATCTGATCGCCGGAGCAAATTTCAATTGATCTACTTCCAGTTTTGAATACAGAATATAGTTGGTCGGTTTGAGTCGCCCCTTTGACGAAGCCTTGATCACCAAATCATAGAGCAGCGTCTGTACGTAATGTGGTGCACTGAGGCCATATACGTTTGGTTGGTAAGGTTGGCCAGATTTGAGCTCGATGATGGATGCATCATCAGCACGATTTGGATCGTCGTAAAGTACATCAAGCCGACCCTGTAGCCCGTGCATCTCAGAGTAGAAAGAGGGCTCCAGATAGCAGGCTTCGGGATCAATCTTGAATTTACGCAATGACCGTACGATGACCTCCCGCAAATGCACAAAGTGTTTCTGAATGTCTTGCACCAGTTTTCTTGCTTCGCCATCATTGAGCAACGCAAATCCCAGTGGATCCAAGACAAAGATCCGATTGAGCAGGGATTGAAAGCTGACCTTTGGATTTGCCATCAACTCATCCAGAAAGAAGTTGGCGATATTTCCAATGAGCAGATAAATACTGCTGCTGCGAGGCAGAAATTTCTTCGTAAGGTGAGGATGGGTAGAGATCGCATTACGCTGAAAGCACTCGGCAATGGTGGTGATGTCAAAGAGAAAATCAGGTTCAAAAACAAAGGCACGCGGCAGCAGGTAGCCATCGGCATCAATCTCTACGTCGAGCAAATTCATCTGGATGGGCAAGCTAAACTGGTGCTCCAGCTGAGCTATGCTCTCATTAAACGATTCGTTTCGATCAGGCAAATTGTAACGGACCTTTAGAGGTTGTTCTGGTTGCTCATGATGGTATGCCATCAGCAGCGATTCTGCTGCAATGAGACGAATCACTAGCACCCGCATTTGGACATGAAACTCCTTGCGCATCTGGCTTTGGGGCGCATAGACATCAGCATCTGGCCAACCCTCCATCAAACTCGGTGTAAGAGCAGGCTTGTAGAGCAACCGAATAAAATCTGCGGTGACCCGAATACCCAGTTCGAGAAACTTTTTTCCTTTTCTGAATACATGGGCATTGTAGAGAATCACGCCTGGTAGCTGATGGCGATGACCGATGTAAGCAATAAGGGCGAAATCTGTATTGAACTCGATCTGCAGGTCCTTTACTCGCTCGAGACAGGCCTTGATCAATAGATCGTAGACTGCACCCACCTGATCGCTCGACTGCGACTCGATTATTTTTTGCAGTTCTCGCAAGAAAAGCCGCCCCATTTCTGATTCACTTGCTTGACTCAATGCTTAGCTTTTTTGTGACCTCCGCCGTCTTTGCCGAAATGAGTTGCGATGCTTGACTTACAGCATCCGCCAGGGTCATGCCTTCTTGCTTAATCGCAAAGGCTGCGGCGAGCCCTAGATCGCGTATTTCGCTCGGAGTGAGATCGACTTGCCCACAGATCGCGATGACCCGTTTCTGATGCTGACTAGCTGCTTGAATCAACCCCTTAATCGTTTTGCCATGCATGGTTTGGCGATCCAGTTTTCCCTCTCCTGTGAGCACCAAATCGCAATCTGCCAATTGCTGCTGAAGGCCCAGACTGGCAATGAAATAGTCGATGCCCGAGATAAGCTCGGCACCGAAAAGCGCATGGAGCCCACCGCCTACACCTCCGGCTGCTCCAGCCCCAGGCATCGTGGATACGTCGGGCAAGCTGTGCTCGTCGAATATTCGGAGCAGATGAACCATGTTTTCTTCGAGTCTTACCAGATCAGATTGCGAGGCTCCCTTTTGAGTTGCGTAGGTGTAGGTAGCACCTTCCGGCCCCACCATCGGATTATTTACATCACACAGCACACTGAGTTGCACTCCATCGGGAAGCGAGGCGCTGCCAATGTATTTTACTCGATCGAGCGAATCTCCGGTCGGCACAAAAGAAACCATGTCTCTATCCAGAAAGGTGACACCAAGTGCCGACGCGATTCCGAGGCCTGCATCGTTTGTAGAACTGCCTCCGATGCACAAAACCAGCTCAGTTGCACCCTGCTCCAATGCATGTTTCAGTTGTAGACCAGTACCATATGTAGAAGTAATGGCAGGATTGCGCTCGGCATCAGCAAGCGAAGTAAGACCGGCAGTGCAGGCCAACTCCACGAATGCCTTCTCTCCTACCCTCAAGTACGAGGCTTCCTCATCTCGCCCAAGTGCATCCACTCCTTTTGTCGCGACAAATGCACCATCTGCTGCCGCATTGATGCACTCCAGAGAGCCCTCGCCCCCATCGGCAATCGGATAGATACTGGTAGCATGCGCTTCATTCTCTTCAGCAATACCGGTACGCATGGCCTCCGCCACTTGACGACTAGAAAGAGAGCCTTTAAAAGAGTCAGGAACCAAGAGAAACTTCATGCACACTTGTGAATATGAGAAAACACTATTTTGGAAGCAGATGGAGGACATCGATAAGGTAGTAATAAATTTTGATGACAGTCAGATGTTCCTGATGAATATCGTTCTTGGCCTCCTCATGTTTGGAGTAGCACTAAATCTGAAGTTGCAAGACTTCAAATATTTGCTGGAGCGACCCAAGGGAGTGATCATAGGTCTCATCTCACAGCTCATTCTATTGCCATTATTCACGCTCTTGCTCATTGTACTTTTTCAGCCTTCCTTTACGGTAGCTCTGGGCATGATATTGATTGCCTCTTGTCCAGGTGGCAACATTTCAAATTACTTTGTTTTTCGCGCAGGAGGCAATACGCCTTTGAGCATTGCCTTAACATCCATTGTAACAGTTGCTGCGGTGGTACTGACACCAATCAGCTTTTTCTGCTGGACGCACCTCTTGGATAAACCTGCTGACTTTACGCAGTCAATCCATGTCGATTTTAGTGCCATGATGACCATCATCGTACAGCTTATTCTATTGCCTTTGGCTCTCGGGATGCTGATCAATCACTATTTACCCCGATTGCAACGCTTGATTGCAAGGCCGATGAAATTACTCTCAGTACTACTATTACTTGGCATCATCTTGGTTGCCCTCAAAGACAATCTGGAAATCGTAAAGCATGAATTAGATCAGATATTTTTCCTCGTCCTGGTTCATAATGGGATCGCCTACTTACTTGGCTATCAGTGGGCCTATAGATGGGGATTATCTAAATCTGATGCTCGCGCCATAGCTATAGAAACCGGTATTCAAAACGGAGGACTTGCACTTGTGTTGATATTCAACTACTTTCACGGTCTCGGAGGGATGGCCTTAGTGGCAGCATGGTGGGGTATTTGGGATATTATCTCGGGATTTGCATTATCAACATTATGGTCGGTCAAAACGAAGAATTCCTGAAAAAAACGTGACGATCTCGATCACAGACGTCCTATTTGTAGAAAAGAACAAAGTACAACGATAGCCGGTTGTTTAAATCGGGACATTTTCTCTTAACCTTATTATTTGATATCTAACTAAGCAAAACGAAAGACATGGCAATTAACTTATTGGAAATGGTAAAAGACGCCGTAGGCGATCAATTGGTCAATCAGGCCAGTGGTTTTCTCGGTGAGTCTTCTGAAAACACCAGCTCTGCACTTGGAGCTTTACTTCCTTCCGTACTCGGAGGGTTGATGAAGAAGGGCTCTGACCAAAGTGGAGCGCAGAGCGTTCTTGATTTTCTCAAGAACTCAGATGTCGATGGAGGACTTCTCGACAATTTGGGAGGATTATTTAATGGTGGTGAGCGCACCAATGGTTTGCTCAATGCGGGCAGTGGTATACTTGACTTCCTCTTTGGCAATAACAGCAGCATGCTGGGATCGATCTTAGATCTTGTCACAAAGAAATCGGGCATGAAACGCAGCTCAACCAACTCGCTGCTGAAAATGGCCGCACCAATGCTGATGGGCGTCGTTGGGCGCTACGTCAAAAATAAAGCACTCGATGCTGTTGGATTAAAAAACATGTTGGGAAATCAGAAAGAGCATCTCGTGAAGGCAGCACCTCCGGGGCTACTTGACAATCTCGGACTGGGCAACCTGATGGGATCTTTAACGGGAGCTGGCGCAAAAGTGGTCGATACTGGCAAGGCCGCGGTAGGAACGGCAACGGCAGGAGCTACCAGAGTAGCGACCGCTGGAGCTGATACAGTAAAAGCAGGAGCAGCTGCAGGAGGCAACATGCTCTCTAAAATCATACCTGTGGCCATCTTGGCACTGGCTGCTTTGGCCCTTTGGTGGTTTATGAAAGGCTGTGGCGGTGAAGTAGGTGATACTGTAGGTGGAATGGTCGACAAAACGGAAGAAATGGCCAACAAAGCTGCCGACAAGGTGGGAGATGTGGCTACTGATGTAAAAGATGCAGCTGGAAATGCCGTTGATGCCGTAAAAGAAGGCTTTGCTTCAATCTCTCTGCCCGGTGGTGCCGAGATCTCTGCAACGGCAGGTTCATTTACCGATCGCATGGCGAAGTCTCTCAGTGGCTCTGGAGGAATTGCCAATGAGCGTTTTACCTTCGATAACGTAAACTTTGCGACCGGATCTGCCAATCTCACAGAGGAGTCGATGGCTCAGTTGGAGAATCTGAGTAAGATCATGGCGGCCTACCCAAAAACAAACATTCGGGTAGAAGGTCACACCGACAATACCGGAAATGCTGAATCAAATAAGACACTTTCTAACCAACGTGCACTTGCTGTAAAGCATGCATTAAGTCAAATGGGAGTGTCTAACGATCGAGTTGATGCAGTAGGCATGGGCCAGGATTCTCCAGCAGCTTCAAATGACACTGAAGAAGGGCGACTTGCCAATAGACGTGTCGATGTGGTTGTGACTGCACGATAGATTCATTGCGAATCAATTTGATATAAGGAGTAGCTTATCTTTACGATGAGCTACTTTTTTTTTGTGCTTTTCTCAACGTCTGCCCGGTTGTTACGTTCTATACATAGATTCGCACCAGTCATGAGATTACTGATAGTCGCTTTGATTTTTTTGAATTCGACCTCTCTATCAGGTCAATTCATGAGCCTTTTGTCTGGAAAAAAGGATGCGACCTTCAATTTTAGTGCCGAGCATGATTTCATCCTGGTCAAAGTACGCTTTGCCAATGTACTTCCACTCAACTTTATTTTTGATACGGGCTCAGAGCATACCATTCTTTTTAAAAAGGAGTACGCCGATTTACTCGGAGTGACCTACGACCGCAAGATCCCGCTGTTTGGTGCAGACTTGGCAGATCAAATCTACGCCTACATCGCACGTGGAGTAGAACTCAACGTCGACGGACAAGTGCAATTTAGCAGCGATGTCCTGGTGATGGAGGCAGATTACTTGCAACTCGAGGAATTTACCGGCATCAATATCGATGGCATATTGGGTGCCAATCTCTTTCGACATTTGGTCTTGGAGATTGACAACAAGAAGGACCGGATTACACTCATAGCTCCCAATACGTTTAAGCCACCTAAACGCTACATGCGATTTGACGTGCAAGTTCAGCAGAGTAAACCGTACATCACGACATCGGCCAGCGTAGGAGGTGAGAAAATAGAACTGAAATTATTGCTTGACACAGGTGCTTCGCTGCCGCTGTTGCTCTATACCAACACGCACTCAAATCTTGAATTGCCTCCCAACACGATTCTGGGCAATCTGGGCATGGGTCTTGGCGGGTTCTTGCAGGGATATGTGGGTCGGGTACAGTATCTCGACTTTGCTCAATACCGCTTTGACAATTTGGTCACCAGTTTTCAGGACATCAGGCTCGATAGCCTCATGACAAACCAAGTAGGGCGGAATGGCATCATCGGAAACTCGTTACTGAGTAGATACAATGTGGTGATCGATTACAACAAGAGCGATCTTTATCTCAAACCCAATCGTAAGTTTCGCAAGAAATTTCGATATGACAAGAGCGGCTTGACCATTGTGGCGACGGGCGCAGATCTAAAGAGTTTTATCATTCAGCGAGTCGTCCCGGATTCGCCAGGAGAAGAGGCTGGATTCAAGCAAGGCGACCTGATCAAATCGATGAAAGGTATTCCCGCCTCCTTTTATACATTAGCCGCTCTAAACTCGGCTCTATCGAGTAAGGTGGGCAAGGTGGTTAAGATTGTGGTATCACGCAATGGAGTGCGCATGAAGAAAAAGCTCAAGTTGCGAGAGTTGATATAAACAGACATTTTGCGAAATCAAAAAGTATTGCTGGAACTCGTTTGGTGGCTGATCACTGCAGCCATTGTCTGTCTGGTTCTTTTTCCGATCGTACAAGTCACTGATCACTTCCCATTCACAAAAATCAATGTGTTATTCATCGCGACCTTCATCACTATGGCTCGCTACCTCTTCCTGCTTAAGTATAGTCTTTGGGGTCGCTTTCAATATCTCAAATTGTTTCTCATTTTCCTGAGCATCCCCTTTGTGTTCTATCTTTCAAATGAGCTCAATGACTTTTTGGGGTATCTCGATGAAGAAACACTCGATGGAGTTTTGGGGCATCTGCCTCCAGATCGGCAAGCATCTATGGATCGATACATCCGGAGCGAGATGATCTTTTTTGGGGTCAGCAGCATTATCACTGCCGTCATACTTCCTTTTCGTTTAGTAATCTCGATTTGGCGGTTGCGTAATCGAGGCACACTCTGAGTGGCAAAAAAAACAGCTGCAGAGTACGTTTACCCTGCCGCTGTATGAAAAAGCTCTACCTCAACTATAAGTCTTACGATGACCTCTTAAAGGCCACTTTGATAATAAATTTCTTACCCGCCAGGGATCGATGGTAGTAGTGATCGTCGAGCTGATCATGAATGTAGGTATCCAGCACCTTTGACTTTGCGTCTGTCTCACGCACCTGAATCTCGCCGTTTGTATCAATCACAAAATCAATTTTAACTTCGGCAGGCCTGCTACTCAATGCACGCATCTCCCTCGTGTTGACAAGGTCAGTGACCTCATGCTTAAGTTTTGAAATCAACAGAGCTTTGGAAGGAGCATCCTCACCTGCTTGGGCAGAAGTGATTGATACACAGAAGAGTAGGGTCAGCATGGACCAGAGCCTGACTGTATTCATAGCTTATTAATTTTAGTGGGCTATCGAGCGCAACTTAGATGGAATTGCGATGCGTTTTGCAATTTGTCTTCATTAGGACAGACGCAAGTATTTGTGCAAAAGTTGCAAGCGACCTAAATTTTAACAACTACGCTCACACTTTCTTCAATAAATCACTGCGTCAAATGAAGGGTCAAGATGATTAAACCCTCGAATTCGGCACTATTCGTGAACTGATCAACAAATAGGGGGGACGTGATCGATCCAAAATTTGATATCATTTTTTCTATCATATCACTACCTTCACCAACTGACGATGAAGATTACAGAAACCACCTATCTTGATGAACTAAACGATGTGCAACGACAGGCAGTGACCTGCACTGAGGGTCCGGTCATGGTCATTGCCGGACCCGGATCAGGCAAGACGCGAGTGCTTACCTACCGCATCGCACACCTCATACACTCACAAGTGTATCCCGAGCAGATTTTGTCACTCACTTTTACCAACAAGGCGGCTCGGGAAATGAAAGAGCGGATCTCGAAAGTAGCCGGCGATAGTACTCGGCGGCTGTGGGCCGGCACGTTTCACTCTATTTTTGCCCGCATGCTCAGAGTGGAGGCTAAACATCTTAACTATCCCTCAAATTTCACGATCTACGATAGCGATGATTCCAAATCCCTGCTCGGACGAATCATCAAGGAGATGCATTTGGACAAAAACCTCTATCCGGTAAACACCATTCGCTCGCGCATTTCTTCGGCAAAGAGTAACCTGATCACACCCAAGCTCTACGCTGCCGACGAAGAGTTGCTCAAGATCGATCGCTTTCATCGGCGACCGATGCTCTATGCGATTTATGAGCGCTACGTACGGCAATGTTTTCAGGCAGGAGCCATGGATTTTGATGACCTGCTGTACAAGACTTTCGAGCTCTTTCAAAAAAATCCGGAAGGGGTATTGGATAAATATCGTCAGCGATTTCGCTATCTCCTTGTCGATGAGTTTCAAGACACCAACTTCCTTCAATATGCAATTTTAAAGAAACTGATCCGCTACGAAGGGAGTGAAAAAAATATTTGCATCGTGGGTGATGATGCACAAAGTATCTATGCTTTTCGGGGTGCAACGATCGACAACATTCTGAATTTTCAGAAGGACTTTCCTGCGCTAAAGACATTTAAATTGGAGCAAAATTATCGCTCCACGCATTACATTGTCGAGGCGGCAAATCAAGTCATCAAGAACAATAAGAAACAGATCCAGAAGCGGATCTGGACGGATCAAAAATCAGGTCAAAAGATAAAGCTGATTAAGACCATTTCTGATGCAGAAGAAGGTAGAAGGGTCGCTGACCTCATCGTTGAGTTTAAGAATCGCAACCACATATCCAATTCTGAAATCGCCATTCTCTACCGCACCAATGCACAATCGCGGGTCTTTGAAGAGTACATGCGTCGCTACAACATCCCCTATCGAGTTTTTGGGGGCTTGTCATTTTACCAACGCAAAGAAGTGAAAGATCTCATTGCGTATCTCCGAGTCACTGTGAATCAACGCGACGAAGAGGCATTGCGACGCATCATCAATTATCCCAAACGAGGTATTGGAAAGAGCTCACTGGACAAGTTCAGTCAGTTTGCTGCCGAGCAAAGTATGTCGCTGTGGGATAGCTTTGATCTCTGTCCTGTCTCTCCGCGTGTGCGCAAGTTGGTACAGCAATTTAAGCAGATGATCTTGCTTTTTGTCAACAAGTCCGAAAAGTACTCGGCATTTGACACGGCCTCTTACATTGCTGATCGATCGGGAATCCTTGACGCACTCAAGGCAGACAATACGCTCGAAGGCATGGGCCGCCTTGAGAATGTCACAGCACTGCTCGATGGAATACAGGCCTTTAGTGAAAACGATGAGGTCGATAATTTATTGACCGATGATAAGAGTCTGGCATCTTACCTGCAATCCATTTCCCTCTTGACTGATATGGATGAGAAGGGAGATTTTCTGGATTTTGTCACGCTGATGTCAGTGCATGCTGCCAAAGGCCTGGAATACGATGCCATTTTTGTGGTGGGTCTTGAAGAAAATATTTTCCCTTCGTTTCAATCGGCCGAATCTGCTGATGCCATCGACGAAGAACGCCGACTCTTTTACGTTGCCATCACGCGTGCTCGAAAATTGCTCACCCTTTCTTTTGCAAATTCTCGTTACCGATACGGCAAGATGGTCTACAATGATCGCAGCCGTTTTCTCGATGAGCTGAGCGAGGACCTGCTCGATGGCACCGTGCCAAGGCGCGCAAGCCAGACTAGGGCCGAAAAAGGGTACGCAACTGTCATTGGCAACTTTGAAAAGAAATCCACTCGAAAACCACCCATGGTGATGCCGTCAGATTTCGTGCCTGCTGCTGCGCATGAAATCCAAAATGGTATGAAGGTCCGACATCCGCGTTTTGGGCAAGGTAAAGTGATCAACATCGATGGCGACAACCAATCTCGTGTGGCCACCATCTTCTTTCCCGATATCAGTGATCCACGCAGGCGGATCATGCTCAAATTTGCCAAATTACAGATACTAGATTAGTAGACTGTCACATAGATTATTTGCAAGTATTTCATGCCTGGCGAGATCACTCTTCGTTGTAGATGCTCGCCGCAGCTACTGCTAAGCCTGTACCTGCCTGCTGCAGGGAGGTTCTGCGTCTCGATCAACCCGCAGCAACATATGAAGATTCACTACGAAAACCGATCTGACAGTCCTCTAGGATCTATATTTTGCCGATCTTTACGGTGAAGATCCCAATTTGTAAATATCTATCAGGAGATGCCGGAAATACTCAAACAGGATATTAGACTCAATACGATCGATGAAGCGATTGCCGACATCAAGGCAGGCAAGGTGGTCATTGTAGTCGATGACGAAGACCGCGAAAATGAAGGGGACTTTATTTGTGCTGCTGAGTGCGTCACCCCCGAGATCATAAATTTTATGGCGACCCATGGCCGAGGTTTGATCTGTACACCCATCACAACAGAGCGAGCGGAAAGCTTGAAGTTACACAAGATGGTCAGCGAAAATACCGACCTGCACAAGACGGCCTTTACCGTTTCGATCGACTATCAAAAAAAGGGATGCACCACCGGTATATCTGCCTACGACCGTGCCACTGGGATTCAGGCAATTGTAGATGCGTCGACCCAGCCTGATGACTTTGCCAGACCAGGACACATTTTTCCACTTCTTGCGTCTGAAGGTGGCGTACTTAAACGCAGTGGTCATACCGAAGCTGCGATCGATCTGGCGCAATTGGCGGGCTTTGAGCCGGCAGGTGTTCTCGTCGAAATAATGAATACGGATGGCACCATGGCACGCCTCCCTGAGCTTGCTGTTATTGCCAAATCATTTGCACTAAAACTTATTTCGATCAAAGACCTGATCGCCTATCGCATGAAGACAGAGCGATTGGTAACCAAGGTGACAAGTGTAGAATTGGAAACGAAGCATGGTTCTTTTGAACTGATCGCTTTTCGGGAAGCAAGCTCTGGAAATGCTCATCTGGTTATGAAAAAAGGAGTATGGGCAGTCGACGAGCCCATACTGGTGAGAGTGCACTCATCCACCAGTTCTGGAGACCTGATTGCATCATTAATGAAAGGATACCAGCACGAAATCTCATTGACACTTGAGCGCATCAATGAAGCTGGCAAAGGAGCGCTTTTATTGTTGCGGCACATGGAGGATGAAGACCAATTGATCAACTTAGTATCCATGTTAAAAGAGCAAGCAGCGATTGGTGAACAGCTAGATCCTTTCCCCAGTTTAGTCCATGCCAATACCCAGCGAAACTATGGCATTGGTGCGCAGATCTTGCATGACTTGGGAATTCGTAAATTGCGCCTGCTAACAAACAATCCACGTAAGCGCGTTGGGCTGCAGGGATATGGTCTAGAGATTGTAGAAAACGTAGCCATCAATCCCACCTAGCGTACATATATCTGTCATCCAATAGAACTCTCTACAAAACTCATGACAAAAAAGCCCGTCGAATTTTCTAAGAAGCTAGGGCGGGCATTGGCAAATATTGGAATTCCCGGTGATGGAAACAAAATCGTAGAGCTCAAAGCGAAATTCATCAATCTGTTTCATCTCCTTTTCCTCTTAGGCACATTGTTCATGGTGCTTTGGAGGTTACTTTCTGGAGATCTTTATGGCGCCGGCATAAATCTCATTTTGCTGGTTCCCTGTTTTCTATCACTAGCCATTTGTAGGTCTCGACGCCATCAGCTTGCCCTCAATGTGTTGATGCACATCATCCTCATTCTCGACATCTTTGCGTTACGTAATGGACTATCTGTGCAACTGATTTTGTTTTGTGCCGTCATGCCCACTATCGCGGCTATATTGAGTGTGGATAAAAGAATTCCATTTTATTATTATTTCATCTCAATCGCCATGTTTCTTGGTTTCCGTATCTATGAGAGCCAAGGTGCAAGTACATCCTTCATCATAATGATGTCAATCTGCTTTCTAACCTCCTATCGATTCATGGGTTTTCTTGAGAAAACATATGCTGATTTAGAAAAATCATTGAGAGAAAAAAACGATGCAAACCGTGATCTCCTTTTATTTAATGAAATTTTGACACACGATCTCAAAACACCTCTTAGATCAATAAATGGTTTCGCTCAATTGCTGCATTCAGAGCAAACATCTTGCAGGGAAAAATCACAGGAATATGTCCAGGAAATTTCACGTTCAGCAAATAGCATGCAGAATATTATTACCGATCTATTTAATTATTCACAGCTTGACCAAGGGCGAAAAAAGTTCACAAGTGTTGATCTCTCTTCGCTCCTGAAGGATCAAATAAGAACATTTAGAGAAGATTTCACAGGACTTAATTTTGAGGCAGACATCTGCAATCTACCCATCATTCAGGGAGAGCACAATGGTTTGAGAGCGCTCTTTAATAATCTTATTTCCAACTCCCTAAAATATCAGCCCAAAGACAATCCAAATCATGTACCCAAATTCTCAATTAGCTCGAGATACACTGAAGACCATCTGGTAATCCTTTTTAAAGACAATGGCATCGGAGTAGATGAAGCATATGCAGACCAATTATTTGCTCCTTTTAAGCGTCTCCATTCTTCAACCGAGTACGACGGAACCGGTCTCGGCCTTTCGATCTGTCGTCGAGTAATGGAAAAGCATGGGGGAGGCATTTTTTTGGAAACTGGAAATCTGGATGGCACTACCATGCGACTGGAATTTCCAAAGCATTTGACAGGTAATTCAGAGGTTACTGCTACTGCTTGAAAGACTGTTGCAACTGTGGTGGGGCTGAAGGGCGAGGAAGCGGGCATTCATCCTTTCCGTTCCACACACACTCCAGTGTCTAGCACGTCAATCGTCGGGGCTCGACACAGTCTACTGCAAGGGGCGGCGCACACTAAAAAAGGAAGGGCCGATCATGATCGGCCCTTCCTAACCAAAAGCTAAAACTCAGGGTTATTAAATATTCCCTCTTAATTAATCATCGTCATTTTACGTGTCGCCGTAAATTCTCTCGTATCAAGCTGATAGTAGAGTATGCCTTGGGCAGCCAATTCATTGAGCTTCACTTCAACAGAATTGTAGCCCTTATCAAAGACACGTTCTATTTGATGTAGCATGCGTCCTGTCGCATCGTAGATCGTCAGAGTCGCTCGCTCACTCGCAGGTAGATTGAAGCTAATTGCCGTCTCACCTTTAAATGGATTCGGACGGTTTTGATGCAATTCAAATCCGAGGACAAGTTGTGCCTCAGTATCGTTGACATTCGTACCGCCAACGTACGCTCGACCACTTGCGTCTGCACATGCACCATTGTTATCCTGAACGACCACCAACACATCGCAGTAATCTGCTGAGCCAGTCGGACTCACAACCCACATCCGCGCCACATGCGTACCGATGCGATCGCATCCAATTGCCAAACTATCGGCTACAAGATTGCTGTCGAACATCTCTGTCGACTCATCGGCCCACTCGATGCCAAAGATCAGATCTTCATAATCTTCTCCACAAGCAGGTAAGCTGCTGGACTCAAATTCGGTCGCCCAGATCACAGAGGCAGCCGTATCGACCACACCATCCTGATCCGTATCCCACGGCTGCAGTTCTGCCGTCAGCGTGGTCACACAAACCGGACCCGGCTTCTTGCCAGATACTACATCGAGGTAGTACTCACAGTAACTTTCATTTTGACACTCGTCGCGCACTTGTACCTGCAGCTTGTAGCTTCCAGGGCCAACATCTGCAATCGAAATGGCCGCCATTTCGAGCGTATCGCCTTCCAGTGCAGCTGAACCAGACGATGCTACAGTCCCTGTAGTCACATCTTTCAGCTCCCAATAAAGATCGATCAGCCCGCATGGATCACTCACCTCAACAGCGGTCTGGATAGTTAGGTAGCATCCACCCTGTGCAGCAAATACCGCAGGTGAAGCCGCTGTGCCGTCGCCACTCTCTGCAACCATATCCGTTGTAATCTCACAAACCGGAGCTTCGGTGTCGATCACCAGGATCTTCTGTACAAACGTGTCAAGCACCAGGTCACGATCTTGATACCAGTACGGATTATCGGGCTTACCACCACACCAATCTGCAAGGTACCAGGTACGAATGATCTTGTAGCAGCCTTCGTCGCCACCCACAACTTTAAACGGCTTGTCTTCGCGAGCGATGCCCACGATGCGACAATCATCGTCAAATGTGTAGACTGGCATGCCGGTATTTTCCGGACCTGCGTCACCAACTATATTGCCACTGCCTTCCGGATCAAACTCGACACCGCAGGCTTCGACTGTCACATCTTCCGGCAGATCAAACATCGCCAGATTTAGATCGCACGAATTGCCGATATAAATCCGCTGATGTCGCGTGATCGTATCTACTGCATGCGGAGAGTGCGCTTCAGAATCCGCAGGACAACCCTGCCAGAACCTGAACTTACGGAAGAGATAACCCTCACCGCAATGATCGATATCACACCATACTTCCTGCTCACACTGCACATTTTCCAGGCAATTCACGAGCACAATGCCCTCCTTGAAATCCGTATAGAGCGTATCGTATCTGCATTCCTCGTAGATACTGTCTTGCCAGATGTAGCCGAAGTGCTCATCATACTTTTTGACCCGCTCGACTTTCGTCTCACAAATACACGTACTATCGGCAAACTCGATATCGTCTTCGATCACAGTCCAAGATGTATCTACGTAGTTGCCATGATCATCTCTCCAGGCTTTCTGATACCCGCCGAAAAGATCATCTAGTCTGCCAAATGCTGCGTCTTCGCCAGCTTTGGCTTGCTCCACGATATACTCGATGCTCACCGGATGTTGTTCTCCCGGATAGCTATAGTCTTTCGTTCGGTATGTCTTACAGCTGATGTTGCCATCTACGACATCTTGCACGACCTCAACCGGTGTCTTGTCTTCTACCCAGACATCCATCCAGGCCTTGCTCCAGTTGCACCAGTAGTCGATCGCCAGTACTTCGACTGTGACCATGCCGCAGGCATCTTCGCAATCAAAAGCCACTGCATCGCTCCAGCCACCACCAATCTGACGGTACATATCCATCTCCGACACAATCGCATCGTGAGTCATGGAGCAATCGCCAATTTGGTAGAGACCATTATCAGAAAACAGATCACAGAAGTCATGCATCTCGGGACATGCAAACTTGGATGAAAATCCATTGTGCTCCGTCGCCTCGATGATCAACTTGTGCAGTGCTGCCGGATCCAAGTCGTACGGATGCGTGCGGCATTCGCTGGTCGCATATCTGATCAGATCATACTGCCAAGCGTTGTACAGCAACTTACCGCAAGGCACTCCATCATTGGCCAGCCAAGCCAGTGTCTTACTGTAATGTGCTTCGACCTCGTCGCATTCTTTCTTGTCTTCGAGAGTCGTAGTCCACAAGGTATCGTGATGCTCGCCAATGTAGCATATTTCATATGCGGCCTGCTTCTCTGGAGCATGAAGATCGCACTGACCATCTTTTACATTGTAACACAGATCGATGCATGATTCGTACCAGTCAGCCCGGCGCACATAGATCATCGGATCTGAGCAATTGTCCCAGCTGCCTTCGTCGAAGGTCTCGGCATTAACCCATACCTTCTTATCACTGAGGCTCACGGTCACTCCTTTGTCAACCACCACAACGGGCTTGGTACGATCTTTCACCAGGATGTAGCAGTAGGTGATCTCACTGTTGTGACAATCATCAAATGCTTCGTACTTGATCTGATACGGATAGTCCGACTTCGGCAGATGGACCGGTTCATGATATTGATAGCAGACGCCCGTCACCGAATCAGCTGCAATGAAGCAACTATCACCGGCATCAAGTACCCACGATCCTATTCCTTCAATGGAGGCTTTTACCATCTTAATGCCACTCCAATCTTCATATACGCAGACGGGTGGCAAGTAGGTATGGGCAGCACAATCATGCGTGCTGCTTGGCGCCAGAATCACTGGTGCGTTTACAACACTACCCGGATGGATAGGTGTATCGTAGCAGTGTACATTTGCTGGCAATCCTTGTCCCGCAGCCAAGTCTTGTAGAGCAGGCCACAGTAAGTTGTCGTCTTCGTAATCGTCTAACTTGCAGGCAATTTTCGGTGCCAGGGTATCGAGATCGACCACCCAGAACTCACACTTCCAGTAGTTGTCTCCTATTTGCTCGAGCATATTGGCAGGATTCGTCGGTACCGGGCAAGCCACGGTGGCCTCTCCAAAACACGTCTGTTTGATCTCTACCGATATCTTATAGATCTGCTCGCAGAGGGAATCGCCAAAATTGTGCGACTCTACGTGCGTCAAAATACCGCACTTAGGCCCGAGTGTTCGCGCCTCATACCGGCCTTCGACATGATCAACAAAGAAGATCGTATCGCAGGCATCTGCGTTTGCCATCTCACCGGCAGTCGGTCGCAAGTCATCCACGATCAGATACGGGCCTACGGGTCCGCCTTCACCACAATAAAGGGTGTCGCGTTCCGTGCAGTACGTATTTGCTGTCGTAATTTCTGGAAGCTGGAGAACGCAGATGGTATCGAAGCCAATGCCCCGAACTCCACTGCGACTGGTCGCTGCATACTCCCGGTAAATAATCTTGATGGTATCATTGCCAGGAACACATTCTCTCACATCTGCCCAATCTGCAATAAACTCAGTCAAAGCCTCACCTTCGCAACTGATCAGTGCAACCGGCATATCCCCATCAACGGGGGCGATTGCGAGCGGATCATCGCAGTAGACCGTATACTTCGTACCACGAATAATCGGCATATCGATGCGCTTCACGCAGAGCAGAGTCCAACAAGTTACGTTTGGACACAGCCGGTTGAACGGAATGAACTTACGGCATTCCTCATCCTTGGTTTGGTCTCCTCTAAATGGGTTGGCTGATTTGCCGCCTTGCTCATTCTCCAACCTAAAGTCATAGAATCCAAGATCTACACAGATCGGATTCAGACCGGGCAGAGCAGACTTAATTGTTTCATTGTCGACTAGGAATTCGCAATTTTCATCAAACGACGAAGACAGTGAATTCACACAGTTGACTCTGCAATCGAAACAATTGGGCAACGGCGTTGGATCGTCGTGACCCGTATTCGGAAGATCAAGTGCATTGCGCAGACGATCGTCCGGGTTTTCGCTTTCTGCTTCGGTACCACTATCCGACAGATCTGATACGTCTCCTAGCATTCCATCTGGGAAAACACCCCGACCTGTGGTCACCGACTGGTTAAACAAAATGGAGTCGAGTGGTACAAACTTGACATCGATCAGCACCCGAATCCGTATCACGATCTCCTCATCTACCTGGAGGCTATCACTGCCATCCATGTTGGGATTCGGCACCAGTACTTCGGGTTGCGCCAGTCCATCAAAAGTGGGGTCGACCATAAACATTCCGGTCGCTGGTGCGCTAAGGATTTCAGGTGTGCCAACGATCTCTACAAAAGCACCGTACATGCCATACCAGAGCGGATCCCCAACGGGTTCGCTCAGTCGTATGCTATCTAAGGTCAGATTGCTTGTATTCTTGATCCGGTGTATGTGGTCGACAATGATCTTAGTCGACGGGTTCGTTGTCGGAAATCCATGCGGATCGTACTGACCCGGAATCGCCACCGTATCGATGGTCTTGGCCAGGTTTATACTTGGGAACAGGCCTACTGTAGGATCGTCTTCACCTCCAGTGTCGCCCACCTCACCTTCATTGATGTCTTCTGGATCAGTACCTGTATCCGATTCATCCATCAGGATGTTGCCAAAGGTATCGGTGGCCGCCACAGATGCTTGATTCAGGGCTGGATCAGGTCTGCCAGGAGCATTTGGATTCAGCTCCAGGGTAAATTCTATGCTTACTGTCACATTGGCTCGGATCGTATCTGCTGCCCAAACAGTGTCCTGTCCTGGTCCTGAAAGGTAGTCCGGATTGGTCATGCCCATGGCACTTACCACCGGATCTGCAAAGCCGCCCGGATTATCGATCACTGTCACCATTGGCGGATCAATCACTCTCACAAAGAGCGGTCCATACATGGCCATAATGTCATCGACTACGGCGACATCTGCGACTGGCGTATTTCCTTTGTTCTTCACATTCATCACAAAGGTCGCCTCGCCATGACCGGGCTCCCAAGGATTGGTATTGGGCGTCCAGTTGCTGATTGTCTTGGCAATATTTATATCAAATAGGATCAATTCGGTTGGGTCATCGAAACCGCCCTCCATGTTGTCTTCCTCGGCATCTGTGCCGCTATCACTGGTGTCCATCACCTCAGTTCCCATTGAATCTCGGCCAGTCACCAACCCAAAGTTGAGAAGTGGCTCGTCCGGAGTGGCCATAGCATTTGGATTGATCTGCAGTGTCATCTGAATCGTTACGGTCTGACCAGGAATCATGGCTCCCGACATACCGTCAAACATGCAGGCTCCTGCGGGGGTTATTCCTCCGTCATAGGTTCCCGTGAGTACGGGATCCATGTCTGCATCTGATTGTATGATCATCGGCTGCTCCAGAACACTCACAAAGGGTCCCGTCGGAGAGCCTGGCAATCCATACTGTGCATTGACATCATCGCAAAGCTGGAGACTATCAAGTGGCACATTGCCAATGTTCTCAATCACAAATTCATAGGTGACCGCAAAGTTGGCCACAGGGAAATCCGGTGGACCAAGCAACTCAGAACTCACAATATTTTTAGCCAATCCGATCGCCGGAAAAGCGAATGGTGTAGGATCGTCAAATCCACCCATCATATTGCTGCTGTCAGGATCCATGCCATTGTCAGACTCGTCTTCAACATCCATGTCGTTGGGATCGGTACCCATCGTCACTGCCTGATTTAAGAGCGAATCAAAGTCAGGTAGGTTGGCATTTAGATTGATCTCAATCGTAGCACAAATGGTGAAATTGTCATTTGGCTGCAAGGTATCGCCTGCAGCAAACATCGTCGTCGGCTCAATCAGATCAAACATGCCAGCCAATGGATCCCACGTCAAATTTGGCGCAAGATTGACCAGATCACTGTTGTTCGCGAAAATGCTTGGCGGTGTGGTCACGCCCTCTACAGCGGCCCCATACATGCCAAAATCTTCAAAGAGCACGATGCTATCCAAAGGCACATTGCCCGTATTTTCTACCGTAAAACAGAAGGTAACATCCACATTGCCTTGTTTACCGCTCGCAGCCGGGTAGACTGGAGGCGTCGCAGGATCAATGAATTTTGCCAATGCGATCTGTGGCAACAAGAGCGGCGTGGGATCTTCGTAATCGGGGCCTTCTGGCTCCATGCCATTGTCTGAAGAGTCCTGCACTTCATTGCCTTCTTCATCCATGCCTGTGGCAGAAGCAATGTTGAAGAGCGTATCTCCCATCGGTGCCAGACTCGGATCAATGACTACGCGAGAACAAACGGTAAAGCTCGCTGCAGATTCCATCACATCACCCGGAGGCATGGGGAGGATAATATCGTTCATGCCCATGGTCGGGTTCCAGGCTGAATTTGCTGCGATGGCTGGACCTGAGGTCATCGTAACCGCGGGTGGTGTAATGATATTACCTGTAAATGCCGGGCCATGAAAGCCAAAGTCATCAATCAGTGTAATGCTATCGATGGGTACATTGCCATTGTTGGTGACCACCCAGCAGAAAGAGACATCAAAATTATTCGGATCGTCCGCATTTTCTGTCGGAGGCATTGTCGGATCGACAAATTTGGCCAGCTGGATTGATGGGATCTCAAATGGGATCACAGCCGTATCGGCAACCATAATGCCCGACAGGGTGGATTGGCCAATGGCGGTTACCGTATTGCTGTCAAGCATTGCATTTGCATCCGGATCGACGACGACACACAGTGAGAAGGTGATGCTATCTGAGAGAAGCAGCGTGTCTGGTGGAGTGGTCAGGGTAAAATCCCAATCACCTCCCATACCATAATCTGGATTCTCCATGATGTTGCCACCCAGCGTAGCCGCAGTCGTGATGGCGACCGGATCCATCATATCGATGACCGGATCGCAGGTGCGGACAAATACGTCTCCTAGTACAGCAGCTAGATCATCAATCACTTCAAACGAATCCAGATCATCTAAGACTGAGTTGTTAAAGACCTCAATTTCAAACATCACTTTATAGATACCCTCCACATCTGTTTCGATGACAGAGGTTACTTCTTTGGTCACTTCTATGACTGGCACAGGAAGAATAATCCTGGTTGAGTCATTGGTAAACTCAGCATTGCCATCGGAGTCATTGCTGCCATTGTTGTCAGCATCAGGATTTTCTCCTTCCGGGTCTGGCATGGGCTCGTCGGTGGTATCATCTGAATCGTCTGAGGTCGCGTTTGGTGGATAGGGGTTATCCACATTATTGGGATCTTCAAATGGCATCATCGTTGATGTGTCAAAAGGAGTACCGCTGGCCGTAGCCTGATTGTAGATGTACTCACCGGGTGGTGGGCCAGTTGAGTTGAGCACGTAAGAAACCTCTAGCACGACAGAATCGCACACATAGAGAATACCCATTGCGTCGAGCATATCTCCAGGGCCACCAGGTACTACTCCGCCTTCTCCCGCATAGGTGCCATTCACCGCAATTGGTGGAGTGGTCGCTGGAAGATAAATCGGAGTAACGATGGGATAGGTCGCTGGCTGAGGCGAAACAAATGTACCCGGATAGAGTGAATTGTAATCGGCCGCCAGATCCTCGACCAAACTAAACATCGAGAGCGGAACATTTCCGTTGTTCTTAGCCTTAAATCGGAACGTAGCAGTTACACTGCCAGCCGGTGCGGTTGCGGGAGGAGGTGAAAACTCGACAAATTCTTTGATTACCCTCACCCGAGGTATCGGGGCGATCGCACTGGTGGTATCCAAGTTCGTACCGGGATTTGAAGAGCCGGTGCCTGAACCGATCACTGTATTCTCAATCGGCAGCGGCGTCATGGAAAGATCAATCGTCAGATCTATGGTCACTGTGACCGTGCCTCCTGGCAATATCTTAAAGCCTGCAGGATTGGCAAAGAGTGAATCATTGCCATCGCCATCGTAAGCTGTGTTTGGAGCAGGAGCGCCACCCGCAAGTATCAGGGTAGAACCGGTGATCGCGACATCGTTTACACCGACCACTCCAGGAAACAGAGTATCTAACATTTGCGGATTGCACAGTGTATCTGAACCAACATTTGTATACACAACTGTGTACTGAATATCGGCATTGGGGTAGCCCGGATTTTCTAGAGACGGATCATCGAGACCAGTGAATGATTTTTCGACTTCGAGCAATGGTACGGCAACCTCTGCATCGTCCGTATCCATCACGTTGACATCAGCAGGATCCATGGCAGTGACGGTGGCCGTATTGGGCACTGGATCAGGTCCGGGAAGTGCATCAAGACAAACCGTGACAAAGACGCAAAAAGACTCACCACAATTAAGCGAGTCCATATCAGAACCCATCAGCAGGTCATTGTTGCCCATGCCAGTGAAACCCATGTTGGGTAGCGGGGCGATACTTGCTGTGCCATCATCGACAGTAGGCAGATCTATGACCCCGCAAAAAGAGGGTCCAAACGTTGCAGCAAAATTATCGACCAGGCTTAGGTTATCTAAATATACATCGCTCTCTGTCGAGACGGTATATTTGTAGGTGACGTTGTATTGTTCATTTGAGATCTGGACCACATCGTCTACCTCCTTGATCAGATCAATGTCGCAATTGTATCCAAAGGTCACTCTGGTACCAGCGCAGTCTTCGGCCGGACCTTCGCAGTTGGAGGCTACCCCAGAGTCGGTAAACGGATCGGGGTCTAGTCCCGACGTCGAAACGTCCGACACGGGTCGGATCTGACCTTGATTCCCATCCATAATTGTCTCAGTCATGCCGCTGGCGGTATATTGATTCGTACGAGTCGATGATGTGTTGTGGAAACCGGCAAATGGCCCCACCGTAAAGTACATGCAAATGGTGTCGCTTTCGCCCACATCCAAGGTCTGGCCGGCGATGAGGATATCGCCCGTACCTGCATAAGCGGGATCGTGCCTCAGGGTGACGGCTCCAGGATTGAGGAAGGAGTCGATCACAAAAGGCACGTCACCGAAGAAGACATTGCCAGCTATATTGTCAGGAGCCATCATGGCAGTGATGGGCTCGTTATTGCCATCCCCACCATAGTTGCGCAGCACAAACGAGTATTTAAAATTCCACTTGCCATCTTTGCGCACGGTCGGTGTATAGGCTGCCAGATCACCCGGGCCGTCAATGGCGGAGATGCCTTTGGCTGCGCCGAGTACGCCATCTATCGGGTAGAGGCACGCGACGGTAGGCTCCCCTGTTTGGTCATTGTTGAGTGGATTAAGATCTGGATCGTTGGTCGACGGATTGTAGTATGCGTCACACGAACTGTTGCCCACGGCTATCGCATTGTTTTCAAGGCACTGGCCGTTGGCAAGTGTTGCTGGAAAGTCATCTCCCAGGCAATTGGCATCGATCTTTACGACATAATTTACCTGGACACACTGGCCAGGTGCGAGCGTCATGGGCATGATCAAGTTGGGATCTGTCTGCCCATCCCAAAGACGATTGATCATCGGCGTAGGGCCCGGACCCACTGCTGTAAAGGTACTGGCACCTCCGGGAGGGGCGATAATGCAACCATCCATTCCGCCCAGCTCATTCAAGTCATCTGGATAATTCATCCCAGTGAGCGAATCCTGAATCACGAAATCGTTAATGGGGACGTCTCCATCGTTGCAAGATCGAGTCCCGTATTTTATTGTGTAGCTATCGTTTTGGTTGTAGCCATTGCCCGAGGTGGTCTTCGAGATCGGCAGAGTCGGTGGGATGAGACCAAAGTCCGCGGTAGTGGCTGGAGGTGGAAGGTCTGCTTCTTGCGGTTCGCTAATCCCGATCGCTTCGTACGTCGCTGCGGTAACGGCGCAAGTTGCTGTGGCCGGTTCGATGGGACAAGCAACTTCTACGGGAAATTCCATCGTGATCATTTCTCCTGCCTCTAAAGTCCCAGTAAGGGGTCCCCAAATCCCATCTCCGGTGACACCATTATTCATGCCAGCGACGGTAATAGTCCCACTAAGGTCTGTTACGTTTATCTGGTCGGGACCCGGATTGGTCATGGTCACCGTGTAGGTCATGTTGACGTTGCCCGTCAGCGGGTCGAGCGTGGGTGCGGAGGATACTGTCTTGGTGACAGTAACTTGGGCAATCGAGAACGCGGCAAATGTGCAGACAAGAGTGAGCACAGCCGCAAGGCGTAAGTGTACTTGGCGTAAAATCATGGTCGTCTCGGTTAGGACTAGTTTCTTATTCTTCGAGTTCAATATATCAATCGGGCACTGCCAGAACCTCTGGCATTACTAGGCGAAAGTAAGAGATTAAGATGCACGTATTGCAAGACGACAAATATATTTTTTCTCTATATATGAGGATATGCTAATGCAATCAAGCACTTTTGCGCCATAAATAGCATTTTATTCACGTGTTATGAATGTTTTACCCTTCTTGATTGTCGAAAATGTCTTTGCTCGACGCCTGCAAAGCTGGAATCAGGGCCGCCAAAAATTCCAACAAAATGCATTTTATTCACTTTATGGGATTGTTTTCACAAAACGAACGTGTCCGTGCTCTCCTTGTATTTGCAAACCACAAAAGGGTAACATTGACCCTCCTGGATAGCGTTTGAAGACGTAGATCACTCTCGCAGAGCAAAAAGGCAGATGTTCATTAAGCGCTCCCCGTCAATGTATCTGAAATATCAGTACGCGATGCTTGCACGGCAGGAACCAATGCGGCAATAAATCCTAGCACGACGGCACCAATCAGCAAAAATCCCTCCTCCTTTAAGAAGTCAAGACCACTAAAACTGTAGCGATAGCTCTCTTGCATCATTTGAGCAAATAACTGCATTCCCCCATGACTCAGTAAAATGCCTAAAACATAACCGATCACTGCAATCAAAAGACCCTCTATGATGATGATCACAAAAAGCTTCTTCCGGCCCGAACCCATGACCCGCATGAGTGCCAGCTCTTGCTTGCGATCTCGCAGGGAGGAAAAGAGTGAGATGAAAATACTCAGCCCCGACACAAAAACGATCACACTAGCCAGAGTACGCAGCACTTGCTCGCCGGTGCTCATAAGATTAAAGAGACGATTGATCTCAATGGCTGGAGTGGCCGCCTGCAAGTCGGTGTTTTCGTTGATGCTGCGTTGCATATTTAGTGCCTGAAAATTTCGGCCCTTAAACTTGACCAAAAGGGAGGTAATTTCCTTGGCGGGGTCTTCTTGCAAAAGGGGGGCAGGCACCACGTGCAGATCTTCGGTGGCATGCGCTCCACTTGTGTCGGCTTCGTGCTCATGCACCAGCCAGAAGGACTGCGTAGTGACCAAGATAAGCTGATCAATGATCGCGCCGGTCGGTCTTAATATGCCGACGACCATAAATGCGTGCGCATCGTGTTCCATATCTGCATCGTCCATAAATCCATGTGAGCTGGCAAATTTATCGCCCACTTTCATGCCCAGCTCGGCAGCGACTCCGGCTCCGATCGTAGCCTCAAAATTTTTCGTCCAGATTTCACCTTGGGCCAGCTCGGCCTCATAGAGATCTACCAATGCCTGATCGGTGCCCAAGATGCGATAGCTCTTGTAGCTGTCTCCCATGGAGAGCGGAATGGCATCGCTGATCAGGGGGTGCTTGGGGTTGAGAAAAGGTCGAATTTCCTGGAGTGAAACATTTCCAGTAGGCGCATCTACGTGATACATCGAGCTCAGGATCAGCTGCAGCGGACTGCCCTTTGCACCGACGACCAGGTCGATGCCCGCCAGGTTTTTTTCAAAGTTCTTTTGCAATTGGCTCTGCAGCAAAAACAAAAGAGAAACCAGGCCGATACCCAGCGCAAAGAGTATGATACTCAATGCGGTAGCCCAGGGCTTGTAGGTGAGATTCTTCCAGCTAAGTTTGACCAGATTCATCTAAGCTGTTTTTGTGATTGGGTCCAGGACCACCTGCTGGTCAAATTCGTCTTTGAGGCGAGTATCGTGTGTCACGATCATGAGGGTCGCATTGACACTGCTGGCTTGCTCGCGAATCAGTTTGATTACCTCCTCTGTATTGTGGTCGTCTAGGGCAGACGTAGGCTCATCGGCAAGAATCACCGAAGGTTGATTGATCAATGCCCGGGCGATGGCCACTCTCTGCTGCTCTCCAACACTCAGATTGGACGTTTTGGCTTTCAGCTTGTGTCCGATATTGAGTCGCTCCAGCATGGCGCGCACCGTCTCTCGGTTCGTGCCGTTTCCCGCCAACGACTGAGCCACGAGCAGATTTTCTTCGACCGTCAGGGCACGCAAGAAATACGATTGCTGAAAGATGACGCCGATGTTTTGACCCCGAAAGGTATCCAATGCTGATCCCACCAACGAGCTTAGGTCTACCCCATCTACCCAGATCTTGCCGTGCTGGGCAGTGCGCAATCCGGCCAAGAGATGGAGCAAGGTGGTTTTGCCGCTCCCCGATTGACCCAGCAGGAGCCACTGCTGCCCACGCTCGCACACGATATCGGGAAAGGAGATTGCTCCTGCAGATCCGTAGCCAAACTTGAGGTCTTTTGTTTTTAACATGTGGGGGAGCTAATTTACCTAATAATGCATAGCCGCAAAGGCACAAAGGCACAAAGTAAAATATGTTCAAGTTATGGCCTTTGGGTCTTTGCGATTGATGTTACCTTTCAGTATCAATGAATTTGGAAAACCATACAAGCCTGGTAAAACAAATAGCTGCCGATCTGGGATTTGCCGGAGTGGGAATTAGTAATGCCGAACGGCTGGATGAAGCTGCCTTGCGATTGGAAAAGTGGCTCAATCAAAACCATCATGGTAAAATGGGCTGGATGGCTAATCACTTCGAAAAACGTGTGGACCCCACCAAGTTGGTGCCGGGGGCAAAATCCGTGGTAAGCTTGATGTATAATTATCACACAGAAGTAACGCAGAAAAAGGATGCACCGAAGGTGGCCTCGTATGCCTATGGGCGAGATTATCATAAAGTATTAAAGAAAAAATTGGTCTGCTTTCTGGATCGCATCAGGGAGGAAATTGGTGATGTGGATGGGCGGTGCTTTGTCGATTCAGCACCGGTGATGGAGCGAGAGTGGGCCCAGCGTGGTGGCCTGGGCTGGCTGGGAAAAAACACCCTGTTATTAAATAAAGATAAAGGCTCCTATTATTTCCTGGCGGAATTAATTATTGATTTAGAATTAATTGCTGATCATCCAGTGACTGATCATTGTGGCACCTGCACCGCCTGCATTGATGCCTGCCCGACCGAGGCCATTTCTCCTCAGGGGTACTTACTCGACGCAAGTAAATGCATTTCTTATCTAACTATTGAGCTCAAGGAAAATATTCCTGAAGAATTTAGTGATCAATTAGAAGATTGGGTTTTCGGCTGCGACATTTGCCAGGATGTTTGCCCCTGGAATCGCTTTGCCAAGCAGCACGACGAGCCTGATTTTGAGCCGCGCTCCGCGTTTCTTGAGATGGATCGCGGTGACTGGTATGAAATGACGGATGACATATTTCACGAGGTATTTCAAGGCACACCGCTCAAACGGGCAAAGTTTGCGGGGATCAAAAAGAATTTAAGCGCAATGCGCGAGTAGAAATAAAAAGGCCAGAATAGAATCCTTCTATTCTGGCCATCATTTTCAACACCTACCTTAGTTTAGGTGATCAATTAATCATCGTCATTTTGCGTGTCGCCGTAAATTCTCTCGTATCAAGCTGATAGAAGAGTATTCCTTGGGCGGCAAACTCATTAAGTTTCACTTCTACAGAGTTGTAGCCCTTGTCAAAGACCCGTTCTATCTTCTGCAGCATGCGTCCTGTCGCATCATAGATGGTCAGGGTTGCTCGCTCGGTAGCAGGCAGATTGAAGCTAATTGCCGTTTCTCCACTAAATGGATTCGGTCGGTTTTGATGCAACTCAAATCCAAGTAGAAGCTGTCCTTCTGCATGGCTTTCAGTCGTGCCTCCCACGTAAGCTCGACTACTGGCATCTGAACAGACGCTGTTATTGTCTTGTACAATGATCACGACATCGCAGTAATCTGCTGTACCACTCGGACTCAGCACCCACATGCGCGCAGAATGAGTGCCGACCCGATCGCAGCCGATTGCCAAGGTATCAGCCACACGGTTGCTATCATACACCTCACTGGCGCCATCGGTCCATTCGATCATAAAGACCAAATCTTCGTAATCTTCTCCGCATGGAGGTGAGCTACTGGACTCAAATTCAGTTGCCCAGATCGTGGTAGCAGCTGTATCGACCGTGCCGTCTTGATCCGTATCCCATGGCTGCAGCTCAGCCGTGAGGCTGGTCACGCAGACGGGTCCGGGTTTCTTGCCCGATACGACATCAAGATAGTACTCGCAATAACTTTCATTTTGACACTGATCAAGCACCCGTGCCTGCAGCTTGTAGCTGCCCGGGCCTACATCGGCAATCGAAATGTCTGCCCGTTCGAGCGTATCTCCCTCCAATGAGGCTGACCCAGACGCTGCCACGGTTCCTGCAGGAAGGTCCTTGAGCTCCCAGTAAAGATCGATCAGACCACAAGGATCCGTCACCTCAACCAAGGTTTCAATATTCAATAAGCACCCGCCTTGTGCAGCAAATACTGCGGGAGAAGCTGCCGAGCCATCCCCGCTCTCAGCAACCATATCGGTTGTGATTTCGCAGACGGGAGGTTGGGTATCGATGACCAAGATCTGCTGCACAAACGTGTCAAGGACCAAGTCACGATTTTGATACCAGTAGGGATTGTCAGGCTTGCCACCACACCAGTCGGCAAAGTACCAGGTACGGATGATCTTGTAGCAACCTTCGTCGCCACCAAGAATCTTAAATGGTTTGTCTTCGCGACCGATGCCCACGATGCGGCAATCATCGTCAAATGTGTAGACGGGCATTCCGGTATTTTCCGGACCTGCGTCACCCACTACATTGCCACTTCCTTCCGGATCAAATTCGACCCCACAGGCTTCGACTGTCACATCTTCTGGCAGGTCAAACATCGCTAGATTGAGGTCGCACGAATTACCAATGGAGATGCGCTGGTGTCGCGTGATTGTATCTACCGAATGCGGAGACTGAGCGTCAGATCCAGCTGGGCAGCCCTGCCAGATCTTAAACTTCCGGAACAAGTATCCCTCTCCACAATGGTCGATATCACACCACACTTCTTGCGCACACTGCACATTTTCGGCACAGTTTACAACAACGATTCCCTGGCGGAAGTCTACCGGCAGCGTATCGTATCTGCATACGTCGTACATGCTGTCTTTCCAGATATAACCGTAGTGCTCATCGTACTTTCTGACACGCTCCACTTTGGTTTCACAAATACAGGTACTGTCAGAAAAACGGATGTCGTCATTGATCTCTGTCCAAGAACTGTCGACATAGTTTCCGTGATCATCTCGCCACGCTTTATCGTACCCACCGAAGATATCATCTAGCCTGCCTAGTGCAGAGGCGGCACCTCCCTTGGCTTGCTCCACAATGTACTCGATGCTTACCGGATGCTGCTCGCCAGGGTAGCTGTGATCATTCGAACGGTACGACTTACAACTGATGGCACCATCAACTACGTCCTGTACAATGTCTACAGGAGTCTTGTCTTCGACCCAGACGTCCATCCAGGCCTTGCTCCAATTGCACCAGTAGTCGATCGCCAGCACTTCGACGGTGACCATACCACAGGCATCTTCACAATCGAAGGCGACAGCATCGCTCCAACCACCACCGATTTGGCTATACTGAACCATCTCGACATCAAGCTCATCACCATCCAAATCACAATCTGATGTGTATTGACCAGTCGCTATTGGGTCGCAGAAATTGTGTCTTTCCGGACAGGTAAATTTAGAATCAAATCCAGTTTTCAATGTCGCTTCCACGATCAGCTTATGCAGCTCGGCGGCATCCAGATCGTATGGATGCGAACGGCATTCTGACGTCGCATATCTCATCAAGTCATACTGCCACGCATTATAGAGGAGCTTACCACAAGGAGTGCCGTCAGCAAGCAACCAATCAAGTGTCTTGCTGTAGTGAGCTTCAACCTCATCGCACTCTTTCTTGTCTTCGAGAGTCGTAGTCCACAAGGTATCGTGATGCTCACCGATGTAGCACACTTTGAAAGCGGCTTCTTTCTCCGGAGCATGCAGATCGCACTGTCCATCTTTGACATTGTAGCAAAGATCGATGCACGATTCGTACCAGTCGGCTCGACGTACAAAGATCATCGGATCTGTACAGTTGTCCCAGCTTCCTTCATCAAATGTCTCAGCATCTACCCACACCTTTTTATCACTTAGGCTTACGGTGACACCTTTATCGACCACCAATACTGGCTTGGTACGATCTTTCACGAGGACATAACAATAGGTCGTTTCACTATTGTGACAATCATCAAATGCTTCGTACTTGATCTGATACGGATAGTCTGTCTTCGGCAGATGCACCGGCTCATGGTATTGATAGCACAGGCCAGTCGCACCGTCTGCCTCAATCACACAAATGTCTCCCGGCTCGAGCACCCATGATCCGATGCCATCAATCGTGGCTTTGACCATCTTGATGCCAGACCAATCTTCATACACACAAACGGGTGGCAGATAAGTCTGTGCGGCACAATCGTGCGAGCTCGTCGGCGCCAGAATTACTGGTGCATCGATGCTGCTGCCCGGATGTGTCGGTGTGTCGTAACAATGCACATTGGGTGACAAAGGATCTGCCGCATCCGATTCTGCAGGCCAAAGAAGATTATCATCTTCATAGTCATCGTACTTGCATGCAATCTTTGGTGCCAGCGTGTCTAAATCAATCAGCCAGAATTCACATTTCCAGTAATTGTCCCCCACCGATTCCAGTGTGTTTGCTGGATTCGTTGGTACAGGACAAGCCACCGCAGGTGCGCCAAAACAGGTTTGTTTGATTTCTACTGTGAATTTGTAAATCTGCTCACAGAGACTATCGCCAAAGTTATGCGATTCGACATTTGCCAAAATCCCACACTTGGCACCCATCTCGCGTGCTACATATTGTCCTTCAGCATCTTTATCGACGAAGAAGATTGTATCGCAAGCGTCCATACTCGCCAGCTCGCTGTCTGTCGGTTGCAGATCAGTTACAATCATGTACGGACCGACGGGACCTCCCACTCCGCAGTACAGTGTATCACGGTCTGTGCAGTAGGTGTTTGCAGTGGTTATTTCCGGTAGGCGCAAGACACAAATCGTGTCAAAACCCATCCCGCGATTACCGTTGCGGCTAGTGGCTGCATACTCACGGTAGATGATCTTAATCGTATCATCGCCCGGCACACATTCCCTTACCTCGGTCCAGTCTGCGATAAACTCGGTGACAACCTCGCCCTCGCAACTGATTGCTGCCACCGGCATCTCTCCAGGTCGCGGGCCACTCACAAGAGAATCGTCGCAATAAACCATGTACTTCGTGCCTCGTATGATGGGCAAGTCAATGCGATTTACACATAGTTCGGTCCAACAAGTCACGTTGGGACAGAGTCGATTGAACGGAATAAATTTCCTGCATTCCTGCTCTTTCACGCGTTCACCGCGAATCGGATTTGCTGCTACGCCGTCCTGCTCATTTTCCAACTTGAAGTCGTAGAATCCGAGATCTACACAAATCGGATTAAGGCCTGGCAATGCAGTCTTAATCGTCTCATTGTCCACGAAAAACTCACAGTTCTCGTCAAAGGACGCTGAAAGCGCAGTGACACAATTCACACTGCAATCGAAACAATTCGGCAGCGGTGTGGGATCATCGTGTCCCGTATTGGGCAAATCTAGTGAGTTACGCAGACGATCGTCAGCATTTTCGTTTTCAGCATCTGTACCGCTATCCGAAAGATCAGTGACGTCGCCAAGATTTCCACCAGGGAAAACACCACGACCTGTCGTGACGGACTGATTGAATAGAATCGAATCCATCGGGACAAAGTTCACATCAATGAGCACTCGGATGCGGATTACGATTTCCTCGTCGACTTGCAAACTGTCACTGCCATCCATGTTTGGATTCGGGAGCAACACTTCGGGTTGTGCCAGACCATCGAATGACGAATCAATCGCAAACATACCCGTTGCTGGAGCACTCAATATCTCGGGTGTACCATAGATACTCACAAATGCACCGTACATCCCGTACCAAGTCGGATCCCCCACTGGCTCGCTAAGCCGAATGCTATCGAGGGTGACATTGCTGGTATTCTTGATGCGATGTATGTGGTCTACAATCACCTGAGTAGTCGGATTTGTCGTCGGGAACCCATGCGGGTCAAACTGACCAGGAATAGACACCGTATCGATTGTCTTGGCCAGGTTAATGCTCGGGAATAGACCCACGGTTGCGTCATCTTCGCCACCGGTATCTCCTACCTCGCCGCCATTGGTGCCTTCTGGATCGGTACCCGAATCTGAATCATCCATTAGTACATTTCCAGACATATCGGTGGCTGCTACAGATGCTTGATTCAGCGCGGGCTCTGGTCTGCCCGGGGCATTTGGATTAAGCTCCAGTGTGAATTCAATGCTTACGGTGACATTGGCTTGGATAGTATCAGCCACCCAGACAGTATCTTGCGACGGTCCCGACAAATAGTCAGGATTGGTCATGCCCATCGCACTCACCACTGGATTTGCAAAGCCTCCGGGATTATCAATCACGGTAACCACAGGAGGATCAACCACGCCCACAAACAGCGGTCCATACATGGCCATGATGTCATCCACGACAGCCACATCGGCCACCGGCGTATTCCCCTTGTTTTTCACATTCATCACAAAGGTTGCCTCTCCGTGTCCTGGCTCCCAGGGATTGGTGTTCGGCGTCCAGTTGCTGATTGTCTTAGCAATATTGACATCAAACAAGATCAGTCCAGTCGGATCACTGTATCCACCTTCCATGTTGTCTTCTTCTGCATCAGCACCACTATCACTGGTATCCAGTACTTCGGTGCCAGATGAATCTCTGCCGGTCACCACACCAGAGTTGAGCAGCGGCTCATTGGGAGTGGCCATCGCATTGGGATTGATCTGTAAGGTCATCTCAAGTGTGATTGTCTGACCGGGTAAGATCGAACCAGACATGCCGTCAAACATGCATGCACCTGCCGCAGTTACACCCCCGTCGTAGGTACCTGAAGGGATCGGATCAATGTCGGCGTCGCTGGCTGTGATCATCGGCTGCGAGAGTACACTGACGAATGGTCCCACTGGAGCACCAGGCAGACCATACTGCGCATTGATGTCATCGCAAAGTTGAAGGCTATCCAGAGGTACATTTCCAATGTTCTCAATCACAAATTCGTAAGTCACTGCAAAGTTGGCTACTGGAAAATCCGGTGGTCCAAGCAGTTCTGTATTCGTAATGTCTTTCGCCAATCCGATCGCGGGGAAAGCAAAAGGTGTGGGATCATCAAATCCTCCCATCATATTCGTGCTGTCGGGATCCATGCCATTGTCTGACAGGTCCTCAACGTCGTTGCCATTGGGATCGGAACCCATTGTCACCGCTTGATTCAAGAGCGAATCAAAGTCAGGCAAGTTTGCATTGAGGTTGATTTCGATTGTCGCACATATCGTAAAGTTGTCATTTGGCTGCAGCGTATCTCCACTCGCAAACATCGTCGTCGGCTCGATCAGGTCAAACATACTGGCTAAAGGATCCCAGGAAAGATTTGGTGCAAGATTGACCAAATCGCTATTGTTCATTGAGATACTTGGTGGAGTTGTTACCCCGACCACGGCGGCTCCGTACATTCCAAAATCTTCAAAAAGCACGATACTATCGAGCGGCACATTTCCAGTGTTTTCCACAGTAAAGCAGAATGTCACATCCACGTTGCCCTGAATGCCGCTTGCCGCGGGATAGACTGGTGGAGTTGCGGGGTCGATAAATTTCGCAAGTGCGATTTGTGGCAATAGCAGCGGCGTCGGATCTTCATAGCCAGGGCCTTCTGGCTCCATACCGCTGTCTGAAGAGTCTTGCACTTCCGTACCATTTTCGTCCATTCCTGTGGTAGCAGCGATGTTCAATAGCGTATCTCCCAAGGGGGATTGACTGGGGTCGATCACCACTCTTGTACAGACAGTAAAGGTCTCGCTTGGAAGCAGTACATCACCTGGAGGTATTGGTGTGATAAGGTCAATATCTGGGGTAGTGGGATTCCAAGCCATATTCGCAGTTATCGCTGGATTATCACTCATTGTTACCATCGGTGGAGACAGTATGGTCCCGGTAAATGCGGGGCCATAAAAACCGAAGTCATCGGTTAACGTAATGCTGTCGAGTGGCACATTGCCGATATTGGTGACTACCCAGCAATACGAGACATCAAAATTGTTCGGATCATCGGGATTTTCCGTAGGGGGCATGGCGGGATCAACAAATTTAGCAAGACCGATAGCAGGTATTTCAAACCTGGCACCAGCCGTATCTGCCGTTTCAGTACCCGTTACAGTCGGAGACATGCCATTCACCGTGACTGTATTCGAATCGCTGCCTTCAGGAGCATCAGGATCAACCACGATGCACATACAGAAAGCAAAGCTATCCGTTTCAAAAAGAGTGTCTTGATCAAACTCCGTGAGCTCCCAATCTCCGCCAGTGCCCCAATTTGGATTTGCACTGATGTTTCCTGGTATCGTAGCTGGCTCACTCAGGACAAGCGGTGCCATGCCATCGAGTGCCATATCGCACAAACGCACATACGCAGCTCCCAGCTGGGCGTCAAGAGCATCCTCGACCATTACACTATCCAGGTCACCGGCCAGGTTCGTGATTCTGGTAATGTACTTCACAACGTACTCACCTTCGACTGCGGATGCATAAATCGTATCTACTTCTTTTGTAATTGCAACCTCAATGCAGTTGTATCTAACTGTAATTGTATCTCTTAATGGGCCACAAACGATCACAGGTACGCCACCTACCGTATCTCTAATTGGATCAGTAGCTAAGAGCAATTGCACTTCTCCTGCATCAAATTCGGCCATGGTCGGTGT
>Ga0114956_1000143_pt1 | contig 43637 bp, 33 predicted proteins | sample MaitaG_FD_87304 | JGI IMG/M metagenome (GOLD analysis project Ga0114956, IMG submission 87304) | Marine algal microbial communities from Maine, USA - Maine_Asex2 metaG | ecosystem: Host-associated > Algae > Red algae > Unclassified | place: Maine, USA | collected 2015-01-05 | reverse complement strand
TACGCTTGGCAGCAGTCTTTTTGACTGGCTTGCGCTTCGCAGTGGCCTTCTTCTTGGCAGGCTTACGCTTGGCAGCAGTCTTTTTGACTGGCTTGCGCTTCGCGGCAGCCTTCTTCTTAGCAGGCTTACGCTTGGCAGCAGTCTTTTTGACTGGCTTGCGCTTCGCAGTGGTCTTCTTCTTAGCAGGCTTTTTCTTTTTGGCCGCTTTCTTTACCGCTGGTTTACGCTTCGCGCCGGCCTTTCCAGCGGTTGACTTTTTTCCAACAGTTTTTCGTGTTGTGACCTTACGAGTCACCTTCTTTTTAACACTCTTTGATTTCACGTAGTGTTCCTCATTTAATTAACTAAAGTACGATGTCGCTCAGCAAATAGCGTACACATTCGCTAAAACTAGAGTAAAAAGTTTGACATTCAGCACTTTTTTATAACTCAAGTGCATGAAAAGTACTTTTTTTCATCCAATGCGCTTTAATTTACGTAGCAAAGCGTGATGAATGAAAGAACGAGTAATTAAATTACTTGGTTGCTTTTACCTGTTCGTAAAATAAAATTTCTCATCGAGTTGGCTTCGGTTCGTGTTCGCGTAAATTGTGATTTGGCAAGTGAATAGGTTTATGTGGGTTTGAATATGTGAATTCGCACCAGCTGGATTGATCATCTGTAACACCTCGTATCTAGCGATCGCTTCACTTGAATGGCTGTTTGGGAATCCGAAAGTGGATTTGTGGCTGGGCAACTGGGTGCTGGACTTCTTGTACAAATTTAGCGTCTGCGAGCCAATTTGGCCCTTGGTTATGAACTGAATTAACTGCAGTGGGTCAAAGCCTCACGAAAGTGTTGATATCACAACAGATAGAATCGATTTATTGGAGGCTGTGAAGAAAATCTCTAACACGATTAGACAAAAATTAATATAGGCGAAAGCGGGTGGTTAACGTTACAATTTGTGCAATTAATGATAACGTTGGTGCTTAGCATTTCTTGATAGTCCACGGTGCAGGAGGTACTTGGATAGTTTGATGGTTCGCATAATAAAAAGAGGGATTCTCAGTTGCTAATTCTGAGTAGAAGGACAGATGAATCGATAGTTATTGGTGACGAAGTCACCATTACGATTCTAAGCGTGAAGGGAAAACAGGTAAGAATAGGTATAACTGCGCCGCCAGATGTCAGCGTGCATCGTGAGGAAATTTATCAAAGAATTCAAGCAGGTGAAGCGGAAGACGGAGCGCCAAAGCCGTCGGACACTGACGACGGTCAGGCCGGTAAGTAACCGTAACTACAAAGATCGTTTACTGCGGGTCTTTTCAAATGACAATATGTCGTTAACAGATACAACTATTTTGATCGGTTAAAAATCACTTATTTTTTCACACCGAAATGGTACTACTTTGGTTTGATTTACAAGTGGTCATCGGTAAGTGTCTATGTACTGCGTATAAGGTCGGTTATCAACCGACCAATTACATGGAGCTTCACAAATGGTGAAGTTCCATTCCAAGCGCCTGGACCTCACCTAACTCTGCCGTCGCGATATTGGTTATTGCCGCAATGCTGGCCTTCTGATTGTCGAAATAGGTTTCTCCTACGCGACGTAAATCATCCAGTCCGACTTCCAGAATCTTTTGTCTTGCTGCTTGCCTGATTTCCGGGGTGCGGCCAAACAGCTCACCCTGATAAGCACTGCGTGCTGCTCCGACTGGAGAGGCTGGTTTGTCGATTCCGCTGACTACATTCAGAATAGCCTCTTCGAGTGCTTGCTCATTATGTTTTTCTTCCAGCAACCATTTAATCGACTGATCGAAATCGTTCATGGTTTCCACCAATCGTGGATCGCGATAAGAGTAAAACCTGAACGACGCAGAACCTGAATCGTAGCTAGCGCCTCCGCCATAGGCACCCCCGGTTTCGCGAATGGTGCGATGTAGGTAGCCGTTTCTCAAAAAAGCACCCAGCACAGACAGAGCTGCCGAATCTTTATGGGCAGATGGCACTGCAGCATAGGCTTTTGCGCAAAAATTAACCTCGGTGCTTGTGGTCCATAATTGCTTCACTTGCTCTCGTACCGGGGCAGGCTTGTCTGATTCGCTTTTCTGCTCGCCTTGTTCAGTGAAGAATTTTTCCAGGTCGCTATTGACCGATTTGAGATTATCCTGCTCGGCAACAATCATAAATTGTCGCGGAGCTGCTTTTATTGCATTAGAGATCTGGGCTAGCTTCTCGCAGAATTCTGCCAATGATGTCGGGTCAGCGGCGAGTTCGTCCATTTGTTTGATTGCCTGGATGCCAACCAGACCGCTAAGTTCATGCGATATCCTGGAGATTGGGCTCATGCCGCTGGCGGCTGCGGCCATTGCCAATGTGTGTCCACGACCTGTCACACTTTGTTCGGCGGCAGCGCGGGACTGAGCAATGAGTTCACGGATGCGTGCGTGCTCGTCTGTTCTTAAGTGGTTAATTGTATCGTGGAGCAGGTTGCTTAGTTCGCCAGAATTACGTAACAGCGATTTACCACGAAGGACAAGGTAACTGGTTATATCCTGTTCATTGTCTCTTGCACTTCTCCGGCTCGAATACAGTGACAGGCCACCGGTGACAGACGCTTGAAGTGCCTGTGTTTCAATATAGTCTCGGCTTCCAGAGCCAATTTCTGTGGCAAGTCTTGAATACATTGGTAATAGCGATTCCAGTTCACCATCCAGTTTTGGTTGATCCATAACAACATGTTGATAAACGAGTCCGTTTGTGCCTTGCGCGTAATGCATGCATTGGGCTTTGCCAACCCGCTCATTAGTACCACTGCATATGTGCATGTGCTTTGGTACATCAGCCAATGTCACTTTTGGAAGAATATCAGGGTCGTCAACCATGGTTTGACGTGCCGCCAGTTCCTTGGTTTTTTCAACTATCCGAGTAATGTCATCCTTATCAAGCTCCGCTTTCATTTCGGCGAGGCGCTGTTTCTCAGTTCGAATACGACGCTCGCTGATCTTGTTATCCGGTCTTAAAGTGAGCCGCACGCTGTGCGTATTATCGATAAGCAATCTCGTAATCAGGTCTGGGATAAAAGTGGGACTTTCTGCCGCTTTGCGCAACCGGTCCAGAGCCGGGTCAAGGTCAAGTGCTGCGATTGTATCGCCACGTTGCATCGCTGGTGACAGACCACCGAGAAGGAGTGTCAGGCCAAATGGCATGCCATCCCCTCGAATTTCTCGCTGGCTTAATTCGAGCTGATGTAGCACCGCTTCGATCTGTTCCTTAGGTACGCCATTCTTTGCCACGTCATTCAAAACATCCAGAACCAGTTTTTCTATTTCGTCAGCTTTTTCAGGGTTAGTACCATCAATGCCGCAGACAAAGACCATCTCCAGCGAGCCGTCATCAATTCCGCACAGCGGGGAGGGTGCATTGCCGAGATCGGTCTGCTCAAGCGCTTGCATTAGCGGTGATGCACTGTTGTCAAGCAGCACGCTCGATAGCAAATGTGTTTGCAGTCGTTCGTCCAGATCGATGCTCTTGCCCAACAGCCAACTCATCACAACATGGGTTTTGTCCTGCTGATCGGATTCATCGGTTGCATAAGCCTCTTCGATTTTAACTGGTGCATGGATGCGATGCGCTGGGTCGACTTTAATCGTGCGATCAAGCCGTTCGAATCGCGCCAGCACCTGGTCTTCAAAGCGTTGCTGTAACTCGGCAGCCGGAATATCGCCGTAGGTCATGAAAACGGCATTACTCGGGTGGTAATGCGTCTTATAAAAACTCACGAGCTCGTCGTAGGATAAGTCTGGAATGGCTTCAGGGTCACCACCACTATTATGGTGATACGTATTATTCGGGTGCAGATGGCGACTCAGCTGTTGCCACAATATGCTTGTCGGCGCACTCATAGCGCCTTTCATTTCGTTGAACACAACGCCTTTGAACACCAGATCGCTATTCGGATCATCCGGGGTTTCAAATTCTATTCTGTGGCCTTCTTGCATAAAGTCGAGTTCGGCCAGTCGAGAAAAGAAAACAGCATCGAGGTACACGTCGAGCAAGTTGAAATAATCTTTGCGATTCTGGCTCGCGAACGGATAGGCGGTCCAGTCGCTGGAGGTAAAGGCGTTCATGAAGGTGTTCAGGGAGCGTCTGATCATCATGAAGAACGGGTCGCGAACCGGGTATTTCTCACTGCCGCAAAGAACCGTATGTTCTAAAATATGAGCAACGCCCGACGAGTCTGTAGGAATGGTACGAAGACCCACCAAAAACACATTTTCCGGATTTTCAGCAGCCAGGTGTATATGGGGCGCTCCGGTTATTTTGTGACGGTATTCATACACATCGATATCCAGAGATTCGATTTTTGCTGTTCGCAGCTGCTCGAAAGCAGGGTGTGGCGACATGATATTCATCTAGTGTGTTGGCTCCGCTTCATTACTGTTTCTAATGGCTCAGGTGCAAGTATATGCCGCAGCGCACCTTTCGTGGCCGGTTTTGCCAAGTTCACACTTTAAGACGTCTAATTATGTGCCGATATCAGCATTAGGGAAAAATTGTTGTGCTCGTGGCTTACTACGGGCGTTCTACCCAACTGGTGGCGAGGGATTGTGAAATTTCTGATTATATTGATTGCAATGCTAGGAATGGCCGCGGGTGCGTGGCATTCCTATCAAAAGCGTAATTTGCTGATTAATGCTGCCTTGCTGTCTGAAGGGTTTGCGCTAAGCGAGCCCGTCAAAGCCCGGGTTGGTGATCATTACTTCCAGCACAGCGTGATGCCCCATGACAATGCTGATGCGGAACTGCCACCGGCCAAAAGTATCTACGGCACCAGCGTAAAGCGAATTGCGGTTAACCGCAGCGGGTTGGTTATGGTCGATTTCGAAGAAGAGATTGGCTTACAAACCATGATATTCACCCCATCGGTCAGTCCGGTTACAGGTGTTCTGGAGTGGCGTTGTTCGAGTGATTCGATCGATCAAAAAGTGCTGGAGTTGCTCAAACCCACGTGTAGCCCAACGGTTTCGACCAACGAAGGTCAGTTAATCAACGCTATTGCGAATAACAATTTAGACCGTACAAAGCAACTACTCGATGCGGGTGCAAATCCTGATGCAGTTGTAAATGGCAACACACCATTAATGTTGGCTGCAAAAATAGGTAACATCGATACCGTCAAGCTGTTGATCGGCAAAGGCGCAAGTGTTGATAACAACGCATTGAACTCAGAACGTCGCACGCCATTGATGGTCGCAATAAACAGCGACAATGCCGATGTCGTTAGTTTTCTGCTTGCTAAAGGCGCATCAGTCACTCGGCCTGATTACAAAGGATTAACTGCTCAAGAGCATGCAGTCAATACCGATCGACGCCTCGGTGGTGAGCGGTATGAATTAATGATTCTGGCCCGATTGAATCCGAATTTTGCAGGTAAACCAAAGTTGAAGGCTCGTCAGGAACGTACCGCCTCCGAGCAAGCCGCTCACATGGATTCATTGTATCTGGAGCTAACGCAGGCTGCGACTGACTGCTATGTGCAACGAGTTGCAACCTTGTTACAAGAAGAAAAAGATTTCAATGCACCAGAAATGATTGCCGGTAAGCCGCTATCTACTCATGTTAGTAAACCTGAGTGTTCGGCTACGCTCACCGCCTTTATTAAAACTAAGGCCACTTACAAGGCTGCCCTGGATTCGCGTTTCGCTGCAGCGAGTGCGGCTTGTGACCAGAAAACAGTAGACGGGCTGATGCAAAAAAATCCTGAACTGGATATTATGAGATCGACTCGTCTGCATTCACATTTTGATCGTGCGGTGTTCTCTGGGTGCTCAAATCTTGTTTCATTTTTTATACGTGATCAAAACCTGAGAAACCAGCTTGATGGCAGTGTGCTAATGAACGCCATTCGTAAATCTCCACAGGAGAAGCAGGTTGAATTGGTGGGTACTCTGATCGAGGCGGGTATTGACGTGAACTACCGCGATAACAAAGGTGAGACACTGTTGGCTGCTTCTATTTCACTCGAGCAACCCGTTGTTGCCAAGTATCTGGTTGACGCAGGTGCTGATGTGAATGCGCCGACCAAGAACAGTTCTTTTCCGCTTATAGAAGCATCAAAAAAGGGATTCAACCATCTGGTTACCCAGCTGCTCAATGAAGGTGCTGAAGTGAATCAACAGGATTCAATGGGCAGAACGGCGTTGGTAGCAGCAGTGGCCACGGGCCGTCGTCGCCTTGTAGATACGCTACTGCGTGCCGGAGCCCATCCCATGCAAAAAGATAACGATGGGATTAGCGCGGTGATGCTTGCGGAGAGCAGAAATTTTAAACAGATCTATTCGCAACTGACCGCGAGCGCATCGTTCGAAAACTAGTGTCTTACTCCTCAAGAACGACCACGCCCATAACTGAAGGGTCCAGATAGGTTCGATCGGTATCTACACCACCAGTGCGTGATGGGTGATACCAACCCCACTTGCTATCTCGATTGCCACCGTCATCGTCATCGTTTATTTGTACTTCAAAGCCAAACGGAGAACCAACAACAATACCGACTGATGAAAGCGGTATGGCGATCTCGTAGACATCCTGCTCCCATCTTGCAACGCGTATACCATTAGGTCCGACACTTGGCCCTGTGGAGAACTCCATGGCTGAAGCCGCAGCAGTAGAGTCTGTTTGAGGTGTAAATCTGCCATTAATTTCGTTGTTTGCTTGCGTGCTACGGAATTTTAATAATGGAATGACTACGTGAAAATCGTCTCCACTCGTCCAGTCGGTAAGCTTGCTGTTATCTCCGTCGATGAATATCTCTACCGAATCATCTTGCCATGGAAGTGTTGAGTCTGCGTGTCTTGCATTAATATCGTCAGACAATACTAATATGTAGAGATTTATCCCGTCATGCATTGCTGCCCAGCGACGCAACTCGGCTCCATCGGCTCCATCTGCTTCACCATCGGGGTTTAGCATCAGATTATTAATCCAAAGACCAGCACCTGCATCGTCGAACTGAACTGCGTTTCTCCACTCACCGGTCAGTTCGTCCTGTCCATTAAGGTTAACGCCAAGTCCATCAATAAACGGTGCTTGATTGGTTGATATACGTGGAATCAATGCAGATGCTTTAATGTGCGTAAGCAACACTTCGTTACTGCCAGATGTGCTGGTTCCGTCATCTGGATTACCGCCGGTGTCTGTGCTGCCTTCGCTATCCGAATTTCCACTAGTTTCTGAGCTGAGTTCACCATCTGTATTGCCGTCTGTGCCCGCGCTTGTCCCGTCATCTGTATTAGCGCCGGAGTCTGTAGCGCCTTCGCCATCTGAATCGCCTGCGGTGCCAGCGACGTCAGTATCCGGAAGTCCTGTATCGGTGTTTGCATCAGTGGTACCGGTGCTCTGATCGTTAGGAATAAATGGATTGGTATTGTTTTGTCGCTCTTCCAGGTTGGTGATCTGATCGCCGTCTTGATCAATTGAGAAATCGTAGTTTGCATCTGACAGATTAATCTGTGTACCGTTATCGCCCACGGCAACATCCCGGGCCCACAACGCCAGCACCAAATCACCTTCGGGCAGTGTTTCAATCCATTCGATAGATACGAAGTAGGTGCTATTTGGCTGTACGTTAATCGTACCTGTCCAATTATTGTCTGCGATGGGACGCATCGGGATAGCAATGCCGTTTGATAGTTTCACCACGGGTTTGAGCTTGCTTTGGTCGACAGCCCGGACTTGCGTAATTGTTTTGGGGGGATTAAACGTCAGGTTTGATTCAACACTGGGTGCAGGCTGGCATGCACTTAATAGCATGCCAGTTGATAAAATACCCAGCAAGCGTCCCTGTTTTAAATAACGATTAATCATTGATTGAATTTCCATTATTGCAAACCTGTTACATTGACGGTAAGTGGAACAGTGCCGTCCGCTGCACCTCCGCTATCACCTCCACTTGCTGCAGATACAAGTGCACCTGCTAATACCACACCTAGAGCAATATGCCACCATCGAACTCCACCGTTGCTGCTGCTAACCGTGTTTGCCGGTTCAATGGGTTGATACTCGATGACAGTGTTATTTGCAATCAGTACACGTGTGTAAGGATCGAATGCATAGCCCTGTACTGTTCTGTTACCACCTTCATCGCGGGCCTGTATATAGTACTGAATGGAGCGCAGATCAGCTGGGTCGGTGGTAAGAGTGGCAGTAAAAAAGGCGCTATCGGCAAGTGGGTTCATTTCTACGCGCGAAAATGCTTGTTGCCCATCTCGTCGATGATAGAGAATGACATCTTTCAGTAGTCGATCATCAACAACCTGTACGGTAAATACCTGCGATGTATCGGCCTGCGCCTCACCAATGGCTTCCAGTTCGATAACAGGAGATCGTGTATCTGGTGAACTGCTGCCTGACGAACTTTGTGCAAGTGTCAAGGTCGCATTGGACAACGACATTACAAAGACAAGAGATATGGCAATAAATTTGTTAATGGTACCGATCATGGCGATGGGCTTCTCTGGCGTGTCTTCTTTGAATTCGGGAGTGCACAGTATAATTGAGCCGTGCCCGCTTGCCGTGAACTCATCAGCGTATCGTTCATCGGATTTAGTTACATCCGTCGAAAAAATCATAAAACCTTGAATCGTCTGGCAATAATATGTTTTCTGGTATTACCTCTCATTTTTGCAGGTGTGCGTACTGAACCCACTTTGGCTTTTATCAATGGCCGGATCATCACTATGGATGCGGATAGCCGCGTAGTGCAAGCCTTATTGGTTAAGGATGGTCGAATCAGCGAGTTAGGTACAACTAGTTCCATAATGAACAAAGTCTCAGCGTCGGTTCGAGTCATCGACTTGCAAGGACGCACGCTCATTCCAGGCTTTGTTGATGCCCACAGTCATTTTCCTGCTTCGGGTATTAGCGCCGTAAGCGTAGATCTTTCGCAACCACCCATTGGTGTAACCGACTCATTGCAAGGATTGCTCGATCAGATCGCTCTGGCAGCCAAAAGCCGTAGCGGCAGTGAATGGTTGCTTGGGTTTAATTATGACAACACTGCCTTGCGTAATGGTAAACATCCAACACGTCAACAGCTTGATGCCGTAGCACCTGATCATGCTGTTTATTTGTGGCACAGCTCAGGTCATATGGGCGTTGCAAATTCAAAGGCATTGTCTCTGCTGGGTATTGATGAAAACTCAGTTGCACCGGCAGGTGGTGTCTACGGCAGGGACCTTCAGACGGGTTTGCTTAATGGTTTGTTACAAGAAGCTGCAGCACCGCTACTGGCAACAATAGTCAAAGAGTTCTCGCTGAGCAAGCAGTTTCGTGTGCTCACGTGGGCACGCGATGATTACCTGTCACAAGGTGTTACTACTGTGCAAAATGGCTATGCCGGAGTAACCATGATGCGTGTGCTGCAATTAGCGAAAAAATTTGGGGTGATTCCACAACGCGTTATCGTTTGGCCGGCCCATGCTAAAAACAATAGCTTCGACAAGCCTGGTCCTGAAATTTCAGAATTTGAATACAAAGTGGGTGCAATAAAAATATTGGTAGATGGAAGCCCACAAGGTATGACGGCTTATTTGAGTGAACCTTATTTTAATACGCGAGATAATCCAGCCGACTATCGCGGCTTTGCATTGATTGATCAGTTGGCGCTAACAGAGCTGGTTTCACGCTTTCATGCAGCCGGTCATCAGCTGGCTTTGCACGGCAATGGTGATGCAGCAATAGAGTACATTATCGATGCGGTTGAGGTTGCACAAACTGCGCATCCGCGAACCGATGCCCGACACATCATTGTACATGCCCAAACCATAAGGCTCGATCAGCTGGCTCGGCTCAATGCTTTAAGTCTGACGCCGAGCTTTTTCACATCGCATACATTCTATTGGGGTGACTGGCATAGAAAACAATCACTTGGGTCAGTGCGCGCATCCAATATCAGTCCAGCTCATTGGGCTAGTGTAGCCGGCGTACCCTATACACTGCATACCGACGCTCCGGTGACACCAATGAAGCCAATGCAATTGCTTTGGAGCGCATCCAACAGGATGAGCTCCACTGGTTTTGAGCTGGGTCGCCACCAACGGATTAGCACAGACGCCGCATTGCGAGCTATAACCATTGACGCCGCCTGGCAAAATCATGTGGAAGATGCTGTTGGCTCACTGGAACCGGGCAAGTTGGCCGACATGGTGGTGTTATCCGACAATCCGTATACAGCAACCGATGTACGTGAATTAGCGGTTCTGGCAACCTACATTTCAGGGATTCAACGCTATCGGCACCCCTCGTGGCTCGACACAGACTAGAAACGTCGCACCGATTATGGTGCCGGGTCTGATGAAAGTGGTATGTTCTCGGATCAGACCAATAGCTGTGAAAAATAAAATGCCACTAAGCATGAATCGAGATGTTTTTATAACGTGTGCAATTACCGGTTCCGGAGGTACTCAAGACAAATCCGCTGAGGTGCCTCGCAGTCCAGCTCAAATAGCTGACAGCGCCGTCGCGGCCGCCAAGGCAGGAGCAGCGGTTGTGCACTGTCATGTCAGACATCCGGAAACCGGCAGCCCTTCTCGCGAGCTGTCTTACTATCGTGAGGTCACTGATCGGATTCGCTCAGCGGATGTTGATTGTGTTCTGAATCTGACTGCCGGGATGGGCGGTGACCTGGTGCTTGGTAGCGTTGATAGTCCGTTACCACTAAACAAGGATGCAACGGATATGGCAGGGGCCAGTGAGCGTCTTGCCCATATAGCGGAGTGTTTGCCAGAGATATGCACGTTAGATTGCGGCACCATGAATTTTAATGAAGCCGACTACGTCATGGTAAACACTCCCGGCATGTTGCGCGAGATGGCAAAGCAGATAAAGGCACTGGGTGTGCGCGCTGAAATCGAAGCGTTCGATACCGGACATTTGTGGTTTGCTAAACAACTCGTTGATGAAGGTTTAATTGACGACCCTGTGCTCGTGCAGTTGTGTATGGGAATCCCCTGGGGTGCACCTGATGATTTGAATACGTTAATGGCTATGGTCAACAACGTGCCTGAGTCTTGGACTTATTCAGCTTTTTCAATTGGGCGAAATGAAATGCCTTTTGTGGCAGCGTCGGTACTCGCTGGTGGCAACGTGCGCGTTGGCCTGGAAGACAACTTGTATCTGGAAAAAGGGGTGTTGGCCAGCAATGCGCAGTTGGTGGAAAGGGCTGCCAATATAATTACTAACATGGGCGCGAACATCATCGGCCCTGAACAGGTGCGTAAGAATCTGAAGCTTGAAAAGCGCTTGCCGGTAGCAAAAACATGAGCACCGGGCAACCAGTTCAAAATGTAGCAGCCATTATTGGTGGTGGTGTTATTGGCGGTGGTTGGGTTGCTCGCTTTCTATTACATGGCTGGCGTGTGCAAGTGTACGACCGTGACGCTGCTGCAAAAGATAAAATTGATGCGGTATTAAAAAACGCTCGTGCATCTTTACCAAAACTGATGGTTGACAAGCTACCTGCTGAAGGTGAATTGGTGTTTGCTGACAGCATTGCCGCTGCCGTGAACGGTGCTCACTGGATTCAAGAAAGTGTACCGGAACGTCTGGATATAAAGCATGCCGTGTTTGCCGAGATAGAAGCAGCTGCACTAGACCAGGCCATTATCGGCAGCTCCACCAGCGGCTTCATGCCGTCAGAATTAAAATGTGCGCTCAAGAAACCGCAGCGGCTGTTTGTTGCACATCCGTTTAATCCGGTTTACCTGCTACCACTGGTTGAACTCGTTCCCGGCGCTAACCACGATGCTGATGAACTTGCGCGTGCGCAATCGATGCTTGAATCTGTTGGCATGAAGCCACTACACGTACGTGCGGAGATGCCTGCGCACATTGCCGATCGCTTTCTAGAAGCAGTATGGCGTGAAGCGTTGTGGATGATAAAAGATGATCAGGCGACAACTCAGGAAATAGATGACGCCATTCGTTATGGTTTTGGCATGCGGTGGGCGCAAATGGGGTTGTTCGAAACTTATCGTATTGCGGGCGGCGAGGCTGGTATGGCACATTTCATCGCGCAGTTTGGTCCGTGTCTTCAATGGCCGTGGACCAAACTGATGGATGTACCTGAATTGACCGATGAACTGGTTGAGAAAATTGCATCGCAGTCTGACGAGCAATCCGGTGCATACACCATACGTGAGCTGGAACGCATTCGGGATAACAACCTGGTGGACATGATGCTTGCCCAAAAAACACGAGACTGGGGCGCGGGTGCTTTGTTGAATGAGCATGATAAGAGATTGGCTGAGCTAACGCGTGCTAACAATCGAGAAGGTAAGGCTACCTAATGAATTTTGGACTAAATGAAGAACAACAACTGATCGTTGATACGGTTCGGTCATTTGTAGAACAGGAAATATACCCGCATGAGGCGGAGGTTGAACGCACCGGCGAAGTGCCAGAGGCGGTTGCGAAAGAAATACAGGAAAAATGTATAGACGCTGGTTTCTACGCGGCGAATTTACCAGAGTCAATTGGTGGTGGTGGATTGAGCCAGTTGGATTTTACGCTGTTAGAAAGAGAGCTTGGACGAGGGTCCATGGCGCTAACGCATTTTTTCGGCCGACCATCGGGTATTCTGTTGGGCTGTAACGATGAGCAGAAGGAGCGCTACCTTTTACCATCGGTACGAGGTGAGCGGCACGATGCGCTAGCCATGACTGAGCCCAATGCGGGTTCCGATGTTCGGGGTATGCAGTGCCAGGCAAAGGCCGATGGTGATGATTGGGTCGTGAACGGCACCAAGCATTTTATCTCGCACGCTAACGTTGCCGACTTTGTGATCGTGTTTATTGCCACCGGCACAGAACAAACCAGTCGCGGGGAAAAGAAGCTTATCAGTTGTTTTCTGGTCGATCGCGGGACACCTGGTTTCGACATTCTGCCAGGCTACGATTCAGTGTCGCATCGCGGTTATCAGAACTGCATTTTGTCTTTTAAAGATTGTCGTTTGCCATCGAGTCAAATACTGGGAGACGTGCATAAGGGGTTTGACTTAGCCAACGAATGGTTATACGGAACACGTCTTACAGTAGCGGCTAACTGCGTAGGTCGTGCACGTCGCGTGTTTGAAATGACCTTGCCCTATGCAGCTGAACGCGAACAGTTTGGACAACCCATTGGTCGCTTTCAAGGCGTGTCTTTTCAACTCGCCGATTTGATTACCCAGATTGATGCCGCAGACTGGCTGACACTCAGCGCGGCATGGCGTCTTGATCAGGGTTTGCCTGCGAATCGTGAAATCGCCTCGGCAAAATTACATGCGTCTGAAACGCTGGCAAAAGTTACCGACACCGCCATTCAAATATTCGGCGGTATGGGTCTTATGTCTGACTTACCTCTTGAACGTTTCTGGCGTGATGCACGTGTTGAACGAATTTGGGATGGCACGTCTGAAATCCAAAGACACATCATCAGTCGTGAGTTACTGCGTCCGCTCGGAGCCTGAGAAACGCGTTGACCATGTTACTCGGTAATGCCAATGCAACTGCACTTACGCGCCTTATACGGCCAGCAAGTATTGCTGTATTTGGTGGAAGCTGGGCTCACAGTGTCATTGAGCAGTGTCAGAAGATGGGTTATTCAGGCAAACTGTGGCCGGTACATCCCACCAAAGCATCAGTGCGTGGTTTGGCTTGTTACCAATCAATCGATGACCTGCCGCACGCGCCAGATGCCAGCTTTCTTGGTGTCAATCGTGTAGCAACCATCGACTTGGTGCGTCAACTGTCATCAATGGGTGCTGGTGGCGCTGTGTGTTTTGCATCGGGCTTTAGTGAAGCGGTGCTTGAAGATGCGGCATCAGTTGATCTTGAAGATGCATTGCTTGATGCAGCCGGTGATATGCCCATCCTCGGTCCTAATTGTTATGGTTTCATCAACTGCGTTGATCGGGCGTTGCTGTGGCCAGATCAACATGGAGCAGTTCCTGTTGATTCTGGCGTTGCTATCATCACCCAGTCTTCAAACATTGCCATTAACCTCAGCATGCAAACCCGTGGCTTGCCGGTGGCCTACGTATTCACTGCTGGTAATCAGGCAACAGTGTCTGTAGCGCAATTAGCGATGTGTGCACTAGATGATGAACGCGTAACAGCTGTTGGATTACACATAGAAGGCTTTGGTAGCATTCGTGATTTCGAAGCACTGGCTGCACATGCCAATAAGCTGGGCAAGCGCGTCATCGCTTTGAAAGTAGGCAAAACAGCATCGGCCCAGCAGGCTTTAAAATCTCACACAAGTTCATTAGCGGGAAGTGATGCGGCGGCTGATGCTTTTCTGCAACGCATTGGTATTGCTCGAGTGCATAGTCTTTCAATCTTTCTTGAAACATTAAAGTTGTTGCATGTCAGTGGTGGGCTAAGCGGAACTTCTATATTGTCCATGAGTTGCTCTGGAGGGGAAGCGTGTTTAATCGGTGATGCAGCTGATGCTCACGGTTTGACCGTACCGCCATTGAACAATGATCAACACACTGCACTAAGGGCAGCATTGGGGCCACGCGTTGCGTTGGCAAATCCGCTGGACTATCACACCTATATCTGGAACGATCAGCAGGCAATGCAAGCCATGTTCGCCGGCATGTTGCAATGTGAAGCTGATATCGCAGTGCTGGTGCTCGATTTTCCGCGCACTGATCGTTGTACGTTCGATAGCTGGCTGGTGGCGATTGATGCGTTTAAACAGGCCGGGGTCAATTGGTCTGGCCAGCTTGCTGTGCTGGCAAGCTTGCCTGAGAACATGCCCGAATCCATAGCGGAACAATTAATGAGCGCAGGCGTCGTGCCCCTGGGAGGGTTGGATGATGCTTTGCAGGCTATCGCTGCTGCAGTTCGTATTGAGCGTGAACACTACCTTAACGTATGCTTACCGGCAAGCGCGCTGAACATAGATGTTGTTTTGGCCGAAAATAATATCGTGTCTGTTGGCGAGTCCGAAGCCAAGCATTGGTTGTCTGAACATCAGGTAGCGGTGCCTGCAAGTACGGTATTAGCATTAAGTGAGTTGTCTGCCACCGAACTAACCGATCATCTCATCACGCAATATGGAGAGTTGCATTGGCCATTGGTAGTCAAAAGTACAGACAGTTTGCACAAAAGTGATAGTGGTGGCGTGGTACTCGATGTTGATTCACAGCAAAAGCTTCGCTTGGCAATCGATACGGTAGGGGCGAGTGAATCCTGCCTGATCGAAGAACAGATTGACGGTGTTGTTGTTGAGCTGTTGGTTGGTGTAGTTCGGGATCCGGTGCACGGCTTTCTGATGACGATTGGTGCTGGTGGTGTACAAACAGAAATTTTAGCCGACACCGAAAGTTCACTTTTACCGTTAACCAGAGCGACGATGGCCAAAATGCTTGCCGCGCTTCGATGCTTCCCGTTGATACAAGGTTATCGTGGGCGTGCAGGTTGCAATCAGAACCAATTGCTCGACACGTTAATGCATATTCAACAGGCGGCGCTATCCATTGACGATGAATTGTATGAACTGGAAATTAATCCGCTCATTTGTACAGAACACAAAGCCGTTGCGGCAGATGCGATCTTGCGCAAATTTATAAATTGACAGAGACATTTACCATGACTGAAAAAGCCAACGCAGCTATAACCACCCGACGTGAAGGAGGCATTCTTGAGGTAACGCTCAACCGGCCCAAGGCTAATGCGATAGACCTTGCGACCAGTCGAGAGATGGGAGAGGTGTTCATGGCCTTTCGTGATGATGATGAAATGCGCGTTGCGATTCTGCGAGCCGCAGGCGATCGATTTTTCAGTGCAGGTTGGGATTTGAAGTCAGCAGCTGATGGTGATGCGGTTGATGGTGATTACGGTATTGGTGGTTTCGGTGGCCTGCAGGAACTTGGCAATCTCGATAAGCCGGTTATTTGTGCTGTTAATGGAATTTGTTGTGGCGGTGGGCTTGAGTTGGCTTTGTCGTGCGATTTAATATTGGCATCCAACACAGCGACGTTTGCATTACCAGAAATTCGTTCAGGCACCGTTGCCGATGCTGCATCTATTAAGCTGCCCAAACGCATCCCTTATCATGTGGCGATGGACCTGTTACTGACCGGGCGCTGGTTTGACTCAGAAGAGGCCTTGCGTTGGGGGCTGCTCAAAGAGGTGGTTGAACCAACAGAACTCGATAATAGCGCATGGGAATTGGCCAGACACCTTGTCACTGGACCGCCGCTGGTTTATGCCGCCATAAAAGAGGTTGTACGTGAAGCTGAAGACATGCGTTTTCAGGATATGCTGAATCGAATTACTCGTCGTCAGCTACGTACAGTAGACAAGCTCTACTCATCAGAAGATCAGCTCGAAGGTGCCAAGGCCTTTGCCGAGAAGCGCGACCCGGTCTGGAAAGGGCGCTGACGATTGCTCTATTAAAAATCTACACTCGTTGCGTTTGAGAAGCGTGCCTCCTAAATCAGAGTGGATAGTGTGAACCTCTGCAGATTTATACGTACGCAGCAATTGGGTGCGACAGTTTTATTGTTTGACGCTAAATTTACCATTATCACAAGTCGCTAGGACGCATGACGCTTTGCACTTCTGTAAGTGGAACTACAATAAATATGTCTTCCAGGTTAAACCGCACAACGCTAGCCACAGCGATCGCTCTAATCGTCGCAACTAATCCTGTATTTGCTTATAGCAACGATTACGATCGCGACGGTCTGTCTAACGATGAGGAATTCTGGGGCGATACTGACAGGTTTGATCCAGACACCGACGGCGGTGGGGCAAATGATGGATGGGAGCTGGCAAACGGTTTTGATCCAACCGATCCCTCTGATGACCATTTGATTCCAATAGACTTGGATTCTGACAACGACGGAATCGCGGACCGTGATGAAGGAGACAATGTGTTTGACCTTGACAGCGACGGTGACGGAATTCCTGACGCTATAGAAGCTGGCTTTGTTGATGCAGACCGTGATGGTTTCCTGGATGATTTATCCGATACTAATAATAATGGAATGCCAGATGTCGCCGAGTCAGTGGCTGTCTCTGGTGAATATCCAGATGAGGATAATGACGGGGTCCCTGATTATCTGGACATCGATGCAGACAACGATGGCATAACAGATTACTACGAGCACACTTTTAATCTGATTCCTACCGACTTCACTATCGATTTAAATGATGTAGACGGGGATGGTTTACTCAATAGAGTCGATCCAGACTCAGATGGAGATGGAAAACTCGATATGTATGAGTTTCACCTCACCGGTTACAATCAATATACCTACCGCGATAGTGATGGTGATGGCGTACCAAACCATTTTGATGCAGACGACAACGCTCCTTACAGACCCCTCGACCCGGAATTAGATTTAGCCAGCAACGACATGGATCGTGATGGGTTGAGTAATTCAGACGAAGCAATTATTGGCACAGATCCGCATCGCACTGATTCTGACGGTGGCGGAGTTTTGGATGGGTGGGAAGTTGAAAATGGCTTTGACCCGCTTGATCCAAGCGATGACACAGGCATTCCTCCAGACTACGATATTGATAACGATGGCGTCTTGAACGAGCACGAAGGCAGCATAGCTAAGGATGCAGACAGTGACGGCGACGGCCTATCTGACGCCAATGAAATTGGTTTAGTCGATGCTGACAACGATGGATTTTTAGATGACCTGTCCGACCTTAACGGTAATGGCCTGCCGGACATTGCCGAAGCACTGGCAATTTCAAGTGCTAACCCCTATCCAGACTTCGATGGTGATGGTCTGCCAAATCATCTGGATGCAGATTCAGACAATGACGGTGTGCATGACAAACTCGAACACGATATCTCTTGGGTGCCCGACGGGTATATTGGCAATCCACTCGATATAGATGGAGATGGAAAGTTAAACGCATTCGATCTGGATAGTGATGGGGATGGTGTATTAGACTTTGATGAACAGCAGATTTGGCGTTATGAGAAATATGACAATGAAACGCATGCCACTGCCGAAGTGTCGGCAACGCCTCTTGGTGAAGTAAGTCAGCTTGCAGATGACGATGGCGACGGTCTGCCGAACGGTGTTGATATCGACAATAATTCGGCGCACATAGACTCAGATGGCGATGGTATCTTCAACCAAGCCGACGTCGATCACGCAGTATATTATGTACCCAATTACAATACGTGGGAAGACGGCTGGCAATTGGATGCAAACGGAAACCCGCTTCACCGTGCAAATATAGACAAAGACAGTGACGGTATCGATGATAGATACGATCTTGATGTCGGTAACGACGGAGCATTGGACACGACGGCCAACATCATATTTACTCATACTGCTGACAACGACGGCATCCCTGCAATTTTTGACGCCGATGATAACGCTCAGTATGTCGCGCCTGTTGTGGAGACTGTAGAACCAGAAGAAACTCCAACTATAGAAACACCGGTCGAACTATCAGAAGAAACAACAACAGAGCAAGTAGTTGAGAACTCGCCTGAGGAAACACTTGATTTAGTTGAGCCTGAAATAATGGTTACACCAGAGGTTATTCCGGAAGTCTCGACAGAGGTCGTGCCAGTAACGGATGAAACTCAATCAACACAGGAAATCGAGACACCCAACGCCGCGCCAAATACGGGTGCAGCATCACCAGTGAACGCAGCTGGTGGCGGTGCGTTCAGTCTGTGGGCATTGTTAGCGCTGTGTTTTGCAAGAATGAGGCGTAGCAGTGGCTTTCCGGGCCATTTGGCCGGGCTTTTTAGATAAGTTTAATACGGGTTGCGCGTATCGATAATGTTCCGATTTTCCTTGGGAATCACAGCTGTAGGGTGCAATTTTGTGACCCATTGCAAGTTTATGTTCAGATGCTGCGTTAGCGGGCGATAAATACGTAACACCCTCTGATTGCAAGCTGGGTGACTTTTAGAACCCAAGCGGCAATGTTATTTAATTCGCACAGTTTTATTTTTCTGTTCTTGCCGCTAACGCTGTTGTCGTTTTATGGGTTGGCGTCGCGCGGATCGTTCAGACATGCTTTGTTCGCTCTGGTTTTTTCGTCCCTGTTTTTCTATGCATGGTGGAATCCGGTCTATCTACCATTGTTGCTCGCATCTATTGCAACAAATTATGCGCTCGCCTGCGCCATCCACACTAATCGTAGCAAGTCACTACTGGTAGCAGGCATCGCGCTGAATCTTGCGTTGATCGGTTACTTCAAGTATGCAGGCTTCTTCGTATCGGGTGTAAACGATCTCACCGGAAGCTCGCACACGCTGTACACAATCATTTTGCCTCTGGGTATTTCATTCTTCACATTCCAGCAAATTACCTTTTTGGTTGACACGTGGACCGGCAATGCAAAGCGTTATTCTCTTTTGGATTATTGCCAGTTCGTGACGTTTTTTCCACAGCTGATAGCGGGGCCTATTGTTCACCATCACGAAATGATGCCGCAGTTTCAGCAAACGACTATTCTGGCCAACGTTCGTGAAAATCTCTCAGTAGGACTCACGATTTTTATTATCGGCTTGTTCAAGAAAGTAGTGCTGGCTGATTCGGCCGCCGTATTTGCCACGCCGGTTTTCGATACTGCTCAAGCTGATTTAACGCTGACGATGTATGAAGCCTGGGTGGGCGCTTTTGCTTATACGCTGCAATTGTATTTTGATTTTTCCGGCTACTCCGATATGGCAATAGGACTTGCGCGTATGTTCGGCATTCGCCTGCCATTGAATTTCAATTCGCCATACAAGGCCACCAGCATTATTGATTTCTGGCGACGCTGGCATATGACGCTATCGCGCTTTTTGCGAGATTATCTCTATATTCCGCTCGGTGGCAGCCGGTACGGTTCGGTCCGACGCAGCATCAATGTATTCCTCACCATGCTGCTTGGTGGGTTATGGCACGGTGCGGGTTGGACATTTGTCATCTGGGGTGCCATGCATGGAATCTATTTGTTGATTAATCATTTGTGGCGTCAGTGGCGTGGTTATTCTAGTGAAAAACAGACGCACTGGGTTTGGGTTGTTCCAGCTCATATCCTTACACTGCTTGCAGTCGTGTTTGCCTGGGTTATTTTTCGGGCAGCGAGCTGGGATGCCGCCTTGTCGCTATGGCAATCGATGCTGGGTTTTAATGGTGTTGCTGTGCCGGCACCGATTGCATCAGTATTGCAACCATTAAATGCAATACCTCTGGTGCCGGAAATTACCTCAGGTGGCATGTTCAAGAATCAGTTATTCGATATAAAAGATGCTGTTCTTTGGATACTTGCACTGATCAGTATCGCGTTATTTTTGCCAAATACCCAACAAGTAATGCATAGCTTTAAGCCGGTGCTGGAAGACATCAAACCTTCGACTCTGCAATGGCGGCCGAACTTAGTGTGGTTGTGTGTTCTATCACTAACAGGAACCTATACGCTGCTGCAACTAACCGGCGTTAGTGAATTTCTGTACTTTCAGTTCTGATGATAAACAAACCGCTTAACAATTACCCGCTCCTGCTTGGCGTAGTCCCGGTGCTGGCATTGTTGTGTGTGGCTGTTCTGAATTACACCATCGATCCGTATCGGATTTTTTCCAGTAATAAAAACGCACTGTATTCGAACTACGCAGCGTTGCACCCGAATCTGCGTTTGCATAAAGCGTATCAAATTAATCAACAAAAACCAGACACCATTATTCTAGGCACCTCCAAGGCGATTCAAGGTGTACCACTTGAGCACGCATACTTTTCAGGTAAGGCTGTGTATAACCTGGCAGCACCCTTGGCCAGCATGCGCGAGATTTATCACCTGTTGCTGCATGCTCAATCGAACCAACCGCTTAAGGAAGTTGTTTTTGTGGTGGATTTTCTGTCTTTCAATGTTCTGGCAAGGGCGGATGGTCCGGCTGCCGGTTATGTTGAAGATCGTCTGAAAACGGAAACCAGTTCATCTGCTTACTGGCCGGATTATCTGGCTGCCACCGTCTCTGCTGATGCGTTAAAAGCATCAATTGCTGTGCTTCGGCCTGAAGCTAGTTCGTCGCATCGTGTGCTGAATGGGCTTGGAGGCAGACAAGATCAGGAAATTGCCAGTCGCTTAAGCGATGGCGGGCATCGCAGTAATTCGCAGAAAATTGAACGTTTCTTTATCGACTCAGTATTACTTGCCGCGCCGCACAGACGTTTTGCCATGTCGAGTGAACATGACGACAGCCTGTTGTGGTTCGAACGTTTTGTGGATGCCGCACAACAAATGGATATAAAAACCACGCTAATCGTTGGACCTAGTCATACGCGCTACTGGGAGCTATTGCATCAAGGTGGTCTGTGGCCGCTGTTTGAACAGTGGAAATCTGCGCTTGTATCGATAAATCATAAGGTGGCAGTCGAACATAACAAGCCTGAACTGCCATTGTGGGATTTCACGCTGCCCAATGCAATTACCAGTGAAGTTTTTCCAGCCTCAAAAGACAGTGAAACCAAAATGCAGTACTACTATGAGGCCGTGCATTTTAATCAGCACACCGGGGGCTTGATGCTGGATAGAATCAGTGGACAGGAAGTGGATGGTTTGCCAGAAAATTTTGGTGTCGTGCTGAACGAAAGTTCTTTACTGCAGCTCAATGCCAGGTTGGCTAATGGGTTAGCGCAATTTCGCGATCAGTCACCGGGCAGTGTGGAGGAATTGCTCATGTCTATTCCGGAATCTGTGTTGCGTACAACAACGACTACGGTGCCTCTGGCTGCAGAAAACGATATTGACTAAAGAGTCGTTATTTTCGCGCTTAAATGGCGTTCAGTCGATGTGTTAGAAATTCAATTTGCGCATGGTTGTCGGAGAGTTCAATGGCTCTTTTGAAATCCTGTTGAGCAGCCTTGCCATTGCCGTCCCGAAAATACAAATCTGCACGTGCTGCGTAAAACGGTTGATAGGCTGCCATTGATTTATCGTTTTCCACCTCTGCCAGCATTGCTAATGCAGCTTCAACAGACACGGCATAACTTAACGCTATTGACTGATTAATTCTCACTACAGCGGATGGGTGCATGGTGTGCAGCAATTCGTAGAGAGAATTTATTTGAGGCCAATCTGTATCCTCCCAGGATGGGGATTCAGCATGAATGGCGCTAATTGCAGCTTGCAGCTGATAGGCGCCAACTTGTTGTTTGGCTAGAGTAGCTTTAAGTAGGTCGATGCCTTCACTTATTATCCCTTTATCCCAGACAGATCTGTTTTGGTGTTCAAGTGAAATCATCCTGTTGTCGTGGTCTTGCCTGGCAAATCGACGTGAATCGTGCAACAGCATAAGCGCGAGTAACCCATTAACCTCCGCTTGTTCAGGTAGCAACTGCGCGACAATGCGTGCAAGTCTGATGGCTTCGTTAGATAAATCTGCGCGCGTTATCTGCTTACCCGTGGAGGCCGCGTAGCCTTCATTGAAAACCAGATAAATGACCGATAGCACAGCAGATATTCTTTCATTGAGTTTGCTGTGTTCCGGAATTTCGAATGGAATACCGGCCACGGCTATTTTGTTCTTTGCTCTTGACAATCTTTGCGCCATAGTTTGCGGCTTGTCCAGATAGGCATTGGCTATTTCATCGGTAGTTAAACCACCCAGTGTTCGCAGGGTCAGAGATACTTGCGTTTTTCGGTCAAGTGCTGGATGGCAACAAGTGAATATCAACTCCAGGCGTTTATCTGGTATCACGTTGTCGATATCAAATTCGTTACCAGTTTGTTCCATTTCAATAAGGTAGCTAAGCTCTGTTTGTAGTTCCGCGAATTTGGTGGTGCGTCTGAAATGGTCTATCGCTTTTCGTCTTGCTGTTGTTATCAGCCACGCTGCAGGTGAATCTGGCAAGCCGTCTTTTTGCCAGACGACAACGGCTTGTTCAACTGCATCCTGCAGTACATCTTCAGCCAACTGCCAATCGTTTATGCTTGATACAAGGGAGGCCATTATTCGCCCCCAATCCTCTCGAACCAGTGTTGAGATGGTTTGTTCGAGTTGGAAAGGGGGCAGCATAGTGTTTTATAAAATTCGAGTTCAGGAGTCGAATACCATGATCGGACGAACTTCAATTCTGCCGTGTTCGGCGGTAGGAATTTTTGCAGCGTGCTCCACAGCTTCATCGAGAGACTTGCATTCAAGCAAGTAGTAACCACCAAGCGTCTCTTTTGTCTCAGCGAATGGCCCGTCGGTGAGCTCGACCTTGCCGTTTTCAGTGGTTACGGTGGTGGCAGTAGAGGCCGGCTGTAACGCATCACCTGCTACCAACAATCCTTTTTCTTTGACTTCGTCAGTGAATTTCTGATACCCCTGCAATAGAGCGCCAAATTCGGGTGTGCCCGGTTGTGGGCCAGCGTTTTCTGCCGAGTAAATTAAACAAATATATTGCATTTTGCTTCTCCGTAAAGTTGCTAATTAAGTTTGTTTTCAAGCACCGTAAAGGTGGTTGTACTAACTAGACGAACAGCGGGTAGTAGAATCGACATTGTGGCAAAAATAAATATTTACCCTTAATATACAATAAGATAACAAATATCCATGCACTTTCATAAGAAACTATCAACCTGTTTTTGTAGGAATCAGCGGTCCGCCACTATACTCATCGTAGAATAAACTAAACAATTCACATGTTTACGCCCAGCAATTACTTACACCCGCGTTATTGGCCAAGCTGGTTTGGATTCGCCCTGCTGCGACTGGTGTCGTGGTTGCCACTTCCGGTTATTGCTGCATTGGGCACAGCGCTTGGTACTTTGGTCTTTTATTTAATGAAGTCGCGCAGAAAAATTGCGGTGCAGAATCTGGCTGCGTGTTTTCCAGCAATGAGTGCGGCGCAACATGATAAGAAAGCCAAGCGGTGTTTTCAGTTAATTGCCACGACTGCTTTGAACATGGGGGTCAATTGGTGGGCCTCACCACAGCGCCTCGAACGGCTTGTTAGCTTTGAAGGTAAATCCCATTATGATGAAGCGATTGCACAAGGTCGCAATATTATCTTGCTGGCACCGCATGCTATAGCGCTTGAAATGGCCGGACTCATGCTATCCAGAGAACGCCCAATGATCACCATGTACCAGGCCACAAAGAAACCGCTGTTAAATGATATCGTTAAAGACCGAAGAGGACGATTTGGTGGCATTCTGGTTGAAAGACGTGCACCACTAAGAAGTTTGTTACGGTTGATAAAAGCGGGTAATCCGTTTTATTATTTACCTGATCAGGATGCTGCTGACAAAGGTGTTTTTGTGCCTTTTTTTGGAAACGATGCCTCTACGTTTCCAGTATTGTCCAAATTTACCAAGCTCGGTAATGCGGTGGTATTGCCGTGCTTTACACATATACTACCTCGAGGAAAAGGCTGGCATGTGATCATTGGTAAGGCATTGGACAATTTTCCGGGCACCAGCGAATTGGACGATGCGCGTAGAATGAACGAGGCGATAGAGGATATGGTCCGACTCGCACCTGAGCAATACTTCTGGGTGCATAGACGCTTTAAAACAAGACCTGAAGGTGAGCCAGACTTTTATGAGTGACGTTGTGCTTACTACTTTACATAGCGGTTGGACTGAGATTTGTTTAAATCGTCCGGATAAACTCAATGCGTTTAACGACGATATGCATCGCCAACTGGCAAGCACGATGAAAACGGCTGCGCAAGATAGTGAAGTCAGAGCCGTTTTACTCACGGGCAGTGGTCGAGGCTTTTGTGCAGGTCAGGATTTGTCTGCACGGGATCCCAGAAAGCTTCAGGGACCACCCGATCTAAGCCAAACCTTAACGCAGTCATACAATCCGCTTGTCAGACTCATACGCTCAATGAACAAGCCGGTTATCTGCGCGGTCAATGGTGTTGCTGCAGGTGCGGGCGCAAATATCGCGCTGGCCTGCGATATTGTTTTGGCTTCCGACTCCGCAAAGTTCATTCAATCGTTTGCCAAAGTCGGACTGGTACCTGATGCTGGCGGTACCTGGAATCTCACGCACTTGTTAGGCACCGCAAGAGCAAAAGGATTAGCATTAACGGCGGAACCACTAACGGCTGAGAAAGCCGAGCAATGGGGACTAATCTGGAAGTGTATCCCGGCAATTGATCTTTTGCCTCAGGCGCGTGAATTGGCCGGACAATTTGCCGGCGGACCAACGGTTGGTCTCAGCGCCACAAAAAAGGCAATCCACCTGGCAGAAACCAATGACTTCGACAGCCAGCTCGATCTTGAGGCACAGCTTCAATACGAGTGTGGCCGTTCTGCTGATTATGCAGAAGGTGTTGCCGCCTTTTTAGATAAGCGCACACCTGTATTTACCGGACAATCGAGCAAGCTTCCTCATGAGTAATATAACGGCGCAAGAGCGCGCAGATCGTTGTTCCACAATCATGTGGGAAAATGATGCAGCAACTAAAGCGCTAGGCATTGTGCTTGAGAATGTTGGTCCGGGTTGCGCTGTAGCTAGTTTAACGGTTGGTGCGAAGCATTTGAACGGTCACCAGACTTGTCACGGTGGATGCATTTTCACATTAGCTGACGCCGCTTTTGCTTTTGCCTGCAACAGTTACAATCAATGCAGCGTCGGGCAGCACACAAGCATTACGTTTATACAAAGTGGGAAGCTTGGTTCAAAGCTGACTGCGCGAGCGAAAGAGGTGAACCGACAGAGCAGATCTGGCATCTATGATGTGACCGTTGTCGATGATGCTGGCGATACCATCGCACTGTTTCGTGGACACTCGCGCACCATTAAAGGCACTCACTTCAACGAAGATGACCGTTAAGCCGGTTACGGAATACGGAGATACTTAGTGAAAGATTTAACGCCAGACAAAAGTGCACTCGATGCTATTGAAATTGCGTCACGCGATGAAATCGAAGCACTGCAATTAGCTCGTATGCAGCAATCGCTTAGCCACGCCTATAAAAATGTTGCTCACTACACTGCTCAGTTTGATGCTCAGGGAGTACACCCTGCTGATTTAAAATCACTTTCCGATCTGTCCAGGTTTCCATTTACGGTGAAGCAAGACCTTCGAAACAATTATCCATTCGGTATGTTTGCCGTTCCACAAGACCAGATCAATCGTATTCACGCATCCTCCGGCACCACAGGGCAGCCAACAGTCATCGGTTATACAGCCAACGACCTGCACATGTGGAATGAGGTAATGCAACGCTCGCTCAGGGCTGCGGGTCTTCGTCGTGGAGATGTGCTGCACAATGCCTATGGATACGGGTTGTTTACCGGTGGCCTGGGTGTGCATGGTGGGGCTGAGGCTATGGGTCTTACCGTTGTGCCGGTATCGGGTGGTATGACACAACGACAGGTTCGATTAATTGAAGACTTCGGTGCAGTGGGAATAACAGTCACACCTTCCTATGCTTTGTCTATTCTGGACGAGTACCGGGAGCAAGGGTTTGACCCGAAGAAATCCCCGCTGCAAGTCGGCATTTTTGGTGCTGAACCATGGACTAATGCCATGCGAAAAGAACTTGAAGAATCATTCGATATGCATGCCATTGATATTTACGGATTGTCAGAAGTCATTGGCCCGGGTGTATCAATGGAGTGTGTTGAGTCGAAAGATGGCTTGCACATATGGGAGGATCATTTTTATCCCGAAGTAATAAATCCTGAAACAGGTGAGCTGGTGGCCGATGGAGAGCTGGGTGAACTGGTATTTACGTCCTTAACAAAAGAGGCGTTTCCAGTTGTACGCTACCGGACGCGAGACTTGACACGTCTACTTCCCGGCACCGCCCGTTCTATGCGGCGCATGGAAAAAATTACCGGTCGTTCCGACGACATGATTATTTTACGCGGTGTTAATGTGTTTCCCACTCAGATAGAAGAGCAGCTAATGTCGGTTTCCGAGTTAGCGCCACATTTTCAAATTGAACTTGAACGTGACGATCGCCTCGATAAAATGATTGTTAAAGTGGAAGCGCTTGCATCTTCCGCGAACGGATCTGTGGGCGATGCCGCAGCTAAATTGCTCGCCGATAAAATAAAATCTGCAATTGGTGTGAATGCTGAAGTTATAGCTGGTGCAACCGGCAGTGTACCCAGGTCTCAGGGTAAGGCTGTGCGAGTGGTTGATAACCGGCAAGTCAACAGGGCAGTCAAGCAGAGCTAGCTTGACGATAGTTCAGCACTCAGATTGCATCGAAATCCAGGATGACGCCGTCACTCTCTGGTCTTGTTTGACACGCAAGTGTGTATCCAGCCTCTATTTCCCATTGTGCCAGTGAGAAATTGGCATCCATACGGGTTGTGCCTTGTAGTACTTTGCACCGGCAGGTGCAGCACATACCACCGGCACAGGAAAATGGCATGTCTATGCCTGCGCGCTGCGCTGCCATTAGAACGGTATCCTGACTCGCATCAACTTTAATCTCAGTTCGAGCACCATCGAGAATAACTGTCACGGTTTGTCCGTGCACATTTTCTGATACCTTTGCAGATGTTGGCTTTATTGTCTTTCCAATCGATTCAGTGGTAAACAATTCCTGATAGACCTGATCTTTATCCAAACCTAATGAAATCAGTGTTTCTGCAACCGAATTCACCATGTCCAGTGGACCACACAGAAATGCGCTATGGAATTCAGTTATCGGCAACAGGCCAGAGTTTGCAAATTGAGCTAATAATTCTCCGGTGATTCGGCCATTGAAGATTTCAACATCCTGGCGTTCGGCGCTGAGCATGTTAATAATGTTGAACCGATCAGTGTGACTATCTTTTAGTGCCGCGAGGTCTTCTTTGAACATCATGCTGCTAATGCTACGATTTCCATATAACAATGTGATATGACTTTGTGGCTCGTCTTGCAATACCGATTTTGCCATTGACAGGCATGGTGTGATGCCACTGCCAGCTGCAATCAATAAATAGTGTCGTTGATTGTGTTTATCTATTTCAGTTGTGAACCTACCCTGTGGTGGCAGAACATCGATGGTATCACCGGCGCGCAGAGTAAGCGCATGGTTAGAGAACAAACCAGAGTCTATGCGTTTAACGCCAATTTCAATGGTTGCGTCTTGATGATAAGAGCAAATAGAGTACGAGCGCCGGACTTTCTCGCCCTGAATGATACTTTCAACGGTCAGATATTGACCGGGTGTGTGCTTGAATGTTTCGGCAAGCTCTTCAGGAATGTAAAAGGTAATGGCAACGCCATCAGGCAGGACTCTGGTTGCAGCAATAGTAAGCGGGTGTAGTCGGGTGCGACTCATAACTCAATGGCACTTGAAATGATCAAACGGCTCTGAACAATTCATACATCGATATTGTGCTTTACAGGGTGTAGATCCAAACTCTGAGAGTTTTTCTGTTTGAGTACTCTGACAGCGCGGGCACCCGACGGTGCGAGTGGTAAATAGAACATCACATATTACTTCGGATTCCGGTGGTGAAATACCATTGCTGCGTAGCTTCTCGATACCAGCGGGGGTTATCCACGATGTTGTCCATGCTGGTGTGTCGCTCCGCAACACTCGGGCGTTGAATCCTGCATTTTGCAAAGCGTGTAAAACATCTTGTTCTATAATTGATACGGCTGGGCAGCCAATATAAGTTGGCGTTAGTTTGGCAACAACGACGTCACCATCAATAGAAACATCGCGCAGTATGCCCAGATCTTCCACAGTGAGAAAAGGCAGTTCCGGGTCGGGAACAGCGGCTGCAATTTCTACTGCTCTGGCAAGATCGACAGCTGCTACCACAATGCACCCGGGTATGCTCGTGGCAGGTATTGCAGCTGGGACAGCAAAATGCCAAAATCTTCTGTGTGCAATCCTTTGCGGCCTCCGGATTGCGGGAACTGCGTTGTTGGCACTTCCAGACATGCCTGCGCAAACACAGCTTCTATAATGTGCTCCCATTTCTTTCTAAGCCCAGTGCTGTCCGGGCAGATTCCTTTGTCAATACAGACCTGTCGATGGTCGTCGACTTCAAACAATTCTTCGGTATAGGGATGCAGCGAAAGAACTGCATCGCGCATTCTTCGTGCGCTCTCTTCGGTACCATCACCAAGTCGTACCACCCATTCACCACAGTGTCGGATGTGGTATGAAATTTCCTTAACTGCTTTGTGTGAAACTGCTTTTAATGCGTCATCGGTACTCTCATGCAGTGCTTCCCAAAATGTTTTCATAAAGGCCGCAAAATAAAGTTGTCTCAGCATGGTGTGGGCGAAGTCATTGTTGGGACGTTCAACCAGCAAGCAGTTTTGGTACTCGCGATCAGAGCGCAGGTAGGCAAAATCATTTTCGCTGCGGCCTTTGCCTTCAATGACGGCGGCATACGCGTACAAATTTCTTGCCTGACCGATAAGATCTAATGCCATGTTTGGCAAAGACAAATCTTCTTCGAGCATGGGTGCGTGTCCACACCATTCAGATACGCGATGCCCAAGAATAAGATGATCGTCAGCAATTTGGATAACGGTATTAAGCAGGTGTTGTGTCACGTTTACATGTGCCCAATTTCATCGGGAATATCGTAGAAACTGGGGTGTCGATACACTTTATCTTCAGATGGCTCGAAGTTCTCGGCTGATTGGCGAGGGTCTGATGCGTGAATGTCTTTCGATGCTACCACCCAAATTGAATCGCCTTCTTCTCTGCGGGTATAAACATCTCGTGCCGCGTGCATGGCCATGGTGCTATCAGCGGCGTGCAGGCTGCCAACGTGCTTATGATGCAGGCCGGCTCTGGGCCTGATAAACACTTCCCACAACGGCATGTTTGGTTCGTTACTCATTTCAGGCCGCGGCCGTGCGATGTTTTTGTTTTGCAGCAAAAGCGCTGGCTGCCTCACGCACCCATGCGCCATCTTCCCAGGCTTTTTTTCTGGCGGCAACACGGTCTTTATTCATCATGCCGTGACCATTAACAACGCGCCAGAATTCATCCCAATCGATTTCACCAAAGTCGTAGCCGCCCGCCCCGTTATTTTTTTCCTTATTCCATTTTAAATCCGGGTCTGGCATCGTTAAACCAATCAGCTCAGCTTGAGGTATGGTTGCGTCAACAAATTTCTGTCGAAGCTCATCATTAGTGAATCGCTTTATTTTCCACTTCATGGACTGATCTGAGTGTTGACTGTCGGTATCTGGTGGGCCGAACATCATTAAAGAAGGCCACCACCAACGATCAAGTGAATCTTGTGCCATCGCTTTCTGGTCGTTGTTGCCTTTACACAGAGAAGTAACCAATTCATAACCCTGGCGCTGATGAAAGCTCTCTTCTTTACATACGCGTATCATTGCGCGCGCATAAGGTCCGTAAGAGCAACGACACAACGGCACTTGATTCATGATTGCCGCACCGTCCACAAGCCATCCAATTGTGCCAATATCTGCCCACGTGGGAGTGGGGTAGTTAAAGATAGATGAATACTTCGCTTGACCGCTGATTAACTCTTCTGTCATTTGCTCGCGAGAAACTCCCAGTGTTTCAGCAGCAGAGTAAAGGTAGAGTCCGTGACCGCCTTCATCCTGAACTTTGGCGAGCAGTGCAACTTTTCTACGCAGGCTTGGTGCGCGTGTTATCCAATTGCCTTCAGGCAGCATGCCGACAATTTCAGAATGTGCATGTTGGCTAATCATCCGGATAAGCGTGTTGCGATAGGCCATTGGCATTGGATCGTTTGGCTCGATCTTTTCCTCAGCATCGATACGTTTTTGAAATGCATCGAGAAAGGCCTGATCTTCTACCGGTTGCGATTCAGCGCCTATTAAACCCTGAGAATACATTATTGCTCCGCGTCGAGAATGCGTTACTTGGAAAAACAAAACTTAGGAATATCCTAACATATCGACATTATTCCCAATCGAGAACTCTATGCCGAATGCTTATCTATCTGTGATGGATTGCGAACGCCAATGGGTGTGGTCGTTTGGCAGAAGGGATTACTGCTATAGCGATTCCGCAACAGCGCAACGAAGCATTTGCTGCGCAAGGTCTTACGGTAACAAGGCAGTTGGGTTTGGCGGATGATGATGCCCGCGTTAATACAATCGGTGGTGCTATTGTGTGGGCCATCCGCCAGGCATGTCTGGCGCACGCATCGCACTGACCGCCTCGATTGAACTTCAAAAAACATCGACGCACTTTGCTGTGTACACCATGTTTGCAGGTGTAGGGCAGGGTATTGCTGTATTAATTGAGCGCGTGTGACTATCGCTAATTGCGTCATCACTGGCTGAGAATAGGCTAATTCTTGCCTATTAGAAACGAAAATCAGGCTTATCTTTATCACAAAAGTCAATATAATTCTTATAAAACAAATACATAGAAGCTATTGTAAGGACGGGCTTACTCGCGCACAATTAGGGTTCTGAGCATCGTGGGATGCTACCTGGAGAAATTAATGTTTAGAAAAGTAATAGTGCCGGTTGCGTTGGGTATTGCATCGGTTTTCGGTATGAGTGCGGCAAGCGCTAACGACTATATCCTCAACACCGCATCAACTGGTGGTACCTATCACCCGGTTGGAACTGCAATAGCGACACTGTCAAAGATCAAGTTACTACCAAAAGAAAAGTTCAGCCTGACCGCCGTGAATTCCGCTGGCTCAGGTGCCAACGTTCAGGCGATGGCTGCGAACACAGCACAATTTGCAATCGTCCAGGGGCTTTATGGTGCGTATGCCGCCACAGGTACTGGTCCGGTTACTGAAAAGCAGGAAAACATGCGTTCAATCAGCATGCTTTGGCAAAACGTTGAACAATTTGTACTTTCCAATGAGTTTGTTTCCAGCGGTACTGTTTCAGATATGGCTGCTGTAACTGGAAAAACCATGGCAATGGGTAAAGAGAATTCGGGCACTTTGGGTTCGAATACTGTTCTATTGGAAGGACTTGGTGTCGATATCGCATCATACGATCTTATGTACGCAGGTTATGGCCCGTCAGTTGATGCCATGGCGAATGGTCAAGTAGTTGGAGCAGGCTTTCCGGCAGGACCACCAGCAAGTGCCGTTACAAAATTGTTGTCGTCCAATGGTGATAAATTCACTTTGCTTAATGTCACTGAAGAAGAACACCAGAAAATGGACAATGGTCGTAACCTATGGGTTCCTTATACAATTGCTGCGGGTACGTACCCCGGTCAGGATGCGGATGTGCAAACTATTGCACAGCCAAACTTTCTGGCTGTTAATGCAGACGTAGATGAGAATCACGTTTATCTGTTAACCAAAGCCATCTATGAAAACCTTCCGTTCCTGCAGGCGATCCACAAAGCCACTAACGCAATGGAAGCATCTAAAGCGATGGGTGGATTACCTTTGCCGCTTCACCCTGGCGCGGCTAAATACTACAAGGAAATTGGTCTGGAAATTCCAGCTCACCTGATGTAGGCAACTCGTCAGTTTACTTCGTAGTACGCTGACTTTGTAAAAGAGGGCATCCCGTGGATTCATCTGCGGGTTGCCTGATTCTCTGACCAGGCTTTTGGTCAAACCACCAGTACGCTTATTCGGGCACGAGTCATGGCTGTCACTGATCCTTCTGTCGATCCAACTAGCTTATCCGTTGAGGAAAAAACGCAGTTCAAAGACAGGCTGGTTGATATTGACTTTGTCTGGTCAAAACCCTTCCCTTATTTACTGATTTTTATTGTTATCTGCCTGTTTGGAATTTGGCATATTGCGACCAACGTATGGCTCAATGAAGGCGGTCTGTGGCAAAACAGCATTCACTTTGCAGGCTTTGGTTTGTTGGCAGCGATAACGACATCCAAAGTTGATAAGCGCGGCTTTGACACTCGATTCTGGTTGAATGTGTTGTTTGGTTGTTTGATAGCCTTTAGCTCGCTTTGGATTGCCCATGCGGAGAGTGGTGTCTATGAGCGTACGCTGGCAAAAACCGGGTTGAGCTGGCAGTTCACCTATGTCGATTGGTTTGCAGGATTCATGGTGGTGCTCGGTGCCATCGAGCTTACCCGTCGATTAACGGGATTGATCATTCCCATACTGGTTGTTCTTGCCTTGTCGTACAATCTTTTTTTAGGGGAAATGATGCCCGGTGCTTTTCGCGCTGCAAGTTTGCCTCTGGACGATGTACTGTTTCGTTCCTTATATAACGATGAAGGTATGTTTGGCATCATTACTACTATTTCTTCTGCGAACATTACTTTGTTTATGATCTTCGGTGCGTTTCTGGTTATCTCAGGTGCATCAGACTTCGTTATAGAAATGTCGAAAAGCATCGCTGGAAAACTTCGAGGTGGTGCTGCATTTGTTGCAGTTATGTCTTCGGCGCTCACCGGAACCATCTCAGGGTCGGCAGTAGCGAACACTGCCTCCACTGGTGTTATTACTATTCCACTGATGAAGTCCAACGGATTTCGTGCGCAGTTTGCTGCGGGAGTAGAGGCATCGGCTTCCACCGGAGGTCAGTTGATGCCGCCTATTATGGGTGCGGGTGCATTCATTATGGCAAGTTATACGGGTATTAGTTACGGAACCATTGTTGCTGTTTCAGTGGTGCCTGCGCTACTTTATTTTTTGTCAGTTGGTTTTATTGTTCGTATTGAAGCAATGAAGCACGGTATAGGCATCGAACAAGCCAAGCCTGCTGATAAAAAGAAAATGCTTGCCGGTGCTTTGAACTTCATTCTGCCGTTGGGGGTGATGACTTACTTGCTTGTTTCGGGAAGAACTCCTAGCTATGCAGCATCAATTGCGATCGGTACGCTTATTGTTGTAAGCTGGTTTACACCTAACAAGATGGGTCCCAAGAATATTTCGCGTGCACTGGCTCTTGGGGTTACTACATCAATAATGACGGCGGTTCTGTTGGTGGCGGTTGGTTTGATCAACAATGCGGTTACGACGTCCGGATTAGCGAATACCTTTGCGTTGATGATTGCACAATGGTCTCAAGGCTCGCTATGGATTGCGCTCATTCTAGTTGCTATTGCATCGTTGGTTTTGGGTATGGGTCTGCCTGTTACGGCTGCCTATATTGTATTGTCGATCTTGTCAGCACCTGCACTTGCCGGAATGTTGGCTGACGGACTTGTCGTGCAGCAATTGGTGACAGGTATAACTGACCCTGTTGCAGCTGCGACTTTCATGTTGGTCGATTCGCCGCTGGTTGCAAAAGTCGCTACCGGTATGAGTCTGGCTGAAGCCCAGCAACTAATGAAATCCATACCGTTCGAGCTAGCGGTAGTTATACGACCGGTTCTGGTTGATGTTGAGTCGATGACAACATTTCTACTCACCGCTCATCTGATTGTATTCTGGTTAAGCCAGGATAGTAATGTAACCCCTCCAGTTTGCCTGGCGGCATTCACAGCCGCAGGTATCGCCAAGTCGCCACCCATGGCGACAGGTGTTGAGGCATGGAAAATAGCCAAAGGACTTTACATCGTGCCAATACTTTTTGCGTACACACCGTTAATCGGCGGCGACGTGTTAACCGTTGCGCGTATCGGATTTTTTAGCCTGTTTGGTATCTACGCGTTCAGTTCATTGTTACAACGCTATAGCGAAGGCCCTATGCAGTGGTGGATGTACCCGGCAATGCTAGTTGGTGGTGCAGCCGCTTTTTATCCGCTCAACTGGGTATTTAATGTGACCGGTGCCGCAATAGTGTTGTTTTTAGTGATGTATTCATCGAAGTCGGGACGGGTGTTGGAGTCTGCAAATAAAGTCTGATGCAAAGCAACTGGTTTGCTCGATGCAGGTGCAATACGCATTGATTTTATCCGCTATTTTTCGACCTGTTCTCCAATTTTGACGCGCCTCTGCCGATACTTGATTGTATAGGCAAATTTAAAATACGTGCGCACCGTTTTGAGTATTTTTTCGACAACTGACTCTGATGCCATCGAACCGATTTCCGTGGTTTGTGACAGCGCGTCGTCACGTCCAATCGATACGCTTATATCTACCAGTTTACCAGCGTCATTAAGGCGGCTCGACTTGCATGATTGGTTGGCAACTGACGAAGTGGCCGACGTTGTTGTTTGTAGCGCGGGCGTGTCGCGCGACATAATTCAAGATGTACGTCAACGTGACGAATGCGTATTTCTGCTGTTGGTGGTTGAAGATTTACGTGATCCAGGCGTTGAAAAATTGTTGTCGATGGGTGTGAATGAAGTCGTCACAACAACCGAACTCAATACCGGTCGTTTTGAGTTGATAATGCGTAGTCAGTTTAAATCGGGTTGCAGCAATGATGTTTATTTTGGTGCTCATAACTTAGCACAAAAGAATCGCTCTGAACTGTTGTGCCACACTATGTTTCTGCACAGCATGCTGGATTTAATTCCCCAGCACATTTTTGCAAAAAATAAGCACCTTGAGTACATATACAGCAACCAGGCGGCCATTGACTTCAATGGGCTTAGCGCAACTGGTCTGGAAAAGCTGGGACCGCATGAACTCAAAGTGATTGGGATGCACTGCGATTCCACAGAAGCTATAGAGCGCGACATGATCTTCTCGAACTCTGAAGAGCTTGTCTATAACATACAGAAAGAGAACCAAAGTGGTGAGCTGCGTTGCCTGAAGGCCCAAAAGAAGCCAATGTCGATATTCGGCAAAGAGGTCGACACATTGAGCGTAATTTTTACCGACATCACTGATCTAAACAAGGCAGATCAAGCGTTAGCCACTGAACGTCTCGAACTTGCAATGCGCAATAACTTTATGTCAGCGCTTAGTGATGTATCAATGCGGCTTTTGGAACGTAAATCAATTGACAAGCTGATGGACCATGTTGCCAGGCAAGTAGTTTCACTTTCCAGTTCCGAGTCATCCTTTGTCAGCATGTTGCATGAGTCTGGACAATACATGGAGATTCTGGGCGCCACTGGCAGGTTTTCAGATTTTAAGGGCGTACGACAATACAAGGGTGAGGATGTTGCCGGACTTGCATGGGAGATCGAAGATCTGATACTGATGGAAGATAAAGCCACAGAAAATCACTCTGTGGAACTATGGGGTGATTCAATGAAACGTTGCGCTGTGCCATTCTTTGTCGATAATCAGTTTGCTGGTGTTGTTTGTGTAGCGCTCGATTCGGTTGGCGCCGGTTTAGCGAACCATCTGGATATTCTGAAGTTATTCACTCGAACCGTATCCATTGCTATTGAAAATTCGCTACTGATTAATACCCAGAAAGACGAGCTGGCCCGACATACCGCTGTTGGTGAAATAACTCAGTCATTTTACTCCGCCTCGAATCTTCGCGAACTGATCGATAGTGTGTGCAAATCCTTGCTTGGCGTGTTCGATTCCAAGCAGATTACGGTTTGCAAAATCGATAAAGCTGAGAAATTTGTTCTACTAGCTGAATGGAAGAAAGATGAAGACAACATTAGCCGTTCAAACTACAGCAACGTAAAAATGATGTCGGATTCTGTCAGCAAGTGGTGTGTCGATAACAAACAAAGTGCACTGGTGCGTCGTGGCGTGGAAGACGAGCGTGATTCAACTGCGGTACATCGAATTAAAAAGCTACTGGGTATTGGTTGCACAATAACGTTGCCTCTAAGTCAGGAAGGGGTAGTGTGGGGTGTACTTTCCATGGGGAAAGATGCGGATCAAAGGAACTACACCGATGTTGAGCTTAGTCTGTTAGAGCTACTAAGTACCCAGCTGTCGAGTTCAGTAATGCGGCAAAACTTGTTGGATAAAATTCATTTTCAAGCATTTCACGACAGTTTGACCAAGTTGCCGAATCGACTCAAGTTTGAGAATACGCTAGCTAAGCTGGTGTCTGCTGAAGAATCTCAACGAGAGAAATTTGCACTCATGTTTTTAGATTTGGACGGCTTCAAGAGTGTCAATGATAATCAGGGTCACACAGTTGGTGATGAGCTTCTAAAAAGCGTATCCCAGCGATTAAAGGGTTGTTTGCACGAGAGAGATTTATTAGCTCGTATGGGTGGTGATGAATTTGCAGTTCTATTGCGTGGTGTTAAGTCGCAAGAAAGTGCTCATTCAATAGCGCTGCGACTTTGCAATGCGATAGGGAAAAAATTCTCAATTGATAAATATAACCTGAAAATAGGTGTGAGCATTGGGGTAAGTTTTTTTCCGGAAAACGGCCAAACAGTGGATGATCTATTGCGTAATGCTGATTTCGCAATGTACGAGGCCAAGGCGCAGGGCAACAGTGGTGTGCGTAGTTTTAATCAAAACATGGCAGTGCAATATCGTAATCGAGTCGCGCTCGAAACTGATTTGTTGCGAGCAATCGGGAATAAACAATTTGAGTTGCATTATCAGCCTAAAGTAAATCTGGCGCTGGGTCAGGTGACTGGAGTGGAAGCACTGTTGCGATGGAATCACCCCGAGCATGGATACGTATCGCCGGGTGAATTTGTACCGTTGGCTGAAGAAGCCGGGTACATCACTGAAATTGGCAAGTGGGTATTGGGTGAAGCTGTTCGGCAGAATGCGGCCTGGATGGAGCAGGGACTATGCGCTCTGTCCATGGCGGTCAATATATCGGCTCCCCAGTTTGTGCAGGAAGATTTTACCGCAGGTGTGCTGGAAACATTGGCCTCCAATAAACTCGATCCCGGCCAACTAGAACTTGAAGTGACAGAATCAGTGGTCATGAACAATGTGTCGAAAGTGGTTAGTACGCTGAATGAAATTCGTGATGCGGGTGTCAGCATTGCTGTTGATGATTTTGGTACCGGATACTCCTCGTTAGCCTATTTAGAGAGCTTGCCTCTGGATTGTTTAAAAATCGACAAAGTGTTTGTCGATAAGCTGGGTGTTGGAGACGACGAAAACACTTTGGTCAATACCATTGTTATCCTTGCTCGATCTTTCGGTCTGCAAACTGTGGCAGAAGGCGTAGAGAGTAAAGAGCAAGTGCAGAAACTGGCAGCTCTGGGCTGCGAATGCGTACAAGGCTTCTATTATTCGAAGCCCGTGCCTGCGGTGCAAATACCGGATGTAATTGCATCGATCGAAAGCGAGTTCCATGATGTGCGAAAAGCGAGTTGACGACGTTTCGCATTGCTTCTACATGTAAAATTGTCATTACCGAGGGAAACTGTCGGTCTTATTACCAATCGACTTTGTCGTAGAAAGATAACAAACCGATGATTCAATTTCAATCTTTCGTCAAATTGTTATTTCTTCAAACTAGTCGCTGACGAGGTCTAAGAAGGAGTCACTTCGATTCCGCTGTGTAAAAGTTATTGCTATTGTTCAATAATTCAAAAACGTATTAGCAAGGACAATGCACCTTCGGCATTGACCGTACTTTCTCCGTTTTGGCCGACTCCTATCACGAGATCAACACCAAGATTCGGACTGTAAAAATAATTAGCTGACACGCTGAGACCGACATACTCGAATCGCTTTATCTGAGCTTCTGCATGACTTAGTTTCAAACCAACGCCCCAACGATTAGTAAAGTAGTAGTCGAGATCAGAACTGATTTTAGCAACAGAGTAATTTCGAGATTCATTCTCGGACTTCGTAAATTCAAGATTAAATTCCGTCGCCAGGGCTCGTGCACGCTTATAACGCCACAGCTTCTTGTATCCGACATTCAATCTGCTGGCCAGGACGTTGCCAGATGCGATCTCTTCACGATTTACATCTATCCCGGCAATAAGCCGACTGAAGTCGGTCAGAAGGAATGCGTATCCTATGCCAATTCCAATTGTTTTTAGATCTGCATAATCGGTATAGCGCGCTTTAGGCTCGTAAACATTGGCACCTTTTACAATGCTGGATTCGATGCCAAGGTGGTAACCAGAATACGATTCTCTACCACCTTTTGAATCTTCCAGGAGAGTACGTAAACTAAAAGAATTTGTCTGGTTCAAAAAATCGCGTTCAGCGTAAGTACCGGAAGCATGTCCTAGAGGCTCAAAATAATACGTCGCTTGTAGATCGGAGGTTTGCGCAGAAAATTGGGAGAGTTCGCCTTCCAATGCTAAATTCAATTCAAGCTTCCAGTTCGAACTATTGTCTTGTGCCAAAACAATAGGAGTGTTAATCAGGAATGCTAAAACAACGAATTTGCGACAGGTCTTGATTAATAAAATAAGATTGAATTCCATGACCTACTCTGTAATCTCTAATCGGGCAAAAATTAGCTTTAGTAACTCTCTACCCGAATCAACATTTGAATTGAACGCAATGAAAATTGATAGCTTTCTATCGGGAATGATGACTGAGCGTGCTGAAGTGATTCCTGTGCCACCACTATGATTTAAGACTCGCTCACTATTCGGCAAGTTAAAATCTGCCAACGATTCTTCATCCATAACGTACCATCCCATCGCATACTCCTCGCCATCGGGTGGACGATGCAGATATATAAAACTCTCTTCGGTAAGAAATTCCGACTCATCAGCAGCACCACTCAGATGAAGATTCTGGAATTTAACGTAGTCTTGTTTGGAAAGATAGATCGCTCCCGCTGGCGCGTTTATTAATAAGAAATCAAGAACCCGTGAGTTGGCTGGGTACACCGGAATCCAATAATCGTTCACACGCTCTCCTGAGTGATCGGTTCTGCGAATATGTCCGATAGGTTGAGCTAAATTATCGCCTGGATCCGGAAAACCGAATCCATAATTTGTGATTTCCAGCGGAGTAAATAGAAATTGCTGAAGTGAATTCTCCCAAGACAGCCCCGTTGCCTGTCCTAGCATTAAGCCAGCTACCGTATACCCGAGATTGCTATACCTAAACGAACTCCGATTAGCATTGGGCGTTTCTCCCAAACCTCTAATAGAATATCCGAATCGATCTAGATTGGAAATTTCAAATTCACTGACTTCGACTTCTCTTGCAAGACCTGATCGATGTTGCAACAACTCTGTCAAGGTAATTGAATGATTATCAGGATGAATTTGATCTAGGTGTTCTGGAAATATATCCTCTATTGTTGTTTCCCATGTTAAAAAACCCAGCTCGACCAATCGAGCGGCCAAGCTTGCTGTAACTGCTTTTGACACAGAGCCAATCTGCCAATGGTCATCTTCCGTTATACGAGCGGAACTTTCAAAGGAGCGCTTGCCTGCCGAAGCAGATTCAAGAACATTTCCATCCTTAGCGATGATTACCGTTAAAGCCGGCAGATTCCTATTTTCAATATATTTTTCAACAATACTCTGAAATGTTCCGTCGCCAATCGCACCGGGGTCAATGTCATTATTGGCGTTGTCACACGCGCTGAAAACAACACACGTAAACAATATTGAGCAAAGTCCCACCAGATTAGTTCTTTTCTGCATTGGCGTCAAAATAAACTCCGTTTAACTAAGTCGAAACACAACGTTTTGCAATAACTAGGCTACACAAATTTTGTATTACGCTGTGCCGGGTATAGCTGCTTTTTTCTTTAGCCGCAATCCAACTGTTTGCATATTCTCACGCAACCAGATGTTCCTAACGCCGTTAGCACTAATTTCTATCTCATAATGCTTCCAAAGCTGATTGGATACTTGTACTTGACCAAGGTGCGGGTTGTCCAGCGAGAACTCGACGACCGTGTTCGCTGTATCTTGGTCAGTACGGTTTTTATGGTAGTGATCGGTCGTCTCTTGCCGTTTCAGGGCGGCTACGCCTCCTTCTTCAATCAATCTACGATGACGATAGATCGTGTCACGAGAGACACCACTGATTTTGGCAGCCTCACCCACGTTGCCCAGTTGTTCTGCTAACTCCAGTACATCGCGCTTCTTCTGGATCTCCATGTCGAACATCGAGGGTTTTGTCGGTTCTCGTACTTCAGATACCGTAAATTCTCGGCCAGCGAAGAAGGCTGTGAAGCCAGAATCGTGATTTGTGCGTATTTCAAATTTTCTGCTTAGCGATAGAGTCGCGCAGCGGCGAGTCAATGAGGTAAAACTTGTTGCCATAGCTGAACGTATGATCGTTGCGTATTTTTCTGTATTCCTTGACGACGAATATGGAATCTAGATCGATGTGCTTTGGCAAAGGCGAATATTCACTCTCTACGTTTCTAAGCATGACTTCGATATTTGTTTGCCAGAAGTCCGGGATAAAGCACTCCTGTAAGTGCTGATTGGCGGCGCTCATTCGTTTGATGCGCTTGAGCCTGAGTTCGGGCACCAGCCTATCTTGAAAGGTGTCGAGGGCTGCGTGCGATGACAGTTGAACATCCTTATGACACGATAAAAACGTGGATGGGTGCACAGCACTTTTTAATGCGACAACTGAAAAATGTGCGTACTGAAATGAGCCTTCATGTTCTGGCTTACAACATAAAGCGGGTGATTAGCATAATGGGAGTAGGAGCATTAATTGAAGCGATGCAGGCGTAATAAGTAACTTATTGACCTGTAAATACAACCCAATAGCGAGCCTGTAAAGCGATCTCGGAACAAATAATTTAGTCAACTGCGAAAAACTACTTAGAAATTCAAAATCGATACCAGGCCATGCAGGCTCGGCTTGCATTGATTCGGGCATTTTTTTCGGAATCGCGCACGGATTTCGCTTTATACACAGCCTCTCGGTGAAGCAGACAGATGGAAAATTCTCATATTCGACGATAATTCTGAAACACGATTGTCTTAAAAGTGCCCGCAGCGGACCTTCATTGTCGATCCACACTCATGCCAATAGCAGTCAAGTACTCTGGATAGTTCGATCAAATCCGAAGCCGTTGAATCAGCTCCGGCACAGGGGCTAGCCGACTGTTCTAGTCGCACGTATATGGTTTTCATGCCAGCCTGTATTGCCCCTTTGAATATCTGCAATCGGGTTGTCGCCTACGAATAAAAAGAGCGCTCTAAGCAGTATTTTAGGGATCGATCGCGTACTTAAACAAATATCGATTCACCACTGGCTCGGAAGCTTTTGTAAATGAAATAGTCGATCGGGCAGTTAGCTTGCCAGCCGCATCGTAGTACTCTCTCCTAACAAGATTTCCATTCTCATCGTAGTCGAAAGTTCGGCTTCCTAAAAACCATTCATGTTTTGAATCATACAGTTTTCGTTCGATTATTCGATTAGTGTCGTCAACAGTGTAGCGCGCAATCAAGCAGGGTCTTCCCGATAATTTTATGTCTTTACATTCTCTTTTCACAAGACGTTGCTCATCATCATATTGATAGTTAAACTGAGTAACGTCGGTTAACGTATTTTTAGAATTGTAGTGATTCTGGGTACTTTGGTACAAGTTTCCGAATATATTCCACTTATAATTGGTGCGACGGGTCTGACCATCATTGTATTTTCGTACTTCCTCTACTGGTAAACCCTTCTTATTGTATAGATAAGTCGTCGTTCGACTATTGCGGCTTACCCGGGAGAGCAGTCTTCCCTGTTCATCGTGTTGATAAACGATGAAGTTAGACCAACCGTTAGTTTTACTATATGAATCTTCGATTCTGTTTTGCGCAATATTGTAATTGACTGTGCTGGTTTGTTTGAGACCGGAATTTAATTCGTCGGTGACTGTTGACGAGCGATAGTAACCGTTACTGAACCGATTGCCGTCGGATTGAATGCTAGCTTCTGGTACGGGCTCAATCGTCTGGCAGCCTCCCATTAGTAGTGCAACTAGCAAAATAGCATTTATACCAGTGGTGGATTTCATAGCTTGACATATTCTTGTCTGAGATTAGACGAGTAGGATATGTTAGAGGCCTACCGTTGCAATAGTTCTATTTAACTATTGACAAATGCAATGTTTGATTAATTGAACGAAAATTCTTATGCAACTGGTGGTTAGTGCCGGATCATAAAGTGAAACAACAACGATACTTCCTAGTAATTGACTGTCAGCAATGGGTACCATTGACGACATCGACGGGAGAAATACGGCACAGTGATAGCACATAGGTTGACTCCATTACTTGAAGGAGTCCAATCATGTCTAATCAGACAACGTCACATTTACCATGGAACAAAGGAAAACTAGTCGGTCAGAAATTGCCGTTAAAGCTTAAAGAAATTTGGGCCGTCAGAGTCCGTTTGCAACTTGCCGATAATTGTCGTGAGCTAGCACTTTTTAATTTAGCAATCGACAGTAAACTTCGCAGCAGTGATTTGGTAAAGATACGCGTCAGTGATATTTCAAAATCGGGTGTAGTGGCCAGTCGAGCCATGGTGTTGCAACAAAAGACCAGTCTTCCGGTTCAATTTGAAATCACAGAGCAGACTCGTGATGCCATAACGAATTGGTTAAAGAAGATGAAATTATCGGGTACAGATTATCTCTTCCCCAGCAGGCAGAAAAATTCCCTACACTTATCCACGCGACAGTACGCAAGAATAGTTGAAGGCTGGGTTACAGATATCGGACTCGATGCCAATTGCTACGGAACGCATTCACTGAGGCGCACAAAACCGACTTTGATTTACAACCGAACGAAGAACCTACGGGCAGTGCAAATATTGCTCGGCCATACAAAACTTGAGAGTACCGTTCGTTACCTGGGCATTGAAGTTGATGATGCGTTGGATTTAGCAGAACAGACAGAGATATAAAGTGCGCAGCGTTCCTCTCACTCGTCACAGATGAACGCTGCGGTTCTACTTATAGGTGTTCACACTATCAAGGTTAGATTCATAAGCGGTCATAGCAAAACCTGCCGGTTATCAGGCTATTGATCAAATGGTCTAATGCGAATGGTAAAAGTACATTTATGCTTGTT
>Ga0114956_1000142_pt1 | contig 43655 bp, 37 predicted proteins | sample MaitaG_FD_87304 | JGI IMG/M metagenome (GOLD analysis project Ga0114956, IMG submission 87304) | Marine algal microbial communities from Maine, USA - Maine_Asex2 metaG | ecosystem: Host-associated > Algae > Red algae > Unclassified | place: Maine, USA | collected 2015-01-05 | reverse complement strand
TAGTTACATGCCCGAATACTTACACGTAAATTGTATCTGATATGAATAACAACGTACGCACACCAGTCACTCAGGCGTTGGAGGAAGGCAAACTCACTCGCCAGGAACTCAAAGCACTTATGCAGCGATCGGATAAACCGGCTTTCATCAGGCTGGCTATCTGGTGTTTAGTGCTAGTGATTACGTCAACACTTATCTGGCTATCTTTAGGAAGTTGGTGGTTACTGCCCGCCATGTTCTTACAGGGTGTGGTGCTAGTGCATCATTTCTCGCTACAGCACGAATGCTGTCACTACACTGCGTTTAAAACGCGTTGGCTAAATGATCTGGCAGGCAATATCTGCGGTCTTATCATTATGCTGCCAAACCGTTTTTTTCGTTACGAGCATTGCGATCATCACACCTACACGCAAATCAAAGGACAAGATACAGAGTTGATTGAGCTGCCTCCAACACTGGCTGGCTACTTCTACTACATTTCGTCTGTCCCATACTGGCAGTCTAAATTCAGCGAATTGTGGCGTCATAGCCTTGGGCGGCTGACAGCTGATGACAAGCGTTTTGTACCGCGTGAAGAACGCAGAACCGTCATAATGGAAGCTCGGCTTATGGCGCTGTTCTATTTGAGCTTGTTGGCTCTATGTGTAGCGTTCCAGTTTTGGTATCCTTTAGTTTTCTGGTTTTTACCCGTCGTATTTGGCGAGCCTATGATGCGAGCAATAAGAATGACGGAGCACGTTGGTCGACCCTTGGTTAGTGACATGAGGTTCAACACCCGATCAAACAATGTCAGCCTGCCGTTTCAATTTTTGTGCTGGAATATGAACTTTCACGCAGAGCATCATTACGCTTCTTCAGTGCCCTTTCATGCGTTGCCTGCGCTGAATAAAAAGCTTGGCAATTATATTTATACGGAGCCGCGCGGCTATATAGGTGCGCACATTGATATAGTCTCGCAGCTGACTGGGAGAACGGTGCGTGTCGATGCTAACCCTGTGGCAGAGCGCCAAGACCAACACTAACGGGTTAGATGAATACCTCGGCATTTAGACATTAACAATCGCAACCAATGCACAGCGAGAACTGGCACAATCTTATTCGACTGGATGATCTCTATACCGGAGATGTAACACCAGTGAAATTCAACGACCTCGCTCTTGCTGTGTACGATACACACCATGGCATAACCGTAAGCTTGGCACAGTGCACACACGCCGGGGCTAATCTGTGTGACGGGTATTTTGACGGTAAATTTATTGAGTGCCCATTGCACCAGGGATTGTTTGATGCAACCACTGGAGAAGCGAGGGCAGCACCCGTAGTTCGAGGACTAAAAATGTACGAGTGCAGAGTTCTGGAAAACTATATACAAATAAAATTATAACGCTTGCTGCGAACTGGCTAATTAACAGGACCAGAAGGCGTGCTAATGACCTGACAAGTAAGCGATTGCAAATGCAGCTCGGAATTAAACCCGTAAGTCCCATCAACCAGTGTTAGAGGAATAAAATCATCGGCTTTACCGTAACCAACACAGAAGTTAAAGGTCCTCGGGTCCACACTTGGTGCTGGTTCAGGGTAGTTAATACCCATTGGTCGCGATATAGTGGCTGTACCCTCCAGCGTCTGGCCGGGTGATAGATTCTGACCGGCGATAGTCGGTAGCGATTCAAATAGCGCTGAACCGGTATCGCGCTTGGCTTTATACACCGTGACCATGCCATCGCTATCGATTTCTGCAGTTGCCCAGCGCTCACCATCAAAACTGATTAATTCATCTGTACTTACATTGGTAATTCTATAGTCGATCGTGATCGACGAACGCGTCCCCACCCGTACATTTGCGCCGAGCTTCACCACGTCATTTGTCTCCACTAATTCGCTCGTATTATCCAATAGCTCGCATTCTCGAGTGCCTTCAAACACGCCATCCACGGTTGATCTCACAAAAAGTCTGTCGCCATAGTGCCACAGCACTTCCACCTCAATACTGGTTCCATCGGCAGCTGTAATAGTGAGCGTTCTATAGTCAACTTGCCACTGTGTTACCGGCTCGTTAATACGTAACCAGGAGTTGAATATTCCGGAACCGTCTGCGCCGAGAAGCATGTCAAATGTGTATTCCGGATAAGGAGTTGATGTTGGAGAAGCAGGGCAGCTCCACGAACTATTAGCGGTTTGAGCTGTTGCACCATTAGCGAAGACGTCAATCGGTAGTGGTAGTGGATCCAGGTCAGTACTACGGTAAACCGCTCGACAACTAAATTCTCCTGTGCCGTCTCCGGGCTCGAGTGCGATGAGTTTTACTCCGTCTGGTTCAGTAGTCTGTAATATCGACGCTCTGAAGGCACTCGGTATTGGCATGCTGACATTGCTGTAGATAACGGTTCGCTCACTTGTACGAAGAAGAAGATCGTCGTTAACCAAACTCCATGTCATTGGGCTGGTTACGTCGGTAACGATCGAGCCAGAAGAATAAGTACCCGTACCATCGGAATAAAACGTAAGTTGTGTTCGAGTAACTTCATCATTGTTAGGTGGTTCGACGCACGACCAAAGTGTTTGATCACCTACACCGGTTGCATCATTAATAATGTTCGCCGAAAAGTCACTCAGTGGCATATTGATATTCGGGTAGCTCTGAACGGTTCCGTTTGGTGGATCGTCAGATGTTGTCGACTGTTCAGATTCTATGCAACCTGCGAGTACGGCTGAGAGACCAGCTAACACAACACAGAAGGTCAGGTTTTTCATGAAATACTCCACGCAATTTTGCATTTTTGTTGGTGTTATTTCATATAACGAACGGCTTGGGATAATTTAACCAAATTAGCATTATTATAGGCAAACACGACTTGACTGTGGAGGTAGGTCCATAGTTTACATTGGTACTAATATCGGCAGCTCATTAAGGCAAGGTAAAAATGAAATCAAGCACATCAACACGTGTCGCGTGGCTCGCAGCGCTCGCGTGCATAGGCTGCTGCGCGGTCATTCCCGTGTTGGTAATAGCGGGGGTTACTGGCGTGGCAGGCTTAGCCTGGTACTTTGATATCGCAGCGATTGGTTTTCTGTGTATAAGCGTGGGATTGTTTGCTTACGCTATGTACAAGAAAAAATACTCAGTATGCGGTGTGGATTGTTCCGACGAAACCAAGTCGAACTAACACCGTATCCATTATTCACGCCTGTACACAAGTAGGCAGGCCGTCATCAAGAACACACGCACTGCTACAGTTGTTAGCAATTTTTCCAATGGCGCGTTTGTAACTCTCCAGCAATTCAATTTTTTTATTTATTTCACAGAGTTTGTCAGTAAGATTTTTCGGCAACCCGGAACATGCATGAATGTCGTCATTGAATGAGTCCAACATGTCATTGATTTCAGTCAATGTAAATCCGGCTGTCTTGAGTTTTTGGATGTGAAGCAAACGCTTCAGCGTTTGGTCTGTATAACATTTATAGTTATTAGCTTTTCGAACAAAGCCATCGGACTGAATCACACCAATTTTTTCGTAGTACCGAATCGTGTCTTTCGACAATCCGGATTCTGATGATAGCTTGCCAATGAGCATTTAACAGGTTCTCGCTAGTTCATTGCCTTGTTCATATTATAAGTTAGGTATCGCCTGAATTGCTTGCAGTAGTAGCCATTCCCAAAACAATCGGCTGCCCGTGTGGTGTACTGAGCGCTGCGTTGTTCCAGTCTTTGTATAGTCCTGCCAGCTGTTGTTGATTGGTGATGCCTTGTTCAACCACAATGCGTTCAAGCGCCGCCAGCCAGTGAAGGTAATAAGTATCGCCCAAATCGGGATCACCATTATTTTGTGCTCGATCAATTTCACTGCTTAAAACCTTCGCCCATTGTGGCCAGGTGAATACACCTTTTTCATACAGGGCCAGTGTCATGGCAAACGCTTCTGCTTCCCATGGAGCTTTAAATACAGGACCCGACTCATCGCGAGGAATAGAGTCGACAGCGTTCAGCACATCGTTCTCATGCAACTTGTTTTTTGTATCATTCATGATCTAAGACCAGCGCTAAGATAAGACTCCCAACAATCAACGTGAATGTGGGCTGCTTGCTTTCTGGATTCACCCCAAAGTTCCTGAGCTTTGAACTGCACGTTATACAGCCATTGTGGATTCTCACCAGTCCCTTGTGCGTTAGCGTCAGGAAAAACATGGCAGCCATGTACTTTGTGAACAATACCGATATGCCCTTTGATATAGCCAGGCAAGCGGGTGTGTCCGGTTTTATGTTGATTTTCAACACGAACACTATCACCAACACAGAATTGTGCGGATTGAGTAGCAGGGCGATCTACCGGGGCACCGGCACGCAGTACTTTGTCAATATCGCTCGCTTTTAGAACGCGTTTCAGTTCGACACTGTCCCGAAGTGAGTTTCCATCACGCATCTCCTGACGCGAAACCAGGTTTCGCTGCACCAGCAAGTGTTCCAGTGCAGTAAGCCAAATTCGATAATACCCAATAGAGAGATAGTCGATTGGTGGAAGCGATTCTCTTGCGAATCGACCCTGATCCAGATTCCATTCACCAGTGGCGCCCATGCAAATGGTCATCGCCAGTACTCGGCGTTCCCATTCAGCATGGAACATCGGCTCATCCGGGTCTGGATTGATGGGTCCGAAACACTCAAGCCCACCCATGTCGTGTACACCGTTCATGATGGGGAATGATCGGCAATTGATTGTGATTCGTCTGCAGCGGTTAATGCCAGACCAGTACCAATCATCGAATTGCGAGTGACTAACTGCGCAAGTTGCGTCTCTGTTAAGTGATCGGTGTTGTCAGGGCGCATAGGCAAAACAAGATACCGCACCTCGGCAGTGGAATCCCAAACAGTAATTTGTGTGGTCGATGGAAGAACAACATCGAATTCGGACAACACACTTGCAGGGTCAATAACGACTCTGGAACGGTAAGGTGCAGATTTATACCAGGTTGGTGGAAGACCAAGAACTGGCCACGGGTAGCAGGAACATAAAGTACACACCACCACGTTGTGAACCTCAGGCGTGTTTTCAACCACAACCATGTGTTCTCCCTGGCGGCCAGTAAAATCAAGTGACGCGATAGCCGCGGTTGCGTCCGTAAGGAGCCATTGCTTGTAGCCGTCATCAACCCAGGCTCGAGCCACCACCGCCGCACCATTTTTCGGTCCAACTTGATTCTCGTACGTGTCTATAAGTCTGTTCAATGCTTCAGGATCGATATAGCCTTTCTCGGTCAATACTGTTTCCAGTGAGCGAACACGAAGTGCGGTATCGTCCAGATGAGAATGATCGTGATCGTGGTGATGAGTATGATCGTCTGACATAGGTATCTACCCTAACTTAACAGTGGTTACAGGACAATATACACGTATCTATAACCTTCGCATCTTCATCAATCCAACTAATTCAACCAACCGTGCAAGCCGTTTAAAACTGACCACAGCCTGTAGGTCCGGTGTGCAATATCCTGTATATTGCATTACTCGACATTGTGCGCGCTGTCTAGCAACGAAAAAGAGGAGGCTGAGAAAGTCATGGCACCAGCATTCAAACCAGATGAATACGCAAACAGGCTTAAACGCGTCCGGGCAGCAATGACCAGACAAGGTTTTGATGTGTTGGTAGTTGGCAGTCCGACCAATATCAACTGGTTATCCGGCTATGACGCCTGGTCATTCTACACGCCACAAATTATGGTGATTGGAACAGACATCGAGCCGACCTGGCTTGGCCGTGAAATGGACGCAGGCGCAGCCAGGTTTACAACTTATCTTTCTGCTGAACAGGTTGTCGCTTTTCCTGAATCCTACGTGCAGCAGAAGCATATACATCCAGCACAATTCATGGCCGAATGGATGAAAGCACAAGGCTGCGATGGAAAACGTATTGGCTATGAAAGTGATGAGTACTTTCTGACGCCTGCTGCGGTACATCACTTACAAGCCGGCCTGAGCAATAGTCAGTGGTCAGACTGCGAGTTATTGGTTAACTGGCAACGCCTTGTTAAAAGTTCTGCAGAAATAGACATGATTAAACAAGCTTCGGTAATCGCCGGTCTGGCCATGCAAACCGCTTACGACGGTGTTATGCCCGGTGTGCGGCAATGTGATCTTATGGCTGATATAGTAGCTGCTCAAATTCGCGGCACCGCTGATTTTGGAGGCGACATGTGTGCATTGCACCCCTTAGTGTTGGCAGGGGAAGCAGCATCAACCGCGCATCCTATGTGGACCGATGCACCGTTCGAAAAAGATCAGACTATAGCGTTTGAACTTGGTGGCTGTCGTAAACGCTATAACGCCGGTTTAGCTCGCACAGTGCATCTTGGCAAACCACCAGAGCTACTGAACAATACCGCGCGTGCAGTGAGTGAAGGAATGGATGCGGTATTGGAGAGTATGAAGGAAGGTGTGCTTTGCTGCGATGTACATGCGGCCTGGCAATCTGTGCTCGATCAGTACGGACTCGAGAAAAAAAGTCGCATCGGGTATTCAATTGGTGCCGGCTATACGCCCGATTGGGGCGAGCACACAATCAGTTTCCGGGCTGATGATGACACGCCATTACCCGAGAATGCGGTTGTACACATCATTCTTGGAATGTGGATGGAAGGATGGGGGATGGAGCTCAGCGAAACAATCCATATTCGTAGCAATGACGCTGTATGCCTGACCCGATTTCCTCGCGATGTGCAGGTAGTAAACGTATAAAAACTCAGATTAAGAGGTCACTGGGGGATTCTCGAGACAGCGAGTAATGACCCAAATTTAAACCGACAAGTGTTGCGATAGTTTTTTAAGAAAAGCCAAACCCTGGCGAAGCTCGTCAACCTCAATATACTCATCCGCTTTATGCGCACGGCCTATATCACCGGGTCCAAACACCACTGTAGACATACCTGCATCACTAAAATAGCCGGCATCGGTACCGAAGGATACAACGTCCCGACTGTTCAAACCGGTTAAGTGGCTCACTAACGTTGCTGCTTCAGCAGCGTTGGTATCATCCAGCGCCGGCACGGTCGCTCTGGCTATTATGCGGATATCTGCGTTGGCATTGATTATTTTCATATCAGGCAGCAATACATTGTTAGCAAAGGCTTTCATTTCCTCGACAACGATATTGCCATCTTGGCCCGGCATTGACCGAAACTCCCAGTCAAAATTACACCAACCGGCTGTTGCGTTACTGGCAGACCCACCTTCGATGGTGCCAACATTGAACGTACAAAAGGGTGGGTCAAATGCAGATTGTGTTTGTGGATTGGCTGCGAAGCGTCTACCGATCTCTTCTATTTTTTCAATGAGTCGGGATGCAACAGAAATTGCATTCACTCCCAGGCCGGGATTGCAGGAATGGACTGCATGACCAACCACTTCAGTGCGCATCTCAAATCCGCCCTTATGGCCCGTTATTAACTTCATATTAGTAGGCTCGCCAACAATAACGATCTTTGGTTTCACGTGTAGTTTGGATATACTATCGAGCAATACCGGCATGCCGAATCCACCAGTTTCTTCGTCATAAGAAAATGCCAGATGAATGGGTTGATCAAGCTTTGCGGCTTGAAACGTTGGCACTGATGCCATCACGCACGCTAGAAAACCTTTCATATCAACGGAGCCACGGCCATAAAACCGATCGTTCTTAAGTGTCAGCGTAAACGGGTCACTAGACCAATTCTGTCCGGTTACCGGAACAACATCAGTGTGACCACTTAATACGACACCACCATCGATTTCTGGACCTATGCTTGCGAAAACGTTTGCACGCTCACCATCGTCGTCATAACTTAAATGAACATTGACTCCAAGCTCAGACAAATACTGGTCGATGTAGCCGACTATGTCGTGTGTTGGTTTTCCAGAGACACTGTCAAAACTAACCAGCTTGCTCAAAATATCGATAGCCGTGTTTAGCGAATCGCTCATGTATGAGGCTCTTGAATTAAAGACTATTTAAACGATTGTGCCATTCAACAGGATATGGGCGGCTCCATAGTATCCGGTTCATTGACAATCTGATAGCTTGAATTGTATCTTGCAAACATATCAAAATGCCTTCGACATTATCTACAGCGCCTGTTTCTGCTAATCTGTAGTTCCGACTCCATTATTTTAGAATTATGTCATCGCAAGAAACACCCATAACGATACGAAAACATAATGCTATTCTTGGTGCAGCAGTCGCCGATGCAGCGTCACTTGGGTTTCACTGGCTCTACGATCAAGAGAGAATTCGAACTCTCGCGCCTTGTACTCCCGAATTCAGGCAACCCACAGCAGCTGACTATGCGGATACTGCCGGGTACTTCGCCCACGCCAATAAATCTTGTGGAAATTTCTCGCAATATGGCGAACAACACTTAACCATGATGCGTGCGCTGAGTCAGGGTAACGGCATCTACGACAAATCAAACTATGAAACCGCATTTGTTGAGTGCTTTGGCTACGGTGGCAGCTATGCAGGCTATATCGATCACCCTACCCGAGACACCCTGAATAACATAGTTATTGCTGAAAACAGCGCACTTGATCGGGCTATGAGTATACCGTTTACCGGTAACAAAGAACTCAAGAGAAAGCTGGTCACAAAGATACTTGGTAATGCAAAGCAATTCAGTGGAGATGCATTAAAGAAAAAAGTGGAAGCAGCAGTTCGACTCACTGATGACGATGACGAGCTAGTTGAACATGCACTTCAGATGCTGAATGAATGGGAGAGTGTCAACGGCTATCATGGAGCAGATGACACTCAGCTGCCGGCTTTGTCAAAGTTGCCATCCCTGGTCTCTGCCTACACGCAACAAGAAAATTTACAAATGGTTGTTGAATCAGCGATACGGGTTACCAACAACAACAGTAAGGCTGTGGCTTTTGGTCAAGCAAGTACGATGATGATAGAGGCCGCCATACTCACAGGGAAGCCCGGGGAAGCAATAGACGCTGCTATGAAAGACCCAACCGGTTTAGTTAAACCACTTGTTGAACAGGCATTGTCATCATTATCCCGCACCACACCGGACGTTACTGCTGAATGGGGAATGGCATGTCGGTTGTCTATTGGATTTCCGAGTGCCATTCACTCAATTGCCAGGTCCGGTTCATTCACAGAAGCTATCAGGCAAAATATCTATGCTGGTGGTGACTCTTGTGGGCGATCCATATTGATCGGTGCGGTTATGGGCGCCTGTTTTGGCGTTGGTACTGATAAAGGTATTCCAGAAGAATGGGTGTCGAAACTAAGCCAGCAACAAGAAGTTCAGCAACACATCGATAGTTTGCTAGCCGCAAAAGGCTAATCCTGTGAACGTTAAATAACCACTAACAGCCAGTGAACTGTGTTCCATTAAAAAAGAGCCAACAGTGCGATGTTTTCTATCACTTACTGATGCATGCTGCCGTGCAAGAGAACCGCGATGATCTTCGTCAGGTGTATTTGCATGATATTGAACGTCTTTGATTTTGCGACGTGCTAAAACGGGCTGCCTATAAACGCCTCAACGCGTTAAATTAACTGTGACTTCTATCTCAGCGACATATTTCTCAGTCAATGTCGCATATCAACAAGTTCCAAACATCCTTCATTTGCCTGAACCATTCACAAGGGTAGAATCTCGTTGAAATTGGGCTACAGAAATTCAGATGAGCAACCCGATATCGACTAAACACTTTAGCAACCATCGTAAAATTGACCCTGATCGTGGGGAGCACCTTGCCGATGGCTCGCCCAACGACTCAGACAGAGTAGAAATCGGGCCGACCCAGCTCGCTTTTACCGAGTGGTCTCAGGCCGGGCTTGTGCCGCCTAACCTTGCGACGATGCGTGACTATCGCTGGAAACGGCTGACACAACATATTGTTGATCGAGACTATGGTGGTTTACTGGTTTTCGATCCGCTTAACATTCGTTATGCCACCGACAGCACCAACATGCAGCTGTGGAATACGCATAACCCGTTTAGAGCAGTGCTTGTCTGTGCAGATGGCTACATGGTGATATGGGACTATAAGAACTCACCTTTTTTATCCACGTTTAATCCATTGGTCAGAGAACAACGCTCGGGTGCAGATCTGTTTTACTTCGACCGCGGAGACCGAGTCAATGTGGCAGCAGATGCGTTTTCCAACGAAGTACGTATCCTGATTGAACAACACGGCGGTGGCAACAATCGTCTGGCAGTCGATAAGATAATGCTACATGGCTTACGCGCCCTCGAAGCCCAGGGTTTTGATATACAGGATGGTGAAGAGTTAACGGAGAAATGTCGTAGCGTAAAGGGTTCGGATGAAATTTTAGCTATGCGCTGCGCTGTGCACGCGTGTGAGTCAGCAATAGCGAAGATGGAGTTATTTGCCCGGTCTCAAATACCGCTAACTAACGTATCGGAAGATGATATCTGGGCGGTTCTGCACGCCGAAAATATCCGCCGTGGAGGTGAATGGATAGAGACGCGTTTACTGGCATCCGGACCAAGAACAAACCCGTGGTTTCAGGAGTGCGGACCACGCATCGTACAAAACAATGAATTGATCAGTTTCGATACCGATTTGATTGGTAGCTATGGCATTTGTGTCGACATTAGCCGAAGTTGGTGGATAGGGGACAAATCACCACCCGCGACAATGATTGCTGCGATGCAGCATGGCGTAGAACACATCATGACCAACATGGAGATGCTAAAACCAGGGGTTTCAATACCGGACTTATCGCGTAACGCCCACACGCTATACCCACAGTATAAAAAGGGTAAGTACAGCTGTTTGATGCACGGTGTCGGGTTATGCGACGAGTGGCCGCTAGTAGCCTACCCCGATCATATGGTCGAAGGAGCTTACGATTATGAATTGCAAGCCGGTATGGTGTTATGTGTTGAAGCGCTGATAAGCCCTGAGGACGGAAATTTCTCTATCAAGCTCGAAGAACAAGTGCTGATTACTGAAAATGGTTACGAGAACCTCACGACGTATCCGTTTGATGCTCGATTGATGGGCAGATAAACAAACAAAACGTACAGCAATCAATTGGTAACAGCCGTGGCTACCAACTTTATTGAAATAAGAAAAAGTGCAATCTGTACAGCCAGAAAAAACCATTTTTCAGATAGTCTTTCTATCAATTTTTTTCCAACTACTGTTCCGATGGCAGCAACCGGCAATAGATAAGCAGATACCTCCAGAGTAGATGCAGTGTAAGGATACAAAGTCGAGTAGGGAATTATTTTTGCCAGATTAACAGCTGCAAACACTATAGTCGTGGTGCCAGCAAAAACCATTTTCGGTAATTTTTGCGGTAGCACGTATATTTGAAAAGGCGGCGCCCCAGCATGAGATACGAAGCTGGTAAAACCCGAAAGCGTCCCCCAGAACAAACCCTTCACTTTGCTTACCGGTGCAGCAGTTTTGTCAGATTGCTCTTTAAGCCAAGTATACAGGCAAAAACTGACACCCATCACACCAATCAAAAGAGCAACCATTCTATCGGATATGAACGCTGCTGTTGCCCAACCGACAAGCACTCCCACAATACCGGCAGGAATCAAAATTTTAATATTGTCGACACTGAACTCCCGACGATATAGCCATACACTAACTGCATCGGAAAGTATGTATATTGGCAACAACAACACAGCTGCTACAAGCGGCGACATACTTAACGATAGTATGGGTACACTTAGCATGGCAACAGCTGGAAGCCCACCCTTTGACAGTCCGACAAGAAAGGCGGCCAAAATCAGCAATGCGAAAAGACCAGGGTTATCCAACAATATAGCAATACTTGGCATGATCAACAATGTGCCATAAATTGAATAGTTTCCATGAGTTTAGAACTATATTGACCAGCTCGTGGCAAGATATTTAGAGTCGATGCGCGTCCAACATTAGCACGATTGGCCGGATGCGCCGCACTTCGTTATCATACTAACCACAAATTGCACATGAGGAGATACCAGGTGTTGGCAACACGCTTATTCAATATCGGTGATATTCGTACTGTCGACATGCCAAAGCCTACGCCTGAACCGGACGACATTGTAGTACAGGTTGAAGCTGCAGGAATTTGTGGTACAGACCGGCATTTATTTAAAGGTGAGTTTCCTTCGGTGCCCGGCATCACTTTGGGCCATGAATTTTGTGGCATCGTGGTCGATGCCGGAAACTCCACGCTATCTGTTGGAACTAGAGTCACCTGTGACCCCAACACGTGGTGTGGTGCATGTTACCAATGCCAAAAAGGACGGGTCAATTTGTGCACCAACAACATTGCCACCGGTATTGGACGAGATGGCGGGTTCGCAGAATATTGTGCCTTCCCGGCTCATAAGGCGCATGCTTTGCCCTCAGATTTAGACCCTCTTTTTGGTGCCTTTTGTGAACCCCTGGCTTGTACGCTACACGGAATGGATATTGGTGGCGCTAGCACGGGTGAACGTGTTCTGGTTATAGGGGGTGGGGTGATTGGGTTGCTGGCTGTTCAGTTAGCAAAGCTTGCAGGCAGTGAAGTCATGTTGCTTACAAGAACTGCAAGTAAACAGCAACTGGCACGAACTCTTGGTGCTGATCAGGTAGCGGGGTCAGAATCCGAGGCTTTGGCGCTCTGGCAAGAGGGGGCAGATCTTGTTATTGAATGTGCTGGTGTTGATGAAACTGTAGCTATGTCTCCACGACTGACTCGAACAGGTGGACGGATTGTGGTGCTCGGTGTGCTACCTAATGGAGCGAAGGTGTCTATAGAGCCGTTCGACTTGTTGTTTCGCGAAATTCAAATGCATTTCAGCTTTCTGAACCCGTTTACGCATGCTCGTGCAGCGCGAATGATTGCTGAAGGTGTTATAGATGTCTCGTCACTTGTCACACGTACAATATCTTTACAACAAGCATCAGAAGTTATTGCCAATGCCGCACCTAACGGTGAGGTGCGGGCGGTAGTTGTACCTGATAGTGACACCGAAACAGATTAGAACCGAACGTTTAAATTCAACTAACTTATTTCTACACACAGGACTAGCGATGAAGATTCAAAACGGAAACATTCAGATTAATTTCGAATGCAGCGGCAAAGAAGATGGTCCTGTGGTTGTCATGGCACACTCGCTTGGCTGTAATTTGCATATGTGGGATGCGCAAATGTTACTGTTGGAACCCGCATATCAAGTTGTACGACTTGATATGCGTGGGCATGGCCAGAGCGATGTACCACCAGGTCCTTACACACTCGACGAACTAGCGGATGATGTAATTGCAGTGATGGACAGTCAGAACATCGACAAAGCGCACTGGGTCGGTTTGTCTGTTGGTGGCATGATTGGTCAAAGCCTGTTACTTCGTTACCCGCACCGGTTTATTTCTGCCACGCTTGCTGATTCAGCAAGCTCTCAACCTGAAGCAGCAGGGCCCATTTGGGATGCCAGAATCAAAGCAGTTGAAGCTAACGGATTGAGCTCTATTGTCGATGCAACGATGGAACGTTGGTTTACACCTGCTGGTAACAATTCAGGAAGTTCAGCTGTAGCAGCCGTTAAGGCACAGTTGGCCAGTACATCAAGTAAGGGGTACGTTGCCTGCTGTCACGCCATAATGAAACTCAACTATATTGATCAACTCGAGAAAATAAATGTACCCGTGTCGCTTATAGTTGGAGCTGAGGATCCAGCCACACCTGTGTCAGCTTCTGAAGCTATGCACATCAGGCTGCCAAATTCGCAACTGACCATTCTTGAAAACGCCTCACACATATCCAATGTAGAGCAAACTGACGCGTTTAATGATGTGTTGCTGTCGTTTTTGAAAACGGTTAGTTAACTTGCGTTTGCCGCATCATGTTTTTGGCACACAACGCCCTCCCGGAATGCAGATACAGGACCATTGTCCGTTGTGCAGCGGGCGCCGCTAACCCGCCACTGGCTGCGCTACAACGACATAACGAAGTGGCCCTCCGGTTTGCAATGCATTAAACGGGTAGCAGGTGATTAGAATCAATGCATGTTTATCGGGACTAATCGCCAGGTTATCGTCGTCTTTGTTAACCACAAAATGGTCTACAACATGATAGCTGCTGCTATGACCATCAATGGTGTGCAGCTCTAGCACATCATTCATTTCAATATGTTCAAGAAATGCAAGATGACTATCACGATGCCCGCCGACCGCGTAAGTGCCAGATGCCGCCGTCTCGGACGACCCCATAATTCTGCCGGGACCAAATGCCATGGCTTCGCCTGACACCCCTGCCAACACTACCAGTGAGCGTTGTGTACCTCGTACTTGAAGTTTCGCTACCGGCCACGTATCTGCCCAAGGCCAGGCCTTTGTCGATTGGCCTGTTATCATCGCTTGCTGCCAGGCTCGTTCTAATAGTATCTGCCCAAGTATACTTTTTGACTGCATCCACATAGAACCTGAAAATGAGAATACAGCGATAGCTGTGCTGCACAGAAATATAATCCGGCTCATGACAGCTCCTGCGAACGGTCAAAGTGCTGGAAACAAAAAGTAATAAAAGCCGCAAACGATGCTAACAATCCAAGCAGTAACAGAGTATCAATACCTGACGCACCCTGAGGCAGGGTAATGTTATGCATTGCAGACCCGTGTGGCATCAGGTTCGGAATCTTTTTTTGCACCAGTGGATCACCTACCTCCCGAACCGGTGTTTTATCAATAGCAAGAAATGCAGTGTATTGCGATAGTAGTTGATGGTCCAGAGCCGTTCTCAATATAAGCGATCGATAAAAATCAGGGTCGGATTGAAAGCGTTGTTTATCTTCCAGCGACTCAATCTTTTGTCTTGCCCATACGGTTGATAGACCTGTCTGTGTTATCGGAGCTTCATTGATATCAACAGATGCATTCCAGGTTTGTGCCCCCCATTGACCCGTTACCGAAATTGACTGCGGATTATCAGTTAATTTGGCCGCAATCACGACCGGCTCATTGGCATAAAGATCAGGAACCGGATTTGGGACCACTTCGGCTGAACCACCAACAAAATCGAGACTGATGTTAGTCAGGGCGGGGGATTCAAGTTTCACCAACAGACGAGACATCTCTGAGTGCACCTCAGACAAATCGCTAATCAAGTGATAGGTACCGCGACCTGCTTCTGCAACTTTACGCATAAACCATTGATTCGGTGCGGTGCCAATGCCCACTGTAAACAGCCTGGTTTGTCCTAAATTTTGCGTGACCGACTCAACCACAGATTCTTCGTATCCGATGCTACCGTCGGTAATAAAGACTACCTGTCGTAAAAGCCCGGTATTGCTATACCCCAGAGCAGCACGCATTGGGTCTATTATCTGGGTGCCACCATCTGCTTGTAAACGGTTCGTGAAGCGCCTGGCCTTCAATCTATTCTGTTCATTAGCCGGCTGTGGCTGATTGAACAATTGCGTATAATCCGAGTCAAATTCAATAATATTAAAGCTGTCTTCGGGTCGCAAACCAGCCAACGCATCAAGTAGCGCCGCCTTTGCAGCTTCAATAGATCCTCCAGCCATGGAACCTGACGTATCAATAACCAGTATAAGTTCACGCGGTTGCTCAGGGATTAACGCCTCGCCCATTGGAGGCATAATTGTGGCTAACACATACTCTTCACCCGCTACTGATTGTCGCCACACCTGGACTGCAGGTTCTTCTTCAACAAATTCAAACCACTCCAATATAAAATCTCTATCAAGATGTGCCTCTTCCACTAAATCGATTTGAGCACCATCGTTTACAGCGTTAAACCGTAAAGTGTGGCTGGGGCTGCTAATTTGCTTTACATCATAGCTACCATACAACATGGTATTAATCGTTACCTTGTGGCGTATACTTTGATCAGATCCGTTATCAGGTAAATTGACCTGAGGAGGAGTAATCGCTGCTACATCATTAACCAGTGCATTCGAAAATCGCGGTGTAATGGTCAGCGGTACACGTAAACTATAGCGATCGTTTTCATAACGTACCGTCTGGATATAACCAAGCACAATTGAAATCGACTCACCTGGTGGTATATTTGCGAAGCGGGTCGAAAAGAGATTAGGGCGATGCTGCTTTACAATACTGGCTATCTTGCCAGCTTGTTTCGCTTTTTCGAATTCTTTCTCCGCCTGCTTTTTCTCATGAATCGAACCAGTAATTTCACGATCACCTATTTGAACAACCATCGAATTTACTGCAGCCGAATCTGGAAGTGGAAATACGTATAAACCCTCTACCCAATCACTACTGTTATTTTGAAAGGACTGAGTTAGTTCTATTTTCGATACAACACCACTCACCGAAATATTCACGGCTGAATTAAGCACCGGTGCATCTTGATAGCCAACAGCATTTTTAAGAAACAGAGTACCTGTGCTGACCTCATCGAAGTCGGGCTCGTTGAGGAACTGGCCTTGCGTGGCCAACACAAAGGCAGGTGTACTCAACATTATTACTGTCAGGCAAATTTTGCCCAGCAAACGTCGGATTGTTTTAGTTGTTTTAATCATGGTCTCACCCAATAGATATTGAAGTGCTATTAAACAAAAGCTTTCAAGAGCTAAAGGGTTGGAAAAAACGAAGATTTGCTATGAATTCTGACGAAAAGTGATTTTGGCCTGTTTGTGCGGTTGTAGCCGAATAAAACAGCCTGGATAATGGTGCTAGCTACAAACTACCCATTCGAAAATACCACTGAGAATTGTCGATTTCTTTATTTCTGGTCACAGGCTGACCTCCTGGCAACAATGCTTACGCCACATTATCGACTGTAGTATCTAATAAATTGAGCCTGGAATTATGCAGCAATAGTGATGCAGATAGTATGGCTAAACGTCTTGTCAGGCTGCAGCGATAACATGTCAGGTTTGTTTTCAAAGTTACCGTCTGAGTCGCTGTAGTCACTGGTGCCGTACCACGGTTCAATGCATACGAATCGTGCTCCGGGCTTTGCCCATATTCCCAAATGCGGAGCACCACCGGTATCAACAACTAAACGCGTTTTTTGTTTGCATCGCAATGCCAGTTTTTTCGATTCGATATTCTTGAATATCAGCGCATCTTGTTCGAAAATAGTATCGCTGAGTTTAACAGCGTTGTCTTTCAATTCAAAAGCGCTACCGGTTGTTGAAAGCAAACCATTATTGTCCAGTAGTATTCGTTGTAAAGTTTCAGGGTGGTCGAATTTAATATCGAAGTCGGTGATCGACAAAGCCGCTGAATTGGAGTCGGTTTCGGGAAGCCTGAATGCAGGGTGAGAACCAAGTGTAAATATCATGGTATCGGTATCGTGATTTATCACCTCATAGGTAATACTCAACGTATTTCCGCTAAGTGAGAAACGCACGATAAGCTCAAAGTTCCATGGGTACATTTTGAGTAATTGCGCATCAGCGCGAAGGCTCATGGATAGGCTGGAATCTGTTTGCTCAATACAGGTGAACACAGCTTTGCGAGCAATACCGTGGCGCTGCATCTGATAAGTCTTACCTAAATAGCGCATCCGATCTTTGGCAAGCGTGCCGACAATCGGAAAAAGGACAGGCGCGTGTCCCGACCAAACAGCGGCGTCTCCCTGCCATACATATTCCTGATCTTTTAACTGCAAACTACTCAGTTCGGCGCCCCGTGGATTAATTAAGGCGGTGAGTTGATCGTGTTTTATACTGAGCAATGGATAGTCCAGAACGGTTGCTAATAGACGCAAACTACTTTAGAAAAATCTATCTCCAAAGCCTTGATCGAACAATAGTTATAACAACAGTGTGTCCAAAACCGGCAAAGTAGTCAAACCCCGGTATTGTGTACTGTCGCCGTAGCAATAGGCAGCAGATTACTGACAAAAAAAACTCTGCTGGAATATGAACCAGTACAACCCTACTCACTGAACCATTCGTTCGTCACCATAAAATACTCTGTATTAATATAACAATGAAACCTCGAAACAATTTACGAGATTCAAACCCGTCATAAACTTTCCGTTGTGAAATTGTCGCATTCAATCGCATTCGGGCTACATCGGGTGATGCCAGTACTCATTTTACGTGAACGGTCGTATCTGCTATCCATCGGATGCTTGCTGTTGGACTACACTGTGCTTGATTATTTTTGAGCTATTTAGCGCTTGGTTCGATCTGGTCCTGAAATCAGGGCTTTTCGTATTGCTTCACTGTAAAACGTTCTGTAAGCGCCATTTGTTGGCCATATGCATCTTATGGCGTTATGATTCATTGGTAGGATTAAACACATGGAGCAAAATACTTGAAAATCAAACACTTAAAGAAATCAATTGGTGCGATTGCACTTTTGGCGGCCTTTTCCGGCCATTCACAGGCGGCAGATTGCGGTGAAGTATCCATTACTGAAATGGACTGGGACTCAGGGCGCGTAGTAACAGCTGTTGCTAAGTTCCTGATGGAACAGGGCCACGGTTGCACTGTCACAGTCGTACCTTCAGCATCTGTGCCTGCATTGGCCTCTTTGGCAGAAACAGGCAAGCCCGATATCCTGACTGAAATCTGGACCAATGGCGCGCCGGCATATAACGGTATGGTTGAGTCCGGCAAAATCGAACCTCTAACAGAAGTACTTTCTGATGGTGGCGTTGAAGCCTGGTGGGTCCCAACTTACTTAGTTGAGAAGCACCCTGAGCTTGCAACCTTAGACGGTATTCTGGCGAACCCTGAGTTGGTCGGTAGCCGATTTCATAACTGTCCTGTTGGTTGGACTTGCCAAGTCATTAATACGAACATCGCTAAAGCGGCGTTTGGTGAAAGTGGTATCGAAGACTTCATTCACGGTTCAGGTGAAACGCTAGCAGCCAGCATCGGTTCTGCGTTCGAAAGCAAAGAACCCTGGTTCGGTTACTACTGGGCGCCAACATCAATTCTGGGTAAGTACCCAATGACTATGGTTGACATTGGTCCGTCAGTACCTGAAATCCATGAGTGCAACAGTATGGAAGATTGTGCCACACCTAAAGTGGGTGCATACCCTAAGAGTATCGTGACTACGGTCGTTTCTGATACGTTCTCGGCTGGAAATCCTGCTGTCACTGATATGATGCGTAACCTGCAGTTCACCAATACTGAAATGGGCGAGTTATTGGCTTGGAAAGAAGACAACAATGCATCAGCGGATGAAACTGCGGTTAAGTTTCTAACTGATTACCAGGATGTATGGCCTAACTGGTTGGGCGATGACGCTAAAGCAAAGCTTTCTGCTTTGATTAAGTAATTTAGAAAAGTCAGGTAATTTTGTAATATAGGCGGCGAACACTTCAGTGTTCGTCGCTTTTTTTAATTGAGGGTGTGTCATTGGCAGCTTACGATTGGTTCTTTGATCTGGTTGGTTTACGCGACTGGTGTGATACTGACAAAACACAAGGCGCGATGAGCATGGCAGATCTACTTGCTAAAGCTAATGGTGCTGAAGCAACAACCGCTTGGTGGGATGTGCCATTCCCAAGCCTAGATACATTAAACAAATCATGCGGTGCAGTTAGCCGTACGCGCGATTTTACGGTATCTATAGAGGACGCTTTTCTCGGCGTTAAAGATAACCTAAAAGCCGTGCTAGACCCATTGACACAACCCCTGAGCTGGATGTTGGACGGTGCGCTGTCCTTGTTTGTTAGTACGCCCTGGTGGTTGCTTATTGGTGTTCTGCTGATAATTACCTACTACGCATCACGCAACGTGCTGGTAACGATATTCGTCGCCTTATCCTTTTTCCTGCTCGCGTTTATCGATCACTACACGTACGCAGTGCAAACACTATCGATCATATTTGTCTGTACGATAATAAGCGTGTTGTTGGGTGTACCGATAGGCATAGCGATGTCTAAAAGCAATGCGTTTCAACGTTTCACTATTCCGATACTCGACATGCTGCAAACATTGCCATCGTTCGTTTATCTGATTCCACTGATCTTCCTGTTCAGTGTGACTGAGTCAAAGCTCTATGGAATTGCCATTATCATGTACGCCATTGTACCGGTAGTTCGATTAACAGACTTAGGCATTCGTCTGGTAGATAAAGATGTCATTGAGGCGGCCAATGCCTTTGGTATGTCATCAAGGCAAAAATTATTCGGTGTTGAAATTCCTCTGGCTTTGCCTAATATTATGGCCGGCGTCAACCAGACAATTATGATGGCGTTGGCAATGGTGGTTATCGCATCACTGGTTTCAGCACCTGGTTTGGGTACGCTTGTTCTGCGGGGTATTCGTAATCTTGAGCTGGGTGTTGGGCTGGTTTCCGGTTTTGCCATTGTATTGCTTGCGGTTGTGCTTGATCGGGTTAGTAAGGCATCGCTTGCAAGAATTAACACCGCGCATAGCCAGTAAAGGAAAATGTCACGTGTCTCAAGAAACTAATGAACAACAAAGCACAAAGCAAGTGAATAATGTCAACGCAAAAGTCATTATCCGAGATCTATTTAAAATTTTTGGCGACAATCCGAAATCGGGTCTGGAACAGGTCAGAAATGGCGTGGACAAATCAGACTTGCTCGAACACCATGGGCAAGTGCTGGGACTGCGTGACATTAACGTAGATATTGGTGAAGGCCAGATCACCGTTATCATGGGTTTGTCGGGTTCAGGAAAATCCACGCTCATTCGCCATTTAAACAGGCTCATCGAACCGACCGCCGGAGAAATCCTTGTTGACGGTGTCGATGTCATGACTTTTTCAAAGAAGCAACTGCGTGAACTGCGACAAACGCAGATGTCGATGGTATTTCAGAAATTTGCGTTGTTACCTCATCGCAGTGTATTGCAGAACGCTGGTACTGCAATGCGTGTTAGAGGTGAAGACGAAGATGTGATTAATGTTGAAGCCTATAAATGGCTGGAACGGGTTGGATTAAAAGGGGTTGAAAACCAGTATCCGCATCAACTCTCAGGTGGTATGCAACAGCGTGTCGGTATTGCACGAGCATTAACATCCAATGCCCCTATCATGCTGATGGATGAAGCATTCTCAGCGTTAGACCCGCTTATACGAACCGACATGCAAAACTTGTTGCTGGAGTTACAAAAAGACTTGCACAAGACTATCGTCTTTATCACCCATGACTTAGATGAGGCACTTAAAATTGCCGATCATCTGGTCATACTCAAAGATGGTCATATCGTTCAACAAGGAGAGCCTCAGGATATCCTGCTTAACCCTAAAGACCCTTATATAGAAGACTTCGTTGGCGATATAAATCGAGCGCGTGTTTTGCGAGCGCGATCCATCATGATGCCGTTAAACGGCAGTGTGCCAGCAGAGGCCCAAGGGCAAGTTGATCATGACGATACACTGGAAAGTATAATTGCGCGCTCTGGTGGAGACATCGCGCATGCGTACGTAGTTGTCAAGGACGGCGTTCCTGTCGGTACTTTGGACATGACGGCATTACTCAAATCATTGGTGCCACGCATTTCATCGGATGCGGGTGTTAGAAACTACTAGCTTGTCCGGTTTGAGTTTTGATGGAAGGCTGAAATAGTCTGTCTTGTGATGTTTACAGGAGTACACGCGTGAGTAGTCTATTGCAGTATTCCTTGTACGATGCATTTTCCAGCCAGAAATACGGTGGAAGCCAAGCGGCAATCGTTCTAAATGCCAAGTCGCTTGATCAACCCACCCGAGTAGCGATTGCAAATGAACTCGGCTATCCCGCTACCGTTTATGTATCCGATATAAGCGGAAATACTATAAGTGTACAATTCTATTCTACCGTAGCTGAATTACCTATGTGTGGTCACGGCACAGTTGCGTTGATATCTTGTCTCGCGGACAGGGAGCTAATCGATTGTTCGTGTGGTGGTTCCTTAGATTTAACCCTTCTATTACCTAATGGTGATACAAAAGTAAGTGCGTTGAAAACTTCCGACAAGCATACGTTGGCAATGCTGGAAGTCAAGGTGGCAGATTTCCGAAACGACGCTATAAACACCGAAAGCTTATGCAATGCTCTTGGGCTTAAACCTGAATCATTTGCCACTCATTTACCGATTGAAACAGCCGTAGCCGACTTTACGCATTTAATTGTTCCAGTGCGCGGGATTGCTGATGTAAAATTGCTACAACCAAGCTTTGCGGATATCGTTACCTTTCATAAAGACTATGGCATCGAAACAATCACGGTTGTTAGCACTGAGACTAGCAGCACAACGGCTGCAGTTAGAATTCGAGACTTTTGCCCTGCGGTCGGTGTTGCCGAATCGGCAGCCGCAGGCACCACTAATGCCGCAGTTGCAGGTTACTTATTTAGACACAAGCTTATTGAAGCTGGTGCTGATGACGTCATTGAGCTGATTGCAGAACAAGGAATAGAAATCAATCGACCAAGCGAGATACACTCGCGGTTGCATATTAGTGCTAATCGCATCGAAACTCAGTGGGTTGGTGGCGTCGCTAGTAAGGTTGCGTCCGGTAACTTAGAGTAAAGGAAATTGCCATGACTTCCATTGAGTCGCTTTATAAAGAATCACTTGTTTGGGATGCACACGCGGGAATATTCTCAGCCGTTGATGCTGATCTTGAATTCGTTACCGATTGGACTGATGCCGGAGTCGACTACGTCTCGATCAATATCGGATTTGATGTTATCGATTGGACCGAGTCGATGGCGGTACTGTCCGCTTATCGTTCCAAGTTGGGTGCTATGTCAGATAAGCTAAGTATGGTTCGCAGTATCGACGATATAGCGCGCGCAAAGCGAGCTGGAAAACTTGCCATTACGTTTGACATCGAAGGTATCAACGCTTTGAATAACGATATTGGTATGGTGTCGGTGTATTACGATTTGGGTGTCCGGCAAATGTTATTCGCCTATAACTTGAATAACGCCGGGAGTAGCGGGTGCCACGATATCGATCACGGACTATCCGCCTTCGGATCGTCAATTGTGAAAGAGATGAATCGGGTCGGAATGACTATTGACCTGTCACATGTCGGGCAGCAATCGACTCTGGATATAATAGAGTTATCTGAGCAACCCGTGGTATTCACTCATTCGAACCCCAGGGTGTTATGGGACCACGAAAGAAATATATGGGATACGCAAATAAAAGCGTGTGCGGAAAAAGGCGGTGTAATTGGTGTGAACGGTATGGGTATTTTTCTCGGTGAGAACGATGTGAAGTCAGAGACCTTTGCTAATCATATCTGTTACATTGCAGATTTGGTTGGACCTGAGCATGTTGGCTTTGGATTGGATTGGAAGCCGCGTATGAAATCAGCACCAGATCTGGGTGCCATTCTGCGTTCACGTCCTGACTACTGGCCTGCGGGCCAGCAATACGATACGCCCAACTTGAAAATTGTCTCTCCTGTGCAACTACCTGATGTTCTCTCAATTCTTCATTCGCGTGGTTGGAACGACGATGACTTAAAGGGATTCTTAGGTGAAAATATGCTTCGTGTTGCCCAACAAGTGTGGGTATAAGTAATTAATCGAGTAAGTAGTCTTAACAAGTGGCTCTACTACGCTGTCGCAGTAAAATCTATGGCTGGAAAAATACAATACGCTCCCCGCACACATCGAATAGGGTTGATTGTTCCATCATCGAATACTAATGTGGAGCCTGATTTTCAAATGCTCTGTCCAACAGGCATTACTGTTCACAGTGTGCGAAGTGGTGGCTACGACGTAACGGCTATTCCAGATTCTGATGAAATGCGTAACTACGTTCGTCAGTCGGTTGATCAGAATCTGAGGGACCTGATTGATGGTCGAGTCGATGTTATTGCCTACGGCTGTACATCAGCAACGCTTTCTGATGGTCCTGAGTTCGATACAACGTTTTGCAGGCAATTGGAAGCGGGTTCCGGTAAGCCAGCTGTTACAACAGCCGGTGCATTGGTCGAGGCAATACGTGCGATAGGTATTAGCCGAGTTGCCTTTACGTCTCCATACGTGAAGCGCTTGAGTGGTGAGGCTGTAGGCTATCTGGTGCAAAGCAATATTGAAGTGGTTAATGAGCTGGTCTTTGACAGAGAATTAACCAGTCTGGAGCAAAATGCACTGACACCTCAAGATGCATTTGAAATGGCAGTGAAAGCTGACCATAAGAGCGCTGAAGCAATTGTAATATCCTGCACGGATTACCGCGCAGTTGAAGCCATTGCCGATATTGAAGCTGAATTAGGTAAGCCGGTTATCACCAGTAATCAGGCTTTGGTGTTTGCCTGTTTGCAGCGGCTTGGCGTTGCATATGATCGTGTAACCAACGGTGGACGGCTGTTTCAAAAGTCGAGTACTGCATGACTGGCAATTTAGTAGAGAGATGTGACTACGCAATTCTATCAGACAACGGGCTTTCATCCATCTGCGTTACCAAGTGATGGTTCAGCCGCTCTGACAGTTCAGCCCGCATGGCAAAATGGGACTCGCTATCCCATAAGTTGTTGGTTTCATCCGGGTCGTTTTGTAAGTCATAGAGTTCTCCCCAATCTTGATCAAGATACAGCGTATAGCGCCAATGACTCGTAATCAAAGAACGAACGCGAGCCGCTTTTTTAAAACCTAAACGGCAACCACCGTCATTAAATTCGATCAACAATTCATCCCGGATGCACTTTTCTCCTTCAATGATTGGTTTGAAACTCTTTCCCTGGTTTCCATTAAATGGCTTGATGCCAACTCGATCTAAAATGGTTGCGGAAACATCGACGGTTGATACCAGTGCGTCTGAGGAGCTTTGTTTTCTGTGATCAGGGTCGGACCAGATAAAAGGTACACGAGTAATGCTACGAAATGGCAGGGCACCTTTCAGCAACATATTAAAGTCACCAAGATAATCACCGTGATCAGAGTTGTAGCAGATAACAGTATTGTCCATTTGTCCGCTGTCTTCTAGTGCACGCACGATGTCACCCACTGCATCATCAACAAACGCCATCATGCCAGCAGTTAGCGCCATAGCTTCTTTAATTTGTTGCTCATCCAGCATCATTGCAGTTTGCGGTGTTAATTGTTTTCCGCCATCTTGCCAATTATCACGCAGCCAACGCATCGGCGCTGTCGGATTTTTATGAGCTGAAAAGGGAAGTGATAATTCAAAATCGTCGGGCGAATACCTATCCCAATACTTACCTGGTGGGTTAAAGGGGTGATGCGGATCAGGGAACGACACAAATGCGAAAAACGGATTTTTTTCTGCATGGCGGGAATTTATATATTCCATTGCCTTATCGCGTATATACGCTGTTGGATACAACTCCTCTGGAACGGGTGTCCGGTAAGCCTGCGGGCAAGAGTAGTTGTGTGGCAGCTGATTAGCGTCATCGTGCAATGCCTTCCAGTCAGGTGCGTTTTTACGAAACCACTGACCATAGTGTCCGCCACAACGATCTCCATGTGAGGTGACCATATCGATGTGTTCATAACCATAATAGGGCGTTTTAAAGTCATAGTGACCATCTTCAAGATAACGATCAGCTTCTTCTTGAGCGTAGTCACCAGCATCCTGTTTCCAGGCTTCTGATTGTTCATTGGTGCTTACCGGGTCTCTACCCAGCGGCGGCAATCCAGTAAACGGTTGCAAATGACTTTTACCAATTGCAGCAGTGTGATAGCCCACGTCTGCTAGTAGATCGACGAAAGTATTGGCAGACAGAGGCAGCCTGCAACCGTTGTAGCGCAAACCGTGAAGGCTTGGATACCGCCCTGTTAACAAAGATGCACGGTTAGGCATACATACCGGGGAGGCAACATGGAAGTTATCAAAGCGTAAGCCTTTCGCTGCGATTGCATCAATGTTGGGTGTTTTCAGTACTGGATGACCATAACAACCCAGCCAATCGGCGCGTTGTTGATCAGTGATCAAGTATAAAAAATTTGGCTGCTTCGTCATGGATTATTTCAAACGGTCAGGGCTCAGCGTGTACTGAGTTTCTGGCGGTTGCACACAAAAAGCTCATATCTCAAGAATCGGGTCGCTTTAAAGCTATGCAGAAACGGGTAGTTCAAGAGTAGCTTATGTGTTTCTGTTAGTGATGAAACGCGAAGCACGTTCTGCAATCATCATAACCGAAGCGTTTGTGTTGCCCGAAATAAGTGTGGGCATAACCGATGCATCGGCGATGCGCAATGAGCGTACACCCTTTACACGCAGTTCAGTATCTACAACTGCCATTGCATCGTGGTTCGGCCCCATTTTCGCGGTGCCACAAGGATGATACACGGTCTTGCACGTTCGTTGTATCCAGTCGCGCAGTGCATCATCATCATCAGTTGGCTTTGGACCCGGATCAGTAAATCCTGTAACCAACTTTTGAAGCTCTGGTGCCTGGAAGATTTCGATGGCCTTTTTGATACCCCGCATCAATACCTCAACGTCTTCAGAATCAGAGAGACTACCAGTATTGAACAAGGCTTTTTCTTTCGGATTCGACGACCTTAGCTTCACCGAACCACGAGAAAATGGTCGCAAGAAACACGGATTGATTGACATACCGTGCGCTTGTATCGGTGGTCGATCAATCCACCCAGTGAGAAAGGGAAGGGCATGGAACTGCACATCGGGTAAACCTGCACCCGAGACATCCGCGAATCCTCCACTCTCCACGACATTTGATGTCAGGATGCCTGTTTTAAAAATCTGATACTGGAGCATATGCCAGACAGCGCGCAATCCCTTGTCTTCTCGGTAGAGCGAAATTGGATCTTTGGTGTAGCACTGCACGTTGGCTTCCAGATGATCTTGATAGTTTTCACCCACACCCGGCAGGTTTGCCACAACATCAATGCCAAGTGCCGCTAGTTCATCTGCATTGCCAATCCCTGATAGCTGCAAGAGGCGAGGCGTCTCTATAGCACCGGCACAAAGGATTACCTCGTGCGCAGCTTTTATGTTCTCACCATTCTCCAACTCTATACCGATGGCACGATCGTCTTCAAACTGTACACGGGCCACGCGGGTCTCGGTAAAGATCGTCAGGTTTGGACGCGATTGCGACTTGCGCAGAAAGGCTGTTGCCGCTGACCAGCGTCGTCCATTAAAAGTTGTAGTTTGGTAAAACCCTGCCCCTTCCTGAGTAGCACCATTGAAGTCGGGGTTGAATGCAATTCCTGTTTGCTGTGCTGCACGAATGAATGCGTGTGACAAAGGATGATGGAAGCCGGTTTCTGAAACCCGCAACTCTCCATCTGTACCGTGAAATTGATCAGCGATTTCCATGTTTGATTCAATATCGCGAAATACCGGTAGCACGTCCTTGTAGGACCAACCCGAATTGCCCAACTGCGCCCAATCGTCATAGTCTTGCGACTGACCACGAATATAAATCATTGCATTGACCGAAGATCCTCCACCGATCACATGCCCCTGCGGTACCACGGATTCACGTCCACCCATTCGTTCGGACCTCTCCCCAACGTAGTTAACAACATCAACTCCTTTTTTTACCACTTTAAAAAAAGCTGCCGGGATGTGAATCCAGGGTGAAGAATCTTTGCGACCGCTTTCGATCATTAAAACGTTGACTTGCGGATTTTCAGACAAGCGCGATGCCAATACACAGCCCGACGAGCCACCGCCAACAATAATATAATCAAATTTTTCCATCATTGGCTACTCTGCGCTTTACCCTCCTGCAACGCTGGGACCGGGCAAGCTATGCATCTAATAAATTCTCGCCGCCATCTTCCATCTTTTTTGGTCGCAACCAATAATTGAATTGTGGTGTGAATTCGGCAGTATCGATGCCGGCTAAACCGAGGAAGTTCCACAGTGAACAGTATTGATCGCCGGGGCCAAAATAGGTTGTGTTCAACTTGACTATTTTATTGCCTTGGCGTTCATAGGTTGCTGCGCCTGGATAGTTACTGCCATCTTCAGTAGCTATTCCCACACTGTACAGTAGCGACAGCCTTGACCCATGTTATGGATTGCCAATAACTTGTCGTGCTTGCCAAACAATTGCAGTAAAGTTACTTTTCCGTCAGTGGTGTCAAATTCATAATTAGGCACTTCCATCCCGGCTTGCGATTTCTGCAATTGTTGAAGCTCAGCAGAAAGCGCATAGATTTTCTTTTCCAGTTGTCTTATATCGTCAGTGCTCATATCAGCCTCATATAAACGTATTAATCGCTATGGTGTTGCGCATGCCAATCCTAAGTCGGAACATACCACTTGCCATTGCCTCAGGCGTCTTCAGCGCACCTTTATCAAACACCATGGACCCACAGCAGGCATCGGCAATAAGCGCTCCCCTTAGCATACTTGCCCACAACGATATCGTTCCTTATTCGTGCGGAGAGTTCAGTGTCAATAGATTCCATAGAGGTACTGTCGCATGAGCTAGTGCTGACAACAGGCGTTGATCAATTGTATAGCGCAGCTATTTGTCCTAAATCTCCTCCAATTCTCTGGCACAAAGCAAATAATAGTTTCGTGTGGGCGCGTTCACCGTAAGATCTGCCAGATTTCGTAAGGCTATAATTTTTAATTTGCGAGCTGCTGGCGCTACAATATCTGCGCAGATCAAGCGATCAGCCAGTTCCATTGCCCACTGCCATTCTTCGTTTTCCAACGCCTTTGTGGCTACCGCCAGTAAGTTGTCTGAGCCTCCGGCAAGATCGATAAATTTAGCAGCTTCAATTGCTGGTGGCAGCTGCGCTAAACTGGTTGGATTGCCGTCAAACCAACCGAGGGTGCCTGCAAAATAGGCGCGAGATGCATAGCCAATGTGACCATAATATTCCTGCAAGTAGGGCTTATCAGCTATCTTGGCGGGTAGCTCAAGGTTTGCGGCTATGGTCACTGGATCGAGACCGGCATTCATGCCCTTTACCGTCTCTGCCACTAAATAACGAATTGCATCGCGGTAGTCCGTCAGCGCATCCCTTATCAGTTCAGCGCCAACAATCGGTGTTGTGTGTCCAGGGGCTAAAATATCAGCATTGTATTCAAGCAGTTGATCGATCGTATCCGCCCAAGCGTCGAAGTCTCGATAAGCGGTGCCCCGTATGGCATACAGGTTTGGAAAAGCGTGATAATAGTTGTCACCACTGAACAGGATGCGTTCTGAGGCTAGCCAAGCAACGATATGATCTGGCGTTTCACCTGGCGCTTTAGCCAAATCCAATTCAAACCCTTCTCGAGTAAGTGTTGTAGTCTCAGAAATTCTGAGTGTGGGCTCCATGTACCCAGCTCCCATACCCTTCATGGGCCGATTGCCTGGTCCAACACCCACGCTGATGCGTTCATCCGGGCCAAGACTGATACCAAAATGACGTTTGGTTCTGATCATAAGTGCCGCATTTGGTGCTGGCCGTGAGTCATCAACGTTAACAAGATCGGATGCGAAGTTGTCTGATGCAATCACTTCTACATCGCGGCCTTCGGCAAAGACGGTGGCTCCCGAAATATGATCGCGGTGCGAATGGGTATAGATAATAGTTGTAATGGGCAGTTCTGAAACCAGCCTGAAATCGGCCAGAATGTTCGAAGCTGCTTGCGTGGTTTCTGTTGTATCAATGACAACCACACCAGTCTTTCCTACCAGAAAGTGCACATTGGAGGCTGCGTAACCGACGGCTGTGAATACCGAAGGGGACAGTTTATGTAGCTTCTTTTCAAACTGAGCATTTTGCGCGATTAATTTTGGGTGTGCTGGCATGTCGTCCGGTCTCAGAGAATTTAAAAAACTGAATCACTCTACTATTTGGCGGATTTTGGATCCCAAAGTCAAGAGACAAAGCCCAAAATTACCCCGAATACTGCAAATCTGACTTGATTAAGGATCCCAATTTAGTGTCTACTAGATCAAACACCGACTACCAACAATGATCAAGTACTGTCTGCGCCTTTTTTCGGGCTCCTGATTAAGGGCAAAGAGAACGCCAACAAATTCTGGGAGAATTCAGGATGCAAGTAAAAACTTTTGGGCCACAACGATTGTTGCAATCGGTTTTAGCCTGTGTATAAGTACAGCGAAGAGCTTAATGTGGCCACCTTCGTACCACCGCAACACCACACCAACGCCATAATGTTTAAGTGGTTTGGCGAAGAGTCAAATAAGTGCTCAAACGGAAGGTCCAGTGCCCAGTTCTACAAACATTTTTAATGTACGCATGCGAGCCCCCACGGGTTCTACCTAATTTAAAAGCGAAGAGAGAGAGAGAAAATGCTTAATACACTTAAACGGGCAACGATTGCCATGTTGGTTACCGTCACGGCTACCGTTGCACACGCTCAGGAAAATCTAACATCAAATACGGCGGGTGCTGGAACAACGGTCGGACTAACCGCCACAGCGTTGGTTGAATACGCAAGCGATCTTGGTATCGCAAATATTCAATTAAAAGACGGCCAGACCGGAACGAACTATATTCAAGCACTTGCGGAGGGGAAAATAGATATTGCTAACGGACCGTTTATTCTGCCGTTTCTGTTACAGCGAGCAGCAGGTCCTTATGCAAGTCTGGGTAAGGAAAAAGGTGCTGAGCTAGGACCAAACATTCAGTTACTTTATCCCTATACATTAAGTATATTCTCGATGTATGCCTACGACGCCAAAGGCATTGAGGGTTGGCAGGATTTAAAAGGCAAAAAGATTTTGAACGGGCCACCTCGTGGAGCCGCCACGACAAACTCCCGCGCCCTAATCCAGCTGTTTGGCGGAGCGAAGGCTGAGTCAGATTATGAATCGGTTACTGTCAATTGGAATCAGGCAGCAGCAGCTGTTATCGATGGAACCGCTGACGTGGCTGTGATTCCAATTATGATTCCTGGCCCTAGAGTTACCCAAGCCGGCGCTGCTGGCGCAATGACCTTATTCTCGCTACCAAAGGATGTTTACGAAAGCGAAGGCGCTCAGAAACTACTGAACAAACCAGGTTCGGTTGCCTACTCAATACCTAAAGCAGATGCCATTGCCGCACTTGGAGATGGATGGACCGTCCAATCTGAAGACGATACATTTCGTGGTATGGCTGTAACTGGCGGAGACATGGTAAACAAAAGTATGGATGAAGAATTGGCTTACCAACTCACTAAGGCACACATTGACAATCTTGATAAACATAAAGCACTAGCGCCTTTCATGGCGACATTGAATTTCGGAGTTCTGGATCAGGCGATAACCGGTCTGTGCGGCCCAAACCCAGTGAAGTTTCATCCGGGTGCTGTGCGAGCATGGGAGGAAGCAGGACACAGCGTACCAGAATGTGCACAACCTTAACTTTGTAAGCTAGGCCAACCAGGGCAACACCGGATGTCGCCCCCTAATTTGTATACAAGATCGTATATATAAGTACCACCACAAAATCTCTGGCACTGTCTTACGAACCAAAGATGGCTAAATCAAATCCACTACAAGACACACCCCCGATAGACAAAAAGTCGTTTGTGGACCATCTGGTCTACTGGCTTGGTCTTCTATTGGTGGTTGTCGGTTTGATGAATGTAACGCCGTCCATACCCGGTTGGGACAACCTGTGGGTTTCCATAACGGGTAATGAGAGCTTCAAAATCAGACGGTTTCCAACCGAATGGTTGTATCCAATTATGTTTTTTTGGATGATGTTAATCGTTGCGTTAACACATTCAATGTGGAGAAGCTGGACAAACAAGACGAACCTTCAACGCGGATTCGGACTCTTTCTGGATATTGCGTTGGTGTTTGCAGCAGCCATCATCTCTTTAAGCTACCTGACCGAATTGGAAGCCGTTTGCCTGATCGACGTTATAAAAGGTGATAGAGAGAGGCTGGTTGCCGAGGCGTTGGCTGCAGACATAGAGTACGCCGAATTACTTGGCTTGCCAGTGCCTGACACTGCAGACGACCCACGATGCCTGACCACGACATTTGGCTGGTTACCATTCATTCTATTCGGTGCGATCACCGTCTTCCTGATCTACAACATAAAAGTGTGGGGCCTGCCTCTGGTACTCGTTTCAATGACGATAGCAACTTACACTTTCGTTACAGTTCTCAACTGGTACTTTAATGGTGCAGACGGTCAAAACAAATATTTAATTACGATTTTGAGCAGCGAGGAGGTTAGAAGTCTTAGCTCCGGGCGCGAATTTGTGCGTGATGCATTGATTAATAATACCGCAGGACTGCTGGGCAGGTTTCTCAACGTACTGCTACTACTCGTGTTTCCATACATTATTCTTGGTGCACTGTTTGGACGCTGTGCTGGCGGACAAGCCTTGATAAAGCTTGCCTTCTCAGCGACCAGGAATTTGCGTGGTGGGCCAGCCCACGCCGCAGTTGTTTCCTCTGCAATGTTCGGTACTATCACAGGTGGCCCGGTAGTAAACGTTCTGTCAACGGGTGTGCTTACTATTCCGATGATGTTAAAACGTGGGTTCTCGAAAGTCTTTGCTGGTGGTGTTGAAGCGGCAGCATCTTCCGGTGGGTCGATCATGCCACCGATTATGGGTGTTGCAGCATTCATAATGTCTTCGATGACCGGCGTGCCTTATCGAGAAATAATTATCGCCGCTATCATTCCAGCCGTTTTCTATTTTTTCTGTTTATTCTTATCTGTTGTCTTTCAGGCCCGAAAACAGAAGATTGAAGCTGTTGGCGAAATGACAGACGAAATGCGTCTCTCGGGAGATGATCGTTTGCATTTGGCGCAAATATTTGCACCCGTGTTATTGGTTCTGATACTGCTGTTAACACCGAAAGACGGTGTAGGTTGTAGCTGGATATCAGTGCTCCTGGGCGCTGTGGTAGAAGCAGACGGTGACACCTGTAAAGTGATCTCAATGCCATGGATAGTGGAATTGTTTCAAAATGCGGCAGGCAATGCCAGTGCCGCCGGTTGGTGGGCAGTGGCATTGTTACTAGTCTTAATGTTTCTTGATAAAGAGTTACGCTCAAAGCCTGGAAAAATTTTCGATGGTTTGTCAAAAGCAGGCATTACTGTATCAACGCTCTATCTTATGTTTTTGGCGGTAACCGTCATTGATGTGTGTCTTAACTTCACCGGACTGGCAAAATTTGTAGCGGTTGATGTTCTTGGATTCCTAAAGTCATTCGATATGTCGGTAAGCTCAGCCGGATTTCAGTTGTTTGCGTTGTTCCTGACGATGTGTCTAGCCGTGCTACTTGGAATGGGAATGCCAGCAGTACCGGCCTATATCAATGTTGCTTTGTTAATGGGCCCCATGTTGATCGGCCTTGGAATCGCCACGTTTACAGCACACATGTTTATTTTCTATTTCGCCGTGGCTTCAGCAATTACACCACCGGTTGCGCTCGCCGCATTCGCGGCGTCGACAATAACCAAAGCCGACCCGATGAGAACCGGGTTTTCTGCAGTGAAGTCAGGCATCGTCATGTTTACGTTGCCTTTCGTATTTGCGATATACCCAGAACTGCTTATTATCGACAAGGCCGTTATTGATCCAGAAACAGGACTTTTTCTCGCAGGATACGATGGCACAGTTAACATTAGTTGGCTAGCGTTTCTATTCGCACGGTTAGCATTGGCTCTGTATCTTGTCTCCAGCGCTTTGTCTGCTTATGACCAAAAAGCGCTTAATCCTGTCGAAATAGTTATTCGTCTGGCTATCGCCGTTTTAATATTGTTCAAACCCATTGAAATATATGGAGCGGGGATTGTTGCTGGAATCGTATTAATCGCTTTTCATAACATGCGCAGCAAGGCCGAGCGACAAGTTGGATTGTCCTGATCAGTGAATACAATGTACTTCAAAATACACCATAAGATAAGCTAGTGACTCATCAACCTAACTACATTCTGTATATCACTGATCAACAACGCTACGATCATCTAGGGTGTAATGGTCATCCGGTTTTAAGAACACCCAACATAGATAAAATGGCTGCGCGTGGTGTAAGCCATGATCGATTCTATGTTGCATCACCAGTGTGTATGCCAAATCGCGCCAGCCTCATGACTTGCCGAATGCCATCGAGTCATGGTGTTAGGTCGCTAGGTGTTCCTCTGACGCTCGATAATGTCTCCTTCGTCGAGGTACTACGCGACGCCGGCTACGACACAGCATTGATTGGCAAAAGCCACTTACAGAATGTGTCTGATTTTGAAGTCCAGATTGAGCCGCGCGAGCGTCGTGATGGTTATCATGAACCGAGTGATAATTTAACACAGGCTGTTCGCTCAGAACTGGATAGCGATCGCTATCAATATGAACGTCAGCCGTTTTGGATACAAGAGAATCCCAGGGTACCTTTACCTTTTTACGGTTTCGATCACTATGATTCCGTATTGCGTCATGGTACAAATACAGGCGGAGACTACGAACTTTGGTTAAAAAAAGAAGCGCCAGACATGCTTGGCTTAAGGGGTCGAGACAATCAGTTTCCACATAGCTATAGCTGTCCACAAGCTATTCGAACCAAGATACCTGAGGAGTATTATTCAACAAGCTATATTGCCAACCATGCTAGTGAATGGCTTGAGCAGCGCAAGGGCAACGAGACGCCATTTTTTCTAATGGTCTCTTTTCCAGATCCACACCACCCGTTTAATCCACCTGGTAAGTATTGGGATATGTACAAACCGACAGAGATGCCGGTGCCAATAGCCTACACTACACGCGATTGGAACCCACCGGACTATATCAACGTAGCGATACGTGCGAGAGCAAGCGATAGTTCATTAGGACAAAAGACTGGCTATTCACTCGCCGTTTCGAAACAAGAAGCATTGGAGGCGAGGGCACTGACCTGCGGGATGATCAGTATGATTGATGATGCAGTAGGGCAGGTACGCGTGGCCACGCTTGATTCTGGTGCCAGTGAAAATACGGTTGAGATCTTCACATCGGACCACGGAGACCATCTTGGCGATCACCGATTGCTATTCAAAGGCGCAGAACAATATGACACGCTTACACATGTCCCTTTTATTTGGTCCGACCCAAGAGGTGCGCAAGGGACGCGTAGCAATGACCTGTCGCAAACACTGGATATTGGTACAACAATTCTTGAACACGCCAAAATTGAAGCGCCAACTGGTATGCAGGGACAGATCTTACGTGTCGCAGGGGGTCGAGGGCGGAATGCAGTGCATATTCAGTACGAAACTCAAAGAACACAAGAAGCATTTGGGCCACGACCACGGGTTCACACTGTTATTTATGATCGTTGGCGATTATCGATGTACATGGGAAAGTGTCAAAATGAGCTGTTCGATCTTCACGATGACCCAGATGAGATGACCAACTTATGGGATAGTGAAAACCATTCTGACATTAAGAGTCGGTTAATTGAAAAACTGGCTGAACTTGAAATTGCTGTTGCCGATCGGGTGCCATTGCCAACGGCGCAAGCTTGATATGTAAACATATCAATGCCAAGGGACATCGTCGTTTAATAACGTGCATTTGTGTCGCAGGCACAGTTTCAATTTATCTATCTGCATTTTGATAGGTGCCAGAGCTCCAATGAGTTACAACTTGTTACATGCTGTTATCGCACTGAAACGCATTTTACTGGCCAATGGTCGAAAATACTGACATAGCTGCTTGAGTAAATTCAATGAAATCAGTTTTTAATTCACCATACCTGTTCTGGTTGTTACTTGCCCTGCCGTCCATCCCAATGACAATGAGCCTTGTTTCTGGTGGAGAGGCCGAACCGTTGCTGCATCCCACTGGCGAGTTTGCCGCGCGATTTATGATCATTGCGATGATAATAAGTCCATTACGTCTTATGTTCCCAAAAAATCGATTCTGGTTGTGGATGATGCGTCGAAGGCGGTATCTTGGCGTGGCAGCGTTTTGTTATGCGTTTGCCCACACGGTGCTTTACATCATTGATATGGGCACGCTCGCCAACTTATTAGGCGAGGCTACACTGCTCGGCATTTGGACTGGTTGGTTGGCTATGTTCATATTCATTCCGCTGGCTGTCACATCAAATGACTGGTCAGTGAAACAACTAGGCCGTAACTGGAAGCGATTGCAACAAGGCGTGTACATTGCAGCTATTGCAACACTCTTGCATTGGATATTTGTGCACAACAATGTCGGTCCGGCTTTGGTGCATTTTGTACCCCTGACAGCATTGGAGCTCTATCGAATCTGGAGAGTTTCCAGACATCAACCGACCGTCGAAGTTTCCCGTAAAGATTTTCCGATTAATTGAGACCCGGAGTTATTCAGATGAAAAAAATCACGCTGAGAGTGGCTATCGCCACACTGATTATCCTACCCATGCAATTGCACGCAACTGGACGGATGGAATGCGAACCCGTCGATAAGGCCGACTGGCTAACGAACACTGCTCTGGAAGAAAAATTGGTGGCTCAAGGTTGGAAGGTTCGCCGCATGAAGGTTGATGGTGGGTGCTGGGAAGTTTACGGAACCACGCCAGAAGGAGAGCGGGTAGAAGCTTACTTTCATCCTGCAACGGGTGAAAAGTTGCTTGTAGCGCGCCGAGGCAAAATTTTATTTCGGTCCGACAGCTCGCAGTGAATTGCAACAACCCTATGTCAACATGCTTCGACGCTGGTTTGATTTGAACTATGTTTACATGACGAGAGTTATTGGACGAGAGTGCTCTACATTCGTTATTCGTTATTCGCTCTAACCCAATTCTTTCGCGTACGTTAGGTAATAGTGTCGAGCACAGCAATTGATCTGCTCGCCGGCGAACTCAATTAGCAGAGTAGCTTTTATTGCACCAGCTTGCTCATTTTCATCTTCCAGAAACAACAGTCTATCAATGAGTTGTAGAGCCCACTGATAATCGCCAGCCTGACGAGCTTTCTCTGTTTCTGAAATTAAGGCATCGACACCACCGATAAGATCGATGAATCGTCTGGCTTCTTCATTCGGTGCAAGCGTGTTAAGAGATGTCGGGTTGCCGTCAAACCAACCTAACGTGCCAGCGCAATAAGCTCGAACGGACCAGTCCACTCGCCCGTAGTATTCGCGCAGATGAGGCTTATGTGCCAGATGTTCTGGCAATTTTACGCTCTGTGCCAACTGATCAATGGTCAATCCCGCATCCATGCCATTTCGTGTTTCCGTTATGACATGATCGATGGCGTTGCGATAGTCACCCAATAACGCTCTAACTTCGCCGGTATCTGTAATCGCCCTGGTGTGGCCCGGTGCCAGTATCTCTGCATTAAAATTCATCAGAAGATCAAGCGTATCCACCCATGTGTCAAAATCGCGATAAGCGGTGCCGCGAATGGCATATAAGTTTGGGAATGACCTGTAAAAGTTATCGCCACAGAACAATATCTTCTTAGCCGGATACCACACGACCATGTGATCGGGAGTCTCACCAGGCGCCATAACCAGTTGCAGATGAATACCGCAAATGAATAGGTCTTCACCGTCGTCATCGATTCTTCTTGTCGGTGCTAAGCTGCCGGCACCTAAGCCTTTCATAGGTCTGTCGCCAGGGCCAACACCAATCCCGATAAATTCATCCGGATAGCTCAATCCAATACCAAACTGTCGTTTCGTGCGCGCTTGCATCGCTTTCGTCGGAAGAGGGTGGTTTGTTGCAACCGCCAACGAATCATCTGAATATTTATTGCTTGCAAGAATGTCGGGGTTTGTGTCCTTAGCAAACACTGTCGCACCTGAGACATGATCTCGGTGCGAGTGTGTGTAGATAATCGTTTTGATAGGCAGCTGTGTTATCTGGCGAAATTCAGCGAGGATATTTTCTGCCGCTCCCGTAGATTCAGTTGTATCAATGATGACAACACCATCATCCCCGACAATAAGATAGACGTTAGAAGCGGCAAACCCGAACGCTTGATAGACGTTTTCAGCAAGCTGCACAATCTCTTTACTAAAGTATTCAGGATGAGTTTGTAGTTCTGGGTGGGTCTGCATTTTTTTATCCACATCGTACGGTACATTTATGACAGCTCCTTGAGCCGCCTTGTTGGGGGCCAGTAACTGAATTTTAAGCGCTGATGTTGACCTAATATACCGTTTTAGCGCCGGTTCGGATCCTTTTAGTACAATATGACGCGATAAAGATGCCAATATTCGCATAATTCCCTTGATTCTGGATCCCATAAAGATAGACAATCAAACAATCGAATTGTTGAGGCCAGACATGGCGATTATCTCTCCTGCTAACAAGTCTGTGGAATCGTTGAAGGGATTGCACCTGTACCACGGCGACATCTCTAATTGCTCCATGCGCGTTCGCATGACACTGAGTGAAAAGGGTCTGGAGTGGACAAGTCATCATCTCGACCTTAAAAAGAAAGAGAATATTTCAGACGACTACTTTGGCATTAATCCGAAGGGCTTAGTTCCTACATTGATTGACAACGGTGTAGTGCATGTTGAGTCAAACGAGATTATCGATTATATCGACGAAACCTATCCCGAACCTTCTTTGCGGGTAACGAACAACGAAGCGGAAATGCTGGAATGGTTACGACTTGCCACATCAATACATGTTCCAGCAGTAAAACCATACGTCTACGCGACAATTATTCAGAAGAAAGTCCAAAAAACACCCGAAGAGGAAAAAAAGTACCAGGCATTGCAAACCAATAAAGAATTGAAGGACTTTCATTCAAAACATGCTGGTAGTAAAGCGCTTGGCGAGGATGACCTCCAGCGATCTGAAGAAATTCTTTCCGAATGTTTTACCAGGCTCGATCAAACACTAGACGGTCAAACCTGGATTATGGGTGAGCAATTCACACTCGCAGATATTGCCTGGATTCCTCTGCATTTTGTGTTAGTCGGTTGCGGCTATCCGTTCGAACAGTACACAAACATTACACGCTGGGCAAAAGTGTTTCAAGCCCGGCAGAGCTACCAGGATGGCATCACCAAATGGTGTGCTGATTTTTCAAAAGTCTGAGAAAAAATCTACTTAAGCAGCACCTGTAATCACGTTAGAAAGTAGTAGGAATATTTTGTAATATCAAGTGAGTCTAATGACGGAGGAAATCAAAGTGAAATCAATGCTAAAAAAAATCAAACCTAAGCATACGGATTTAAAGCAAGCCGTGCTTTCGCTTACTTTGGCCACTGGTCTTTCGATCGGGGCTGGTAGCGCTGTAGCGGAAGAACTATCAGTTGCGACTTTCATCCCGCCCCAACACCATATCAATGCATTCTACTTTGATTGGTTTGGCAAAGAGTTAGCGGAACGTTCAGGTGGTTCATTGACAATAAAGGTATACCCTGCCGGACAGCTCGGTGCGGGTCCTGTTCAACAATACAAACGCGTTGTTGAAGGAGTAGCCGACATTGCCTTTGGTTTACAAACCTATTCACCGACGATTTTTCCAAAATCAGTCCTGATAGTGCCACCCGGAAAGTCTGCAACCGCGCTGGAAGCAACAGAGCGGCTTTTAAGTGTTTACGACGAACATCTTGCAGATGAATACGAAGACGTAAAATTAATTGGATTGTTCACAGTGGCAGGTGACGCTTGGGCATCAACGCGCGATATATCAACTGTAGAAGGACTGAGCGGGGCGAAGATTGTGCCCTTTGCCACTATGGTTACACCGTTGATGGAAGCGCTGGGTACGGTGCCTGTGCAAATGCCAGTGACAGAGATGTACACAGGATTGTCAACGGGTACGATTGACGGCACTACTATTTCACCTGCGCAGATGGGCAAGCCGTGGAATTTTGCCGAAGTTTCCACACACTACATCGACAACATTCCTGTATCGTTTGCTGTGTTTTTCGTTGCAATGAATAAAGAACGCTATATGGATTTATCTGATGAGCATCGTGCAATCATTGACGAGCTATCAGGCGAGACAGCGTCAATGATGGGTGCAACAAGTTTCCACAATGAAGGACTGCGTGGTAAAAAATGGCTTGCAAGTAAGCCCGCAGCTATGGAGGAAATAACGTCTGTTACGATTTCAGATGCGGAGCGCGCCAAGATGGATGCAACTATTCAGGAAGCAATGAAAGGTATTTTTGCCGAGTATGCTGAGCGCGGGATCGACAATGCGGAAGAAATTTATAACGCAATGAATAAGTAATCTGCATATAGCCGGAGCTAATAGCTCCGGCTTAAAGAGTCTTATCTATTCCAATAAGCATTAGTGCTTCAAAACCAATGCAACCAATAAGATATATCCATGAATAATCGTACAAAAAAAGACGGTAAGAACGTGCTGTTTATCATGTGCGATCAACTCAGATTTGACTATTTGCATTGCAGTGGTCATCCCACTATAAAAACACCAAATATAGATAAACTAGCCAAGCGCGGCGTTCGTTACAGCAACGCTTACTGCCAATCGCCAATTTGTGGCCCATCTCGTATGAGCACATACACCGGACGTTATGTGTCTTCCCACGGTTCTGCCTCTAATTTCGCGCCGTTGAGAATTGGCGAGAAAAACATAGGGCATCATCTAAACCCCTTAGGCGTACGCACTGTGCTAGTCGGCAAGACTCACATGATTGCTGACCAGGAAGGGATGAGTAGACTGGGAGTGGACGCAACCAGCACCATCGGAGTTCATCACGCACAGGCTGGATTCGAGGTGGTGGAGCGGGATGATGGCATTCATCCCGACTCTATGGTTAAAGACAATCTTCCCTACAACGAATATCTAAAATCAAAGGGACACACACAAGACGATAATCCATGGCACTGGGCAGCCAACTCAGTAGAGACTGAAAACGGTGTACGGTCCGGCTTTTTTAACGATCATGTTGATAAGCCTGCAATCGTGTCTGATGAGGAATCTGAAACCCCTTACATGACCAGAAAAGCCATTGAATTTTTGTCTGAAGATGACGGTGAAAAACCATGGTTACTGCACCTTTCCTACATTAAACCACATTGGCCTTACGTGGCGCCAGCTCCGTATAACGATATGTATTCCATAAACGATGTGCAAGCTGCGATCAGGTCAGATAATGAACTAGAAGACACAAACCCACTGATGAAACTGTTTATGGAAAGAGTGGCGGGAAAAACGTTTGGCAAGCAAGAAGCGAGGGAAAAAGTCATACCGGTGTACATGGGGCTCATCACTCAGATAGACGACCAATTAGGGATATTGTTTGAGTATATGCTTACTAATGATTTACTGGAAAACACCATGATCGTCTTCACCTCCGATCATGGTGACTATTTTGGCGATCACTGGATGGGTGACAAAGATTACTTCCATGAACCTTCTGTCAAAGTACCATTGATAATAGTAGATCCAGCAGGCGAAGCTGATCGCACACGCAATACGGTGGATGATTCTTTAGTTGAACTAATTGATTTGATTCCAACGTTTATCGACTACTACGGTGGAGATGCTCCACAAAATATTTTAGACGGACGCTCACTGCTACCTAAGATTCATGGTGATAATCCTGAATGGCGGCAATATGCCATCAGTGAATACGACTATTCATGCCAGGTATTCCGGCCGCAAACAGGAAGACAGCCACTTGACTGCCGTTCTTACATGATAACAACCAAGGAGTGGAAACTAATACACGCACCCGGCTACCCATCGGTACTGTTCGACCTGGTCAATGATCCGAATGAACTGATTGATCTGGGGCGCGCTGACGAATACGCAACCACGCGACAATCACTATTCAATCAACTTGCCGAATGGGCACTCCAATACCGTCAACGCGAAACCTGGTCCGAAGCACACAATCTGAAAATGACCGGCATGGAAGAGAAGCTTGGCGTATTGATCGGTTACTGGGATGAGCAGGACGCGATAGGAAAGGACCCAAAAATTCTGCCCGTACGAAAACCATCTACCTCTCACTGAACAACTGCTAATGCGCTCAGTGCGTACAAAACATATTGCTCCGAAAACCTATTTTTTCAGGAGATCAAACCTGGCTGCATCAGGCGAAGACTTAATAAGCACAAGTGCACTGCCGCCACTGTTTATAATAGACAATGCTTAACGGTCTCGATATCACTTGTTGTCCACTCGCGTTCCTTTCGGCAGGAAATTAAAGGTGGTTCTTTCTCGGAGTCACTTGAAGCATGGCGAGAACAGCCTGCAAGCCATGTTCTTGGATTGGGTTTTCCGTTAAATAAGCAACCTGTTGGAATGACACTATTCAAGCGACCACCATTGTCACCAGCCTGGGTTACAGCCGATGCTGCCACTATTCATGGTCTGAAGATCGCCCTACCGTTACAGGGCAGAGGGCTTGGACACAGAGCGTTTAAGTTAGCTATAGAACATGAAAGATATCTGGCCGGAAACAAGCGCCCTGATGCTTGCTGTGGATGCTGATAATGTAGCCGCGATTGCTGTTTACCGAGCTTATGGCATGGAAGACAGTGGGCCAATTTTTGAGGGTCGTAACGGTCTTGAGAATCGCTTTAAAGTATCTCTCACATAATAGATATTACTGTGGCGTTAAGCCAACAGTTTTTCAGGTTGGCGGAACGCATCGGGAAGTAACTGACGCGTTAGCCTACCACCTTGCGTAAGGGGATCGTTCAAACCCATCATGCGCAGGGCATACCAGTAGCCTGCACTCGTTGAAGAGATAACTGGCTTCTTCAATTTTTCTTCCAGCCCGTCAATCATGTCGGCGATGCCAAGCGCTCCACCAACGTGAAGAATGGTATCTACATTTGCGGAGTTCACTTCGTCGAAGGCAGCGTGTATTGCTTCAACGGATACCCCGATTATTTTGTCTGAGGTTTTAACCTGGAGCCAGGTTGTTTCCAGAACCTCAAAACCGTGAGCTCGATAAAAGTTTTTTGCACTTTCAGAATATTCTTCAGACATTGGAGAAATTAAACCGAGGCGTTTCGCGCCTATCGTGCTTAGTGCTGCAACACATGCATCACCCGCAGTAACAATAGGTGTATCAGGCAACGCGTTCTTCAAAGCCGCCCGATAGGCAATCTGTCGCTCCACAGACCAAAGCCGCATTTCGACCGAGTTGGAACACAGCACCATATCTGGCCAGCATCCACGCGCTTGCGGTATAGCTTCTATCATGGCCTCCGGGACACGATCTTGCCCCGAAATATCGAAGCGGTAAACCTGGTTGCTGATGCCTGCCGGACGCAGCACATCATATTCAGGCTGCATATTTGAATTTTGCTGAGGAACCATGATAGCCATGACTCCCTTTGGTCCGAATCTGTCTGGCATGAAGAAGCTCCTCAATCCTAGCCCATCATTATAATCAGAACGCTACCCGGTCGCCGCCTTTCAAATCCAGAATTTCACGCGCCTCATCGGGCGTGGCCACTTCGCTACCTAAGTCTTCAACAATTCTTCGAATTTTAGTCACTTGCTCTGCGTTACTTTGAGCAAGTTTTCCTCGCGAAATAAATAAACTATCCTCAAGGCCGACACGCACATGGCCACCCATTTGACTGGCGGTAGTTGCCAGGGGCATTTGTGCACCGCCAGCGCCCAGTACCGACCAGCGGTAGTCGTCGCCAAACAGTCGGTCCGCAGTGCGTTTCATAAAAATAAGATTATCGACTTCCGGGCCAATGCCGCCCAGAATGCCAAATATAAATTGAATAAAGACGGGTGCCTTAAACATGCCGGTATCCATACAGAACTTCAAATTGTAAAGATGGCCAACGTCATAACATTCATGTTCGAATTTAACACCATGCTTTCCACCCAGAGCATCAGCGACAGTGTTAATATCCCTGAACGTATTTCGGAATATATAGGTGTCTGAGTTTTCAACATACTCTTGCTCCCAATCATGCTTCCATTCATCGTAGCGAGAAGCAAGTG